>ENA-OQNJ01000121-OQNJ01000121.1-human-gut-metagenome-genome-assembly--contig:-NODE-121-length-19134-cov-2.537854_pt1 | contig 19134 bp, 18 predicted proteins | sample MGYA00242630_ERZ504882 | MGnify/ENA primary metagenome ERZ504882 (study PRJEB26092, sample SAMD00036408) | human gut metagenome | host: Homo sapiens | study: EMG produced TPA metagenomics assembly of... | reverse complement strand
CCGTGCGCCGGTCGCCATCGGCCTTAGCAAGCTAAGACCATGCTGCCCCTCGACTTGCATGTGTTAAGCCTGTAGCTAGCGTTCATCCTGAGCCAGGATCAAACTCTTCATTGTAATAATATCTTTTCCAACTATTCAGTTGATAATCTGCTCAAGGATTCCAAATCTATCAATATCAATATTGACGGTTCTTGTTTTTTCCGTACACCATATATATCACATACGGTGCACCGGCTTGTACTACTTGTTTGTTTATCTTAAATCTTTCAAAGAACTCTCATTTATATTTTACCATCGTTTCCGAAAGCGGATGCAAAGGTAAGAGATTTTATCGTAACCACCAAATGTTTTCGAAAGTTTTTTTGAAAAAGTTTTTTTTCGAAACTTCCATAAAAGGCGGGACGTCCATCCTCCCCAGGTCTTATCCGTTCTCGCTCCCTTAGCCCCGCTAAGGTAAGATACTGGGTGCAGACCGCTGTCAAGGAAAACTCTCCTACGTTTGTTTCACCAAGTCAGTCACACACTGTCTGAAGTGCCGCATCTCTCTCGATTGCGGATGCAAAGATAGACCTTTTAACGAGAACCAGCAAACATACGAAGGAAAAATTATCCGGATTTCCTGAAACTTTTTTGTAATACACTGAATGACAGATGTGTTACAAAGCATGTTTTCATAACGGAGGACACGGAAGGAAAAAGACAGACACATTATAATATTCGCACGCGCGTATAAGGACGGAAAAAGGAAGGAACCCATACGAAAACAGCAGACGGAAAAACAAGGAAAGACGGAAAAGAAGCAAGTCCGAAGGACAACCGGACAGGTTACGAAACACAAACCACAGAGCTCTCAAAAGTGCTGACTCCGCAAACACAGGGGAAAAACTCCAAGCAAGGAAATGCAGAGAAGAAAAAAATCATTTTCTTACATCTCGACGGTTGTTCGGAAACACCATCAACTTCAAGAACCAATACTTACACCCAAACAAAAGCAAAAAACATCTACTTTATCCATCAAGCTACACATATTCCAATCCACAAATAAAAGACAACCTGTTCTATTTAAAGAAGAAAAATTTTCAGTAGATTTGCACTATATAAAGATATACAATGAAGAAAATAATTATCGCCATCGATTCATTCAAAGGCTGTCTAACTTCAGCAGAAGCAGGAAAAGCTGCCGAAAAAAGGTATCAAAAGCATAAATCCTTCCTGCCACACTTCAGTTATTCCCATCGCTGATGGCGGTGAAGGTTTACTGGACGTACTCATCACAGCCACTAAAGGGAAATATATAACCTTATCGGCACATGGACCGCTAATGAAAATGACAAAAACACATTACGGTCTGTCCGGCAATGGCAGAACAGCTATTATAGAAATGGCTGCCATCAGCGGACTACCTCTCGTACCTATGGAACAAAGAAATCCTATGCTGACAACAACCTTTGGTACAGGAGAATTGATAAAAGACGCATTAAACAAAGGATGCAGAAATTTTATAATCGGTATTGGCGGAAGCGCGACTAATGACGCAGGATTAGGAATGCTACAGGCACTAGGTTTCCGCTTTCTAGACAAATCAGGGCATACCTTAGGTACAGGAGGCCAAATAATGGAAGCCGTGGCAAACATAGACACATCCGGTATTCACCCCGCACTAAGAGAAACACACTTCATGGTAGCATGTGATGTAGCCAACCCTTTCTACGGCCCTGACGGAGCGGCATATATCTTTGCACAACAAAAAGGAGCCGATTCAAATATGGTGCAAAGACTGGATGAAGGCATGCAATCATTAGCCGAAGTTATAAAGAAAACGACAGGAAAAGATATCACGAACTACCCCGGTGCAGGTGCAGCCGGAGGCATGGGTGGTGGACTACTGGCTTTTTTTAACGCAGAGCTAAAACCGGGAACAGAATTATTATTGAAAGCCATCGACTTCTCCGAAAAAATAAAAGGAGCAGACCTCATTATTACGGGCGAGGGAAAAGCAGACCGGCAGACAGCTATGGGAAAAGTACCATACGGAATACTAAAGGAAGCACAAAAAGAACATATTCCCGTTATTGTACTGGCAGGCAGTATAGAAAACCTGCCGGAATTAAACAAAGCGGGATTCAAAGGTATATTCTCTATAGCCCCCGGCCCTATCACCCTGGAGAAGGCAATGGAACCGGAGTTTGCTAAAGAAAATATCACCCGGCTGGTTTCCCAACTCTATTCAGTTATAACTAGCTTCGGCTAATTTGCAAGCCTTTGTCGGACAAAGCCATATCAACGAAACGGGCACAACTGTTGGGTGGGTTCTGAGTAAGAATACTTCGAATACGTATAGCAGCCTCAGGATCTTTAGCCACCATATAAAGATAGCCGCCTCCCCCCGCACCTGGCAATTTATATCCCAGGCAATAATCATCAATCCGGCGAATGATAGTCTCAACTGCCTCGGGATTAGTGCCGGGATCCAACGCTTGGTTCAGCTTCCAGCTTTTACCAACCAAACGCCCCATTTCATCGAAATTCCCACGCTGAATGGCTTCGTACAAGTCAAGAGCATGCCCCTTCATACCGCCAAGTATAGACAAATGCTCTGTGGAGTTGAGGAACATGCTACGCACGATTTCAGCTAAAATTCCTTTGGCTGTACGGGTAATTCCCGTGTAATAAAGCAAATGGCACTTCTGATATTCGCCACCTGTAAACAAATAATCGGGCAACCAGCGCACTAACGGACTCTGATCCATACCTGCATGAGTCTGCAATAATTTCACTCCACGAAGCACACCTCCGTATTGATCTTGCCACCCCCCTCCGGTAGTCAGCAACTGTTCCAAAATAAGCGTACGGTTACATATCTCGTTCTTATCCCAGTTCAGTCCGCAAAAATCAGAGATTGCCCCCAGCACAGTTGATGCAAGAATAGAACTTGTACCCAGACCGGAGCCCGCAGGAATCGCAGAAAGCAGAGTGATTTCCATTCCGGAGCCAAACGCCTTCAACTGCTCTTCCAATGAAACATACGATTCGGTGGAAAAGCCCGGCTGGAAACCTGCCAGCACCAATGCCGCTTTAGGTATAGAGAATGGGGATCCCACTTGCATGAAATCCCTTACCTCCCCGTAAGTTGTAACCACTTCCATAGCGCCTAAGTCTATAGAACGAAGAATTATCTTATACTCCCGACAGGGTTTCACGTAAACTTGTAGAGGAGGCTGCCCGTTCAACTCAATAGCAATATTCACCACACTCCCCCTTCATTCAAGCAATAAGGTGGAGTATCCGTCCATCCGCCGGCCAGATCAATACGGACCGGACTACGCCCCCAGACAATCTGATCGGAGTACACTGACAAATGCGGTTGCTGCCTCTTGGCTAAAGCCGAAGCAGTAAGTCCGTCGCGCATCAAACGAAAAGCCTCATTCTCATATTCCCGATAAGCCAGCCCCTTAAGCTGCTGCACCCGGGCACGGAACATATTATCACTGATACGTGTCATCAGCGGAGCCGATTCTGATAAAGGCTCAGGCAACGACAGATCATACCGAGCAAATTCTCCAGCAGCATTCTCCAAATTTAGCTGATAAAAGACACTTCGTTCATAATTATGCGCCAATGCCGGCCAATTCTTTATCCGGAAAGCTTCACGCTGTTCTGCCAGACGATAAAGATTAGAATAAGCAGATATATCATCGGCAGATAACTTACGACAGCGTTGCCATATTTCTTTTCCTTGCTGTAATGCCGGTTCAGAGACCATCCAGCGCATAACTGCTCCCAATTCCTCTACAGATGAGCAAACCGGAAACAAACGCGCGGCCTGCAAGTCGTGACCGTTTTCTATTTCTTCCACCGAAATGCCGCGTACAGCACACCACTCACCTACAGACATTCCTTGATAATATGTTTCTTCCTTAGCCAAAGCTCCCTTGAAAGTATCATTGAAGCCGTATGGACGCGCTACATAGCCAGATTCTCCAAAAGGAACCACATCAATACACACACCGGACGGAACCTCTAGGTTCCAATTATTAGCGGGAACCCCTGTTATGATGGTCTGGTGATGGATATTCCATCCTGCTCCTACATAACTGTTCTCTATCCATATTTCCGAATTTTGTGAGGTAAGTTGATAACCTACCTCAGCATTTTTGAACAAACATGGCCGGATGCGGTTTTACCTTCTTGTGCATAATCTCCCGCTGGCGTTTACCAGATTTTGTACTGCCAATGTAGAAGAAATAAGTTCACGACTGGTTCCGTAATGATAAAACTCCCCTCCGGGCAACGGCAGAATAGCCACACTCAGCTTGTTAAGTTCATCGTCCATCATACGCGGGTGCTCTCCCAATGTAAGTCCGAAATCAGAATACATGTCATAATAAGAGAGTTTTCCTTCCTTATAAGATCGTTTTACCAACAGACTAACCGCACGGTCACTTAACAGCCAAATTCCGATATCCATCAGAAAAAGATGGGTTTGCATTAATTTCCCCAATTCCTCCACCGAAGGTTTTTGAAGCATGAAATCAAGCTTATCGGGAGTAGCCCGTGAAGAAACAAAAACACCATGGTTTTTTGCCAGATTAGGATCTACCCATAAACCGTAACACACCACATCCGCATCAGGAATAGTCTGAAGCGGTTGGCCCGCACGGATATAAACATCTCCACTTGCAATCAATGTATGAAGAGAAGACGGAGCTTTCTCCATGATTTGTTCACATAAAGGGAGCTGGAGGGAAAGCAGATTTTGTGACAGCCGTTGTCCTCTGGCCCACCGGAATACAGGAATGGGAGTAAGAATTTTGCCGGATGGCGCATATCCGGGCAAACGACGACTCTGCCCGCCTGCATGAAGTAAAATACGTTTTTCTTTTCCCAGCCAAGTAAGAAAATCGCTGTCAGGAGCTACTTTCTGACAACAAGCCTCCAACAGCCATGCAGTCCCCCCGCCTGATCCTAGCTTACTACCTATAGGATCGGAAGTACAAAACCACTCTGTCTGGTCCGCTTTCTCTATATCATGAAAACATTCCACCAGATTAGGGGGAAGTGATAATAATTTTTTCATAGCACATCTTTGTTTTTATTGCACACAAAGATGCTTATTTTCCCCTAATAAGCCAAAAGATAAGACATGAATTTTAATCAGTAAATTCAAAAACACGCTCATCCAATGACATCACTTCCTTAAAGCCCGGTTGTGTAACAGGCACACCGAATGGCATCTGCGCTATCAATTTCCAGTCATCAGACAAATTCCAAGCTTTACGTACTTCATCATCAATCAGCGGATTATAATGTTGCAAAGACGCCCCCATTCCTGCATCTTCCAGCATGGTCCAGACTGCCAACTGATGCATAGCATCGGTCTGCTCTGCCCAGATAGGGAAATTATCTTTATAAGTGGGGAAACTTTCCTGCAAAGAGCGAACGATAGCCATATCTTCAAAATAGAGAATAGTACCATATCCACAAGCGAAACAGCCATCAATCTTTTCTTCGGTCTTGCCAAATACCTCAGCCGGAACCCGCTTACGCAAGACATTTTTTACAATGTTCCACAACTTTTCATGTGCCTTACCTGTTAATAACACAACACGAGTGGTTTGAGAATTGAAAGCTGAGGGGACAAATTCTACAGCAAAACGAATTAAATCTCTTATTTCTTTATCAGACAATGTCGATTTGTTTTGGATCCGATAAAATGTACGACGGGCTTTCAGAGCCTCCTTAAAACTTTTTGTCATATAAAACAACGTATTTATGGGTTATTATAAATGAAGAACAAACAGGTAACTAAAAGAAGTTCACGTTTTTTTTGTCTTTTTTTCAATGCAATAACCTATTTTTGTTAGCTAATTATTAACATTAAAACAACACATTCAATGAAAGATTTTCTAAAATTTACGTTTGCCAGCGTCATCGGCGTCATTCTGGCAGGCGTAGTGTTCACTATACTAGGGATTATCACTCTGGTTGGCATAGTCGCCTCATCGGATACTGAAACGGTGGTGAAAGACAACTCTATCTTCGTACTCGACTTTAAAGGCAGTTTGTCCGAACGTGTACAGGAAAACCCACTCCAACAACTTTTGGGAGAAGAATTTGAAGCATACGGTTTGGATGACATTCTAGCTTCTATCAAGAAGGCAAAAGACAATGACAAAATCAAGGGTATTTATATCCAACCTTCTTATTTGGAAGCATCATACGCTTCCTTAGAGGAAATACGCAATGCATTACTGGATTTCAAAGAAAGCGGCAAATTCATCGTTGCTTATGCAGACCAATATGCACAGGGGATGTATTATCTTTCCAGCGTGGCCGATAAAATAATTATCAATCCGCAAGGAAGTATTGGATGGCACGGAGCAGGCATGCAACCTGTTTTCTTCAAAAATCTGGTTTCCAAACTAGGACTGGAAGTACAGGTATTCAGAGTGGGTACTTACAAATCAGCCGTGGAACCGTTTATCGCTACAGAAATGAGTCCGGCCAACCGCGAACAGATGACCGAATGTCTGGAATCTGTCTGGCATCGTATTCTTGCAGATGTATCCGACTCACGACGCATCCCGACAGATACTTTGAATGCTTATGCTGACCGATATATGGATTTTTGTCAGGCAGAAGAATATATTCAATGCAAACTGGCAGATACCCTGATGTATAAAGATGAGGTTATTTCCTATCTGAAACAATTAAGCGGTCGTGACGAAGACGACAAACTGAACAGTCTTTTCATAGAAGACATGATAAACGTCAAGAAAAATGTGCCCAAAGACAAAAGTGGAAATATAATAGCCGTATATTATGCATACGGCGAGATCCTGGATGCTCCCGGCAGTTCCACAGAAGATTGTATTGATGTACAAAAGATGTGTAAAGACCTGCGCAAATTACGTGACAACGATGACGTAAAAGCTGTTGTATTACGCGTCAACTCACCGGGTGGCAGCGCATACGGTTCAGATCAAATATGGCGTGAAGTAGTAAGACTGAAAGAGAAAAAACCGGTAATCGTTTCTATGGGAGATTATGCTGCATCAGGAGGCTATTACATTTCCTGCGCTGCAAACCGCATTTTCGCTGACCCGACTACGCTGACTGGTTCTATCGGCATATTCGGCATGATGTATTCAGGTGAGAAACTGTTTACTGAAACTTTAGGACTAAATTTTGATGTAGTGAAAACTAATAAAATGGCTGATCTGGGTGCCAGCCTAGGTCCGGTTCTCACCCGCCCGCTAAATGCATCAGAACAAGAATTAATGCAGAACTATGTCAACCGAGGATACAAGTTGTTCGTAAACCGTTGCGCTGAAGGTAGAAAAATGTCTACAGAGGCTATTGAAAAAGTTGCTGAAGGCCGTGTATGGACCGGTGCCATGGCAAAAGACCTTGGTCTGGTAGACGAGCTGGGAGGTATAGACAAAGCATTGAATGCCGCCGCCACCCAAGCCGGTATCGAAAATTACAGTATTATCGGCTATCCTGAAAAAGAAAATATTTTCGCAAGCCTGCTGGGCAATCAGAAAAAACATTATATAAACAGCGAAATTAAAGAATATTTGGGAAGCTATTATAACAGCTTCAAGGCGCTGGAGAACATAAAAGACGCCAACTGTATACAGGCACGTATGCCGTTTGACCCTAATATCCAATAAATTGCACATGGAAGGTAATCTTATCAAGATAAACAAGTGGCTATATCCGGTTTCATGGATTTATGGAACCGGTGTATGGCTGCGTAATAAATTGTTTGACTGGGGAATATACAAAGAACGTAAGTTTGATATTCCGGTCATCTCGGTAGGCAACATCACCGTAGGCGGAACCGGAAAGACCCCCCCGATACAGAATACCTGATAAGATTATTGCAGAAAGATTACAAAGTAGCCGTACTGAGCCGCGGCTACAAACGCAAATCCAAAGGCTTTGTACTTGCCAGACCGGATACGTCCGTACAGATGATAGGTGACGAACCTTTCCAAATGAAACAGAAGTTTCCGGATATCCATATGGCAGTAGACCGGGACCGTTGTCATGGCATAGAGCAGTTATGCAATAGTCACATCGCCCCTGGAACAGAAGTGATTATTTTGGATGATGCTTTCCAGCACCGATATGTAAAGCCCGGAATAAACATCTTATTAGTAGATTACCACCGACTGATTTGCGAAGACACCTTGCTGCCTGCCGGACGAATGCGCGAACCTGAAAACGGAAAAAGCCGGGCACATATTGTCATTGTCACTAAATGTCCTAAGGACATCACCCCTATGGATTTAAGAGTCTTAAGCAAGCAAATGGAACTTTACCCCTATCAGCAGCTCTACTTCACAACATTAGCATACGGCAAGCTGCATCCGTTGTTTACAGCAGGGAATGCAGTTTCATTAAAAGAGATAGAAAAAGACAAGCATATCCTATTGGTGACAGGCATAGCCTCCCCAGCAAAACTCATTCAAGATTTATCACCATACAATGAGCACATTGAGTCACTGGCTTTCAGTGACCACCATGACTTTACAGCAAGAGATATGGAACTGATAAAGAAGCGTTTCATGAAACTTCCGGAAGGTAAACGCATGATTATCACCACTGAAAAAGACTCTGTACGACTAGCAGCCCATCCACTGATGGACGAAGCGCTAAAACCTTATATATATATGCTGCCCATTGAGGTAGTCTTTTTACAAGACCAACAAGAACTGTTTAACTCAAATATAACCGACTATGTTAGAAAAAATTCAAGAAACAGCAACTTTTCTTAGAGAAAAGATGCATACCAGTCCCGAAACTGCTATTATATTAGGTACCGGCTTAGGAAGCCTGGTACACGAAATTACCGATAAATACGAGATCAGTTACAAAGATATCCCTAATTTCCCTGTTTCAACCGTAGAGGGACATAGCGGTAAATTGATTTTCGGCAAATTAGGTAATAAAGACATCATGGCTATGCAGGGACGTTTCCACTTCTATGAAGGATACTCCATGAAAGAAGTTACTTTCCCCGTACGGGTGATGCGTGAATTAGGCATCAAAACATTGTTCGTATCCAATGCAGCTGGAGGTACGAATGCAGACTTTGAAATCGGTGATCTGATGATTATCAGAGATCATATCAACTTTTTTCCCGAACATCCGTTACACGGCAAGAACATTGAATACGGTCCCCGTTTCCCGGATATGAGTGAAGCCTACTCCAAAGATCTGATAGACAAAGCACTGGAGATCGCTAAAGAAAAAGGTATCAAAGTACAACAAGGAGTATATATCGGTACACAGGGACCTACCTTCGAGACTCCGGCAGAATACAAGATGTTCCACATTCTTGGAGCTGACGCCGTAGGTATGTCTACCGTTCCCGAAGTTATTGTAGCAAACCATTGTGGCATCAAAGTGTTTGGAGTATCGGTTATCACCGACCTAGGCGTGGAGGGAAAAATTGTGGAAGTTTCACACGAAGAGGTTCAGAAAGCGGCAGATGAAGCGCAACCGCGCATGACTACCATTATGCGTGAAATGATTAATCGAATTTAAGGACATGCAGGAAATAAACAGAACAGAAATAGCGACCTTAGGTGAGTTCGGCCTCATTAAACATCTAACGAAGGATATCGAGTTAAAAAATCCGGAAACCCAATATGGTGTGGGAGACGATGCAGCCGTATTGGAATTTAAAGATAAAGAGGTATTGGTAACCACAGACTTACTGATGGAAGGGGTACATTTTGATTTGGTTTATACCCCATTGAAACATTTGGGATATAAATCGGCCATCGTAAACTTCTCGGACATTTATGCCATGAATGGTACTCCAAAACAAATCACAGTTTCTATCGCACTGTCCAAACGCTTTTGTATTGAAGATTTAGAACAGTTCTATGATGGGCTAAAACTGGCTTGTGAACTACACCATGTAGATATTGTGGGTGGAGATACAACTTCATCCATAACCGGGCTCGCCATCAGTATTACTTGCATAGGTGAAGCGGACAAGGACAAAGTGGTTTATCGCAACGGCGCACAAGATACAGACTTGATTTGTGTCAGCGGTGACTTGGGGGGAGCTTATATGGGACTTCAACTTCTAGAGCGTGAAAAGGCTGTTTTCCAAGGAGAAAAAGAAGCAAATCCGGATTTTTCCGGAAAAGAATATATTTTGGAACGTCAGTTAAAGCCTGAAGCACGTAAGGATATCATTGAGAAACTGGCTAAAGCGGGAATCAAGCCCACCGCTATGATGGATATTTCCGACGGTCTTTCTTCGGAACTGCTGCATATATGCTCACAAAGCGATACCGGCTGCCGCGTTTACGAGGAAAGAATTCCCATTGATTACCAAACGGCTGTAATGGCGGAAGAGCTGAATATGAATGTGACAACATGCGCTTTAAATGGTGGTGAGGACTATGAGCTATTATTTACTGTACCTTTAACAGAGCATGAACGAGTTTCGGCTATAGAAGGTATAAAAGTGATTGGTCACATCACCAAACCGGAGCTGGGATGTGCCCTGATTACCCGTGACGGACAAGAGTTTGAGCTGAAAGCGCAAGGTTGGAATCCACTAAAAGAAAAATAATTTTAATTAAACAACACTGATAATAAGCATCTTATGTTTTTATCAGTGGTTTTTTTTTAGAAATAGTTTGCAGTTTAAAAAAGTTTCACTACCTTTGCAACCGCAAACAAGAAATAATGGTGCCATAGCTCAGTTGGTAGAGCAAAGGACTGAAAATCCTTGTGTCCCCGGTTCGATTCCTGGTGGCACCACTTTTTAAGAAGGCAAAACGATGTAAATCCCTGAATTTCAAAGAAGTTCGGGGATTTTTCTTTTCCAAGAATAGGCAAAATTAGTGGGATTGAAGCAAACCATACGTCCTTATTCAAGGGACTGTTTTTAAAAGCCCGGAATGTTCCACTGCGAAGTATTTACTTCATTCTTTTACAGCACGTTGCACTATTTTACATTACAGGGTTCTCGGTTCGATTTCCTAACTTTGTATCATTAAAAATTGAGCCGTATGGAAAGAAAAAGATTCAGCGTGTTGTTCTTCATCAAGCGTAGCAAACTGTTAAAAAACGGGGAAGCACCCGTGCGTGTGCGTGTCACTTATGACCGTCTATACGTGGAACTTCAACTAAAGCGGAGCATAAAAGTCCCACTTTGGTCGCAGGAAAAAGAGAAATCGACAGGCAAAGACCGAAACTCCGTAGAACTTAACCATTACATTGACGCCCTGCGTGTGAAATTCTATCAGATTTACCAAGACTTGGAACTGGAGGGAAAGATTATCTCCGCACGTGCCATAGTGAACCGCTATCAGGGAAAGGACGAAACTTTCAAGACATTGTATAATGTATTCAAGGAACATAATGACAACTGCCGGAAGCTAATCGGGACAGACTATGCCGACATCACCGTAAGACGTTACGACAATTGCCTTAAATACCTCATGGAACTGGTTAAACGGGATTACAAGGTAGATGATATGTTACTGCGTGAGGTAAACGGGGAACTGGTACGCAAATTCGATTTATACCTAAAGACGGAGAAGCATTGCGCACAGAATACCGTTATCCGGTACATGAAATGTTTTAAGAAAGTGATAAACCTTGCCATTGCCAACGAGTGGCTGACTAAAGAACCCGTTTGCCGGAATCAAGTTTCACGAGGTGGAGGTAAACAAACAGTTCCTAAGCCAAGCCGAGATAAACCGGATATGGCAGAAAGAGTTCAGGATTGAACGGCTGGTACTGGTACGGGATGTTTTTATCTTCTGCGTATATACCGGGCTGGCATTCATAGACGTGTATAACTTGCGCCCCGAACACATTTCAGAGGACAGCAACGGCAACCAGTGGATAGTGAAACCCCGTGAAAAGACAAACAACCTCTGTAACATCCCGCTTTTGAGCATTCCCAAACAGATACTTGAAAAGTATAAGGATAACCCCTACTGCATGGATAAAGGAACTTTGTTGCCCGTTCCCTGCAATCAGAAGATGAACAGCTACCTGAAAGAGATTGCCGACCTGTGCTGTATTAAAAAGAACCTGACCACGCACACAGCCCGGCACAGTTTCGCATCGGTTATCGCACTGGCTAATAACGTGTCACTGCCGAACGTGGCTAAAATGCTGGGGCATTCATCCACCCGAATGACGCAGCATTATGCAAAGGTATTAGACCAAACGATATTAAGGGATATGCAAGCTGTCGAGGAACAGCTTGCACTCTAAACATCCAAAGGGGAAGAAGAACTATTATCCATCTTCTCCCCCCCTCTATCTTTTTGAACATAAATTATCACTATTAGCCAATCCCTTAGGACTGAAAGAACAATGTTGCCACCTTGGAATATCCCTTTTTTCTGTATAATATTCTTCTATAAAAGATTTTAATTCTTGTACATCATCAAAACCAATAGCACATTTCAGTTTTTTCAAAATATTGTGCCGTAAAACTGTAAGATATTTAAATTTTACCATTTAGTGCGATAAATGGCAAGTTAATAAAGAATGGGAGAAAGCAAATAAATATTGCTATTTACTGTAGCCTGATTCCCCATATTTTACAGTCTCTGGTGCCTACAACCGCATAGTTATCGTAGACAGCCGGGGAAGCCTCTATCACGCCCTCGCTGACAGATAATACATCTTCCTGTTTACCTGTTTTACCATCAAGAAGGCGGATATCGCCTGTACTGTTGCAATAAAGAACCTTTCCTGATCCGTCTTGTTATAAACGCACACCGGAGAAGACCAGGCATATGAGGAAGAATCCTCCCATGCTTTAGATCCGTCAGATTTTCTCAGACAGGCAAGAACTCCCGATGCATTGTCAGAGGTCTTTGCCACTGTCACATATATATAATCGGCAAGGCTGTTCTTTCCACAGGCAATCGTAGACTGAACTCCACCGGAAACACCGTCATCAGTAGTACATTCATAATCTGTATGCCACACGATCTCACCGGTTTCTGCATCAATCTTCCAGACAGGGACAGTGGCTGTGTCATAACTTCTCCATCCAAGCCGGAAGGAAGTACTTACATACAGATACAGATGTCCTTTTTCGATTTCCAGAACAGGCGTTGAATTAGAATCATCCAATGTATCCTGAACCCATACCAGCTGAAGAGTGTTCAGATCCAGACACATAAGATTTCCCCCATTATCGGTCATAAATATATAGCTTTTATAGATTACCGCACTGTCTTCCATTCCAAGCCAGAAAGACTCTGTACTGCTTCTTGTTCCATAGTAGCGCCATTTTACAGTTCTGCCCGGATCAATGGATAAAGTCCCACTGTTCAGATCATATTTTGTATTCAGCCTGATCAGATACAGGATTCCGTTCTCTCCCGGATAGATCAGGGTATCTGTCTCTGCATCCACAAGTGCTGATCCGTCAAAAAAGCTCAGACTTCCTCTGAGTGAAAACTCATCATTGTCTCCAAAAGTATACATAACACTACAGTCCAGCAAGTTTACTACAAATACCTTTGCAGTTCCTTCGTTGCTGTTATATCCGGCGCCAACATACATAATCGGATATCCTCTCGGATCAAGGGCACCCGCACCCTTAAAAGTATATCCCAGATATAATGGGTCACGTGTCTTTTCTCCCGTTCTCAGATCCAGAAAATACACATAACCATCCATACAGGCATAAATCACCTCAACCAGTTCATCATCTGCCTTTGCTTTCTCTGTCATATTCATATGTGCTTTGACCTCTTTTGGCCATTTCATCATAAGCGGCTGTCCTGTCCAGCCACTTCCTGTCCAGACTGCACTGCCCGAAGAAAGAGAACCTGTATCTGCAGACCACAGTTTGTCCAGCCTGAAATCAGTCATATCTGCATAACCATGGGAAGGAGCATCACGAAAACTGTTTCCGCGGAATGTGACGATCCCATCCACATCTGTATAATCCTGTCCTATATTAAAGGAAATATCACCATCAGCCTTATAATCTCCAATATTTTCAAGTACGTTTCCATCCACCTCAATATTAGTATAGCTGATCAGATTTTCCGGTTTTGTAGAATCCACACAATGAGGCTGAAAATTAATCTCTTTAGTCTCTTTCCTCCTAAAAAATATATCCTGTGAACTTCATCTTCTGCCTGGCTGTATCCGGCACATCGATCAGCCCAAAGCGGTAGAACATTCCATAGATATAACTCACTCCGCGGATGTCGCCCAGAGCTTTGGGTCTGTCAACCACAGCTCCCACCTTCTTTATGTTTCTCAATGCCAGCAGCACTGAACTTAACGCCAGACTCTTACTGTTCTCCCTACGGTCGATCCACAATTCCCTTGTGTAGTCTCCATTCCGACCCTTTCTTACTTCATAAGTGAACGGAAGCCCTGTATAGGTTTTGAAACTCTCACCTGCATAGAGTAAAATAACCTCCCACAGATACTTCTCGTCCAGTGTTTCTCTCAGCTTCTCTACTGCCTGATATCCTTGTCTTTGCTGCATCTCTGATCTTTCCTGCATTCCTTCCTTTTGATTTCACTCCTGCTCTTTCGATTTGCACTTACAACTTGTCAGCACGCCCCAATTTATCTTCCTGATTCGAGCAGATATATTTATACTCATTTCTGTTTATACTCATTTCTGAGCAACGCAATCTCATGAGTCCATCCCTCATCGTCATTTGGTGTCTCCAGAATAAACGGAATTCCCTCTGTGGCAGGATGATTGATAACGCGGACAAGTGCCTCCAGTCCTATTTCACCTTCTCCGATTCTGGCATGGCGGTCCTTATGGCTGCCAAGGGGATTCATGCTGTCATTTAAATGGATGGCTTTTAGTCTGTCCAGACCTATTATCCGGTCAAATTCTTCAAATACGCTGTCAAGATCGTTTACAATATCATATCCACCATCCCAGACATGACAGGTATCCAGACAAACACCTAATTTATCTTTTAACTCCACCCTGTCAATGATCTGACGAAGTTCTTTGAAATTTCTTCCTACTTCTGTGCCCTTTCCTGACATAGTTTCCAGAAGTACAATCGTACTCTGATCTTTTGTCAGCACTTCATTGAGAATTTCTGCAATTTTACTGATTCCTACTTCTGCACCCTGTCCTACGTGACTGCCCGGATGAAAATTGTAATAATTTCCCGGTGTCATTTCCAGACGTCTCAGATCATCTGCCATGATTTCTCTGGCAAAATCCCTGAGGTTTTCTTTGGCAGCGCAGCAGTTCATAGTGTAAGGCGCATGAGCCACCAGCTTTCCAAAATGATTCTCCTCTGCCAGCTGCCCAAATGCCTGCACATCCTGCGGATCAATGTCTTTGGCTTTCCCTCCTCTTGGATTTCTGGTAAAAAATGCAAATGTGTTACCACCATTTGCCAGCATCTGTTTCCCCATTGCAAGATATCCCCGGGGATGAGCTTGTGTGATTTCCTATATATAACATCTTTTTACTCCTCTTCTGTCGTATTTTCACAGTACCAGTTTATAGTAATCCTTTTATCATACATTATGGATTTTCTCAAGATTATCTTTTTCATATCTGCATTATAGCATTTTAACAGATTTTGTTAAACATTTTTACTGTTATAAACAATTTTACGTCAAAAGACATTGCTGTGAACGGAGTCAATTGTTCCAAAATTTTTCAGGTTGCGCTTATGAACTATCTTCATGTCAGCGAAAACAATAAATAGGCGCACAAATGAAACGCCGCCCCTGCTGATAGCAGGGACGGTTTTCAAAATGCTTCACAAAACTGTTAAGTTTTGAACGTGACCTTCCTGAAATCGCAATTCAAGATGACTTGTCAGTTTTTCATCTGGTCCTGCCCTTTACTTTCCATGTACCAACCTTAACATCCTATTTCCCAACAAACACCCCAGCATACATCCCAAACTATTATGAATAATATCGTCAAACTCAAACAACCCTCTGCAAAGCAGCAGCTGACTAATCTCGATAGCAGATGATACCGCAATTCCCACAAGCAATCCCATCCACCATTTCAGTTTTCTGCCTGTCAACCCCGGCAATAAAATCCCTGCCGGAAAAAGTAGCAGAATATTCAACAGATTCTCCTGCAGCAAACCATCTCCCGTAGTACTTCCCAGTCTGCCACATGTACCAATCCCCAGGATTTCCTTCCATGACCAGAATACCTCCGGCTGATACTGCCTGATCCCCGGAGTCCTCGTAAAAACAGTAGAACCAAATACAATTGCAAGAAACGTCAGAAGCAACAGTCCACAGACTGCCTGAATGATCACTATTTTATGCAGCCTTAATAATACTGCTGCCAGAAAAACGGCCATCAGGAAAACCACTGCAAAAGCAATAATTTCCCTGATCGTCCAGCTTCGATTATGTGTAATAATAATCTGATAAATGTCCACTATCTATCTCTCCCCATCTCATGAATCCTGATTTTAACTGCCTGTCAATCGGATATTCGCAGTTTATCAGAAGGAGCTTACAATCCTCCTGATACAAGCAAGTTCCCACCCACTGCTTATCGCTTTTTGCAACCTCCGCAGAGGACTTACCTGATTCGGTTATATTTTCATTTACAATGAATTATACCAAAACTACCTGATTCTTACAAAGCACTTTTATCAATATCCTTCATATAAATCCCCGGGTATTTCATGGGTCGAGTAGACGCACCCCTTGCGGTCGTACGCCCCTCACAGAATCCGGACTTGCGGCTTTCCCGCATCCGGCTCTTTGCGAAACGAATCGTTCACATTTATCAATTATATACACTGACATATATTCGGGGTCTTACCAATGGATAGCTGTTATCTATCATATTCAGAAATTCTACCCAGTTGTAGCTTTTCTTTTGACTCCTCCGATTTAGACAGTAGAATAAACTTTTCATTACGTGGTATCGAAATGCTGTTATTCTTTCTGTATTGTCTGTGATTCCATAGTAATGGTAATAACCAGTCAGTATCTGATTGAGTTTAGCAGTAATCTCTTTCAGTTTCCATGTTTTCATGTGTCCCATCAGTTGATTTATTTCTCTGCATTTCTTCGCAAACTTCTTCTTACTGGTTTTCCTCTTCACTCTGAATCTTCCGTTCCTGCTTTTGGAACAATAGTGTGTAAAACCCAGGAAAGTAAAGGTGCCTGGCTTCGTTCCGCTTTTATTGCATCTTTTCTTTGCGTATCGTCCGAACTCTATCAGCCTGCTCTTTTCTTCCTCAAGGCTTAATCCAAAGTGTCCCATTCTATGTTTTAAGTGTTCATAAAACCATTCTGCATCTGATTTGTATTGGAATGTCACCACGAAGTAGGTAGACCCAAGGAACCTCCCCTTGAGTCCCCATCAGAACCGTACGTGAGCCTCTCGACTCATACGGCTCCCTCTCCAACAGATGGTAATATTCCAAATTCCCAGTGTGCAAACAAGTTTCTGTCTCTTCTGGCTACTGCACCAAGCCAGTGCTCGGCTCTGCTTCTCGTGTTCTTCTTTTTATAACTTCGTCGTACCCATTTAATCAGACATTGATTGATATAACGCAACACCTCATAAAATTCTGACTTATAATAGTGTGTGTAGTAGTTAATCCATCCTTGCACTACTTTGTTTATCATGTTCCCAATATCTTTTAATGAGAGATCCGCCTTTAACTGTATCTTCCATTCTCTGATCTTCTGTTTCATAGCAGTTTTGGCTTTTTCACTGACCGCAGGCGTAAAGCCTACAAAGAACTTTCCTTCTTTATTCTTATTTAGCCTTGGTCTGAACGTATATCCCAGAAAAGTGAATTGGGTACAACTATAGTTTTGTGGCCTTCGGTTATCCTTGCAGTAGACAATACGTGTCTTTTCTTTATTCAGTTCCAATCCAAACTGCTGAAAACGTTCTTCCAGTTTCTGCTTTATAAATGCAGCCTGCTTGTACGATTGGCAGTGCAGTACTCCATCATCAGCATATCTTTCCCACCAGATGTTCGGATATGCTTTTGTCATAAAGTCATCAAATACATAGTGAAGAAATAGATTTGCAAGCACAGGACTGATAACTCCACCCTGAGGTGTTCCTGACCTGCGTTCAGCAACCGAGCCATCACTCATGATGAACGGCACTGTAAGCCAACGTTTTATATAAAGTATCAGCCATTTTATTTGCGTATGTTTCTCAACCATGTACATCAGATATCCATGTTTGATGTTATCAAAGAGCCCTTTGATATCTAATTCCAATACCCAGTCTCTTTTAAAACATCTTTCCCTTGCTTGTCCTACTGCCTGAATTGCAGATTTGTTCGGACGGTATCCATATGAGTCATTGTAAAACATTGGTTCAACCAGCGGTTCAAAGTACATCTTCGCAACCATTTGTGCGATTCTGTCTTCTACTGTTGGAATTCCCAAAATTCTGATTCCACCATTTTTCTTGGGTATTGCTACTGCCCTTACAGGTCTTCGGGAAATAACTTCCTGATGCCATCCGGTTCCATAGTTTATACAGGTTGTTATTAAGATGCTCCTCAAACTCTTTTATGGTTTGTTCATCTGCCCCGTAACTTCCTGCGTTTTCCTTTACCGCCTGAAAAGCTGCAATTACAGCCTTCTTTGAAATATCAAACTGTTTTGCTTCGCTCATAAGCTCCTCCTTATTCCTAAGTTGACTTATTTACTCTGCTTGGATACTGTGGCTTCTTCGCTCTGTTTTCTTTTCAGAAACCCTCTTCACTACTACAAGCCACTCTGCCCCTATGACTGTATCAGTACTCTGTACCTTGCGGTTCGTCCACTTGGCACTCTCCCTTAACACCAGCCCGTAGGTTCCCACGTTCCATATGAATGCCTGAACAGTGTTCATGCCACCTTTACGCCGTCCACCGCATAACCAGTAAATAGGCTCCCGTTATGCTTATCCCAGGTTAACGACTGACCCCCTGGTTTTGATGGAGTCTCTACGCTTTCGACGTTTTCGTAAGTGGTTCACAGCTTCGTTCATCTCCACTGTCCACACCTGACTGTTTTGTACAGCCTTTTCTCTGACGCTCAGTACCATAGCTTTTGACTACAGCACCTCAGAGTGATTTGAAACCTCCACCTATATAGCGGTTCCGATGGGCCTGCCATCATCATTCA
>ENA-OQNJ01000119-OQNJ01000119.1-human-gut-metagenome-genome-assembly--contig:-NODE-119-length-19299-cov-3.411173_pt1 | contig 19299 bp, 16 predicted proteins | sample MGYA00242630_ERZ504882 | MGnify/ENA primary metagenome ERZ504882 (study PRJEB26092, sample SAMD00036408) | human gut metagenome | host: Homo sapiens | study: EMG produced TPA metagenomics assembly of... | reverse complement strand
GCTGAGTGTGCTCATGGTGGTGTCAAGGCCGAATACACGGCCCACCATCTTCTCATCGGCCTCGGTCTGGATGATGGTGCGCATCGGGCCCATGCAGATGGCCGAAGCCAAACCGTTTCACCACATCAATCAGCAAATACGCCAGCAGATTGTGAACCACGCCAAGACCAACGACGGAGACGCCCACCAGAGTGATGCCGAAGGCGACCACGCGCATGTTGTTGCGGATGAGCTTGGCACCGATGGTAGACATCAGCGCGCCGCCGAGCAGCATACCGATGCTCCATCCCAGCTCGTTGGCGGCGAGTTTATCGGAGGCGGTGGTCAGGTTGATGAATCCGAGATTCAAATCGATGCCCTCATATTCGCGGGTCATGAGCAACAGCGTAAGGTTCATCGGCGCCACGGCCACGAAGCACACCGAAGGTGTCACCGAGCACCACGTTGCGCAGGTTCGCCCGGCGCCATGTGTAGCTGAAGCCATCTTTTCAAGTCAGCAAACACACGACGGACGCCGGCAATCAGCGAACGATCAGCATTGGCATCCGACATCGGTTCGAGTGCCGGGTTGCCCGCTATTCTCCGCTTCAGCCATACGCCTCGCAACATGTTCCGCGCTCTTCTTCGGCGCTTTGATCAACGCCACAAAGCCGACGCCGATAATGGCCGTGGTCACATCGACTAACAGAATCGACCACAGCGGCACTGTGTTGATAAGCACAGCAGCCACCGCAGGTGCCACAATCATATTTGCCGAATTAATCACGCCGTATATTGAGTTGACGCGCAATAGTTTGCCCGAGGGAACAACATCCGGTATGAACGACTGCACAGCGGGCGTCTGCACACCGCCGCCCGCCGAACGAATGAACAGCACCACGAAAATCATGGTCAGACTCACCCATCCCATCGCGAAGCTCAGCGACAGCACGACGGTGACCACAGCAATCACCATATCCGGCAGCATAATCAGCAACTTGCGACTGTGACGGTCGGCCCAGGAGCCGCCGAAAATCGAGACGATCGCCTGCGGCATCACGCCAAACAACGTGGCCAGCAGCATGGCCGAACCGGTTTTTAGTCTGCAATACGATCCACCACCAGATGGCATATTGCACGATGTTGGAGCCCAGCAGTGAGAACGCCTGGCCGGTGAGTAGAAGCACTACACGGCGGATCCACGCACGCTCGGATTCCTCATTGGCCACTGCTGCGGCATAGGCGGCACCGGGTTTGTTCGCGCTATGGACCGATGCGCGCGCATTCACATTGTCATCGTCGGAAACCTCGGGTGTTTCGCGCACAGTTGGTTCAGTTGTTGTACTACTAGAAGACATACGAGTGTTCTCAATTCTTCAATTCCACTACAAAGGTCACATCACGGCATACGCACGCCGACGCGCGTATGCGTGCACGACTCCAGCAACGAGCCGTACCCGCCGTTAGATGGCAGGCTTCAGTATCGTGACGCCATGCGTTAGCGTCACCATGCAACGATAGGAACACACTATTCAATAGTGCATCATGAAGGCGTGACGTTGCCCTTGCGCAGGTGCCGTAAGACTCCGCGGACAAAGCAATGAGGCTTCCCCGTGAGAAGGGAAGCCTCATATTTCATTCATTCTATTCAGCGATGATGACGCCGAATCACCGATCATCCTTTGGGAACAGCGCGTCGAAGGCATGTTCCATCACGGACTTACGGCGGATCACACCGACGAGTCTGCCATCACCATCCACCACCGGCAGTTTCTTGAACTGCTTCTTGGCGAGGATTCGGGCCACCTCTCCAACATGCTGGTCGGGCGTGGCGGCAACGACCTTACGCGTGGCGATGTCCATCACCTTCTTGCCGGAGAGCGCCTGCACCTTGGAGGCCACGGTTTCGTCGTCGAACACCACCATCGTCGAACCGGTGCCGGTGGGAACCGTACGGGATTCATAGGTGGCAATCGATTTCAGGACATCGCCGTCGCTGACGAAGCCGACGAGCCTGCCATCGCCGTTCACCACGGGAAGGCTGGAGACGTTGAGGCGGATGAACTCGCGCACCACATGCGTGATGTCATCGCTGTCCAGGCAGCTGTAGGGCTGATCGTCCATGATCCCGCCGATGGACTGTTCCCGGGCCTGCTTGAACAGGGAGGCGGCGGGGGCCACGTATGCGCCGGCGTAGTGATGCTCGGCGGGCTGGCCTTCAGTGGTTTCGACCGCGACCTCGGCGGAAGCTTGCGCCTCGTAGGCCTTGGCGTTACGTGCGGCCTTCTCCTTGGCACGGCTGGCGACGGTGAAGATGCAGATGATCAGGGCGACCAGCGAGATGGCGGCGCACAGCAGGTAGGAGAACGCGATGCCGCTGGCCGTGGCGGACTTCACACCCTGAGACATGTGCGAGGCGGTCACGGATGTTTCTGCGGTGACCAGAAGCGAGGTCGCAATGGCTGCCGCGATCTGGCGGCCGGTGTTGGCGATGGCGTTGCCATGGGCGATCATGTCGTTCGGCAAAGCGTTGACGCCCCAAGTGTTGATCGGCATGTTGGCGATAGCCTGACCGGATGCCTGCAATGCGCAGAACACGGCGACAAACAGCACTGATGTCCTGGTGTTGATGGTGCCGAGAAGACCAAGAGAGATGGTCATGAGCGCAAGGCCGCCGATGCCCACGCCGCGCGGGCCGAATTTGTCGAATGCGGCACCGGCGACCGGACTCAGGATGATGCCGACCGCCGCGGCGGGCAGCATGACCATGCCGGTGACGGTGGCGGATTGGCCGAGCACATTCTGGATGAAGATAGGCAACGTCACGTTGGTTGCGGCGACTGCGGCGTTGATCAGAGTGACCAGAATCGCGGAGTTGCGGAAGTTGCGGGTGGCAAGGGTGTCAACGCGCAACAATGGCTCATCGAGCTTGACTTGCTTGTATACGAATGCGACGAAGGCCACAAGACCAACGACGATTGAGGTAATGACGACCGGACTGGCCCATCCCATCGTGGAAGCGGACGAGAAGCCATAGAGCAGGCCACCGAACGCGATGGTCGAAAGGATCACGGACAGGATGTTGAGCTTTGGGTTCTTCAACTCGCCGACGTTCTTGAGCATCATCGTGCCTCCGACAAGGATGACCAGTGCCACGACTGCGATGCCAACGAACATTGGGCGCCATCCGAAACTGTCAATCACCAGACCACCGACAACCGGGCCGATAGCCGGGCCGGCGGCCATGACGATACCGGCCATGCCCATGGCGGTGCCGCGCTTATCCGGCGGATAGACGAGCATCGGCACTACGGCGACCAATGGCAACAGCACGCCGGAGCCGGCGGATTGCAGTATGCGTCCGACGAGCAACAGCATGAAATTCGGCGCGACGGCACACAGCAGTGTGCCGACCATGAAAGTGGCAAGAGCTCCGGCGAAGAGCTTTCGGGTGGAGAATTTATCAATCAGATAGCCTGAAATCGGCACCATGATGCCCGAGACCAGCATGTAGACGCTGGTCACCCACTGCACGGTGCCGGTGGTGATATTGAAATCACGCATCAGTGCCGGCAAGGCCGGTGACATGACGGTCTGGTTGAGCAGCGCGATGAACGAGCCGACGACGATCACGCCCACGATGATGAATCGGGCGTGCGAATCAATAGGCTTTACGGAACTGGCGGCGGACCCAAATTCCGCGGTCTTCTGTGAGGTCACAGCATTTCCTTCTGTTGGTAACGGCATGTATGGACGATCCGGCCCCATACTTGTGTCAAGACGCGGGGACACTGATGAGTCCGGGGTAAAGGAAAAGCCGCCATCCGTTCCGCATTCATATACGGCAAACGATTCGCGGCTTTGCGTAAGTTGATGGCTATGGTGAGCGATTCATGCGACGTCGACTGCGGATGGGCCATCGGTACATCCCGGCATAAGGCGCGTCCCTGCTACACCAGCATCGAGAATAGGGCCATTTGTGGATTGGCAAACAGAACATTGCCGACGAACGACCCACGGCAGGCGCGTGCGATGAACATCGCGTAGCGATACAGGTTCATGGCATCTCCTTGATGGGTCTTCATACGGCAGACATCGAGAAGCCTATCATCATTCAAATCGACGGTGAAACCCACGCATGCCCGACAATACACAAAATCTTCACAAAAGGATTGGGCTTACCGCATACGATCCGCCTGAATAACGGTCCGGGGATGAATCAGAGGCGAGCTAAGGGTTGCGTCTCGTGTTTCCGTCATGATGTCTGGCAAAATAGTGAAGCTGAACATGCGAGGCATCGACCGGAATCGGAAAGGGACTAATCATGCGAGTTCTCGGCAATATCCTGTGGATCATTCTTGGTGGATTGGCCATCGCAATCGGATGGGCATTGGTGGGACTGATTCTGTGCATCTCCATCATCGGCATTCCGCTCGGCATTCAAGCGTTCAAGATGGCCAAGCTTGCGCTCTGGCCGTTCGGCGCGGAAATCGTCAACCTGTAGATTCCAAATACTACAAAGCCGCCAAAGCAACCCTTGACGAGGCGATCACCGACGTCAACAATTGGATTGACCAGCAAGCCGCCAAGGCCGAATAATAAAACACACATTATGTTGCTGCAGCAGCCAATCCTTGCAGAACAATGTCATGACAAAGGCCTGAGAAGACGACTTCTCAGGCCTTATCCGTGTCGCTTCTCAGTCGCTTGTAGCGACAGCTCCCCTCAAAAGAGGGGAGCCAGAGAAACACTTACTTCGAGACGTTGAATTTAAATTCGACGATATCGCCGTCCTGCATCACGTAGTCACGGCCTTCCTGACGCAGCTTGCCTTCCTCCTTGATCTTGACCATGGAGCCTTCGGCAGCCACGAAATCGTCGTAGGAGACGATGTCGGCCTTGATGAAGCCTTTTTCGAAGTCCGTGTGAATCACACCGGCAGCCTGCGGGGCGGTATAGCCCTTGTGGATCTGCCATGCGCGCACTTCCTTCTCGCCTGCGGTGAGGAAGGTGGAAAGGCCGAGCGTATCGTAGCCGACTCGCGCCAACTGATCCAATCCGGACTCCTCAAGACCGGCGTCCGCAAGCATCTCGCGAGCGTCAGCCTCGTCGAGTTCGGTCAGGTCGGCTTCAAACTGCGCGTTGAGGAAAATGGCCGGAGCCGGAGCCACGGATGCGGCGAGCTTGGCCTGCATGTCTTTGTTCTGCAGTTCGGCATCGTCCACGTTGAACACGTAGATGAACGGCTTGGCGCTCATCAAGTGCAGATCGTAGACGGAATCCTTGTCGAAACGACCTTCGCGAGCCGCCTTATCAATGGTTTCGCCGGCTTCAAGAATGGTCTTCGCCTGCTTGACGGCCTCCATGTAGGCCGGTTCGATCTTCTTGCCGCGCAAATCCTTCTCCAGCTTCGGCAGCGCGTTCTCGATGGTCTGCAGATCGGCGAGGATCAGCTCGGTGTTGATGGTTTCAATGTCGTCGGACGGATCGACCTTGCCGTTGACGTGCACGATATCATCGTCTTCGAAGGCACGCACGACCTCGCAGATCGCGTCGGCTTCGCGAATGTTGGCGAGGAACTTGTTGCCCAGGCCTTCGCCTTCCGAAGCGCCCTTGACGATGCCTGCGATGTCGACGAAGGTGACGGTGGCCGGCACGATCTTCTCCGTGTGCACGAGCTTGGCAAGCACCGGCAGACGGTCATCCGGCAATGGCACGATGCCGGTGTTCGGTTCGATGGTGGCGAACGGATAGTTTTCCGCCAGAACGTTGTTACGGGTCAATGCGTTGAACATGGTGGACTTGCCGACGTTCGGCAGTCCGACGATTCCGATAGTAAGAGACATAGTTCCTTAGCTTAGTATTAGGCTTCGATGGCGTCGACCGCTTTGATCACGGCACCACGGAACGCGCTTTCCTCCAACGATGCGACACCCTTGATGGTGGTGCCTCCTGGAGAGCAGACAGCGTCTTTCATGGCACCCGGATGCGTTTCGTCGGCCAAATAGAGCGCACCCACGCCTTCCACCATTTTGGCGGCCAGACGATACGCGGTGGCACGCTGCAAACCATATTTCACACCGGCATCGCCCAATGCTTCGATGTACATGTCGGTGAAGGCCGGCGCGCAGCCGGCGATGCACATGCCGATGCCCATGTGTGCGGTGTCCACGCGTTCGATCAGGCTGATTGACGAAAACAGGCTTTCGAAGGTTTCCGTCTGTTCCTGCGTGAGCGTGTTGTCGATTTCCGTGACCAGCACGCCTTTGCCGACAGCCATCGGCGTGTTCGGAATGGTGCATTGAATGTGCGCCTGTTCGAAAGACGTTCCGAACAGGTCGCGGAATTTGTTCAGATCCCAGCCTGCCGCAATGGACACGACGATGGTGTTTGGCTGCGCCAGCTTGTCAACGATCGGTGAGATCACCGCTTCAATCTGATACGGTTTGATGGCGATAACGACCACGTCGGCAGCTTCGGCCACTTGTGCAGCGGCATGCACCGCTTTCGCACCAAGTTTGGCGGCGTTACGTTCCAGCTTGTCATAGTGTGCCGCACAAGCCACAATGTCGTCGCCGCTGATTGTGCCGGCATTGACCAGGCCTTCGGCGATCGCCTGCGCCATATTGCCGTATCCGATGAATCCGATGGTTGGATTGGCCATGTTTCTTTCCTTTGCTATCGATGCTCGTCGTTGCTGAACGATCGTCAGAACAACTCCGCCAAATCTCCGCGGTTCAATGCTTCATTGAACAGGTGCCTGAACACTGTTGAACCATGCACGCCGTCATGTTCAAACTCATTGGTAGTCCAATAATGTGAACGACCGATGCGAGACAGCGTGTCGAGCTGCAATCCAGAATCTACGTACATGTCGTCAAAATAGACGGCAGCCTGCAGCGGAACCTCATTGCGCGCCAACTGGTCGGCATCGTAGATCGTACCGAAATGCGTGTCTTCCATAAGCACGTCCATGGCCGGTTTGAACGGACGCAACGCACGTTCCTGCTCGAACATCCACGGGAACATGGCCTCGCCGGTGAAATTAAGCGGACGAATGTCACCCGCGAATTCCGGATGCTCGCCGCGCACGCGCTGGGCGGCCCAGCAAATCGGCGTTTCCAGCTCACCGTTGGCGTAGATGAACTCCTGCAACGGCCAGTACAGCGGGCGAGACGAGGTCGCATCCATCACGGAAGACAGGAATTCGTCAGACAGTTCCGCCGAGGTCGAGGCCGAACCGTCGCCGTCAAGGAATGCCTGGTCAAGAATCCAATGCACGCGTTCGAAACTTGGCTTCATGCCGAAATCGGATCCCAAGCATTGGAAGCGTTCCACCGTGAGCGGATCGCCGTTCGGCAATGCGACCTTGCGCGACTGCAGAATGTCGGCGACGGCCGCGGCACGTTCGATATCGATCGGGTAACGCTCGTAGAACTGCTTCGTCTTTGCCGCCATGCGCGGGAACGTATGACGGTACACGTCGGTCGCATCGGCGGGAACGTGCGGAATACCGCCCGTAGTGAAACTGGCGATAACCCCTTGCGGGAACAGCGAAAGATACGTCAATGTCAGGAATCCGCCATAGCTTTGACCAAGCGTGACCCAACGTGCGCCCCCGAATTCGGTGCGACGCAGATGCTCGAAGTCACGAACGATCGAATCGGCGAGGAAACGCTTCAAAAACGCGGCACCGGCCTTGCCGTCGCCGCCCATGTCCTCAATCACATGCGTGTCGACACGAGATGAACGCCCCGTACCACGTTGATCCGGCAACACCACACGGAAATGCTTGATGGCCTCCTCGATCCAACCATCGGAACTTGGGCCGAGCGGACGCGGACCGGAACCACCGGGACCACCCTGCAGGAACACGAGCAGCGGCAGGTCGTCATGCACATGTTCGGGAGAGGTGACCACACGGTAGAACAGGCTGATCGATTCGCCATCGAACCCATGACCAGGCTCGTGGCCCGTCCAATCCAACGGCACCTTGATGGAACGATCCTCAATATGCAATCCGGGCACGTAGTATTCGCTCAGCAACGTCATGCATTCACCTTTCCCTTGGCATCATCGGCATGTTCAATGCGGGTAGTGACTTTTTGATGGCTTCCATCTCACCCACATGCGGAGACAACCTTACCTCACAAAAGCGGCTTTATCTTACCGCTATTTCATTCCTGCGCATGATGGCGCCACAGCGTATCTGGCGCTAGGGTGGAGCATATGTCGAATTTCAAGCAGCGTCTCTTGTCGTGGATGCATGGTCATGTCTTCGCAGGCGATCTCATCCTCACGCTTGTTATAGGTGTTCTGCTGTTCGGCGTGACCGGCAGCATCACCTATAATCCGGGATTGCTGTTTGACCTTAAGCCTTCCACGCAGATGGCATGGGAAGCGGCAATGCTTATTCCGCTGCTAATCCGTCGATGGTGGCCGCAGACCGGAGCGTTGCTCTGCGTAGCATTGACCTTGGCGCATCTCATATTCGGCCCTTGCCTGTTGGGCGCCGATATTCTGGCATTGTTCATGCTGTATTCAGTGATCGTCTACGGCAATCCCAAAAAACACGAAAGCCTTCATTATTTTGGCGTTGGCCATCGGTCTTCTGGCTTCGGCGCTGGTGGCATGGACCATGACCAATGGACCACTGCTCACCGGAGGCAAAGTGCATACATGGAGCAGCTGGAATGACCCAAATCCAAATGGCGTTATGGTCACGGAAGACACTCTCGGCTCCATCTACACAGGAACATCCATGTCGGAAGTCGCCGACATGATGGCGCAATACATGCTGGTACTGACGCCGATTTTCGAAGTATGCATTATTTCCACCGTCATTGTAGCGTTCTGGCAGCGTGCCCGTCTGGCAACCATTCGCATGATGCGGGAACGCAATGAGGCAATCGCCGCGCAAGACCAGAACGAACGCGATATCGCCGCGTTGGCGGAACGCGCACGCATCGCACGCGACATGCACGATGTGGTGGCGCACACCCTATCAATCATCATCGTGCAGTCTGATGGCGGTCGCTATGCAGGCACGCATGATCCCGCGGTAGCCAGAAACACCATGGAGACGATTCGACACGAATCGGAACGCGCACTGCATGACATGCAACGTCTTCTGGGAGTATTCGGGGGTTCACCGCACGCCGATTATAACGATATCGGCAATCTTGTGGAACAAGCGCAAAACGTCTCCCCCGACATTCGAATCCGACGGAATATCACCGGCACCGCCAGCCCAGAACAACTCGGCGAACAAGCCTCGATAGCTTCCTACCATGTAGTGCAGGAGGCGCTGACGAATATCCGCAAGTATGCGGGGCCGCACGTCGATGTGCATATCAAAGAGTCATGGAACAACGGTTTGCTCACTTTGAGCGTCACCGACAATGGTCGTGGCGCGGCGGCCAATATCGACGGGCATACGCCAGGTTACGGCCTGTTGGGCATGAAGGAACGCATCGAATCGGCCGGAGGCTCATTGCAGGCTGGCCCTCAACTCGGCGGAGGCTTCGAAGTTATGGCCACCCTGCCTTACGGCGGTAAAGAGCCAGCGACAGACGAAACCGGCGAACAGTACGCCTCGGAACAGTCCGAATCTTGCAACACAACTGCCATATCCAGCAAAGCGAAATTATCCGACGAAGCAATCGCACCTCACACAGCCGTCAACATATCGGCGCGAATCCCAGATCAACCATCGGAACAGACGCAGGAAACCAACCCACCAACCGGTCGCGATCATCGTTCGAACGCCCTGCAACACTTGCGCATTACCGCACCCAATCTGCATGATTTGCTCACATCGTTGAAACTGAAATCCGTAGAACTTGCAAATACATCCAATTCGCGAGGGCTGAATTGGGTGGAACGCGTTTCCGCGTGGACGCAGCACCACTATGCGCTCATGGATTCCGTTGGTGCCGTGGCATTGGTCATGCTGCTGAATCGCATGTCGATTACGTTCTTTTTTGATAGTTCACCTCATGTGCAGCTCTCTCATGCGATCGCCGCATGCTGCTTGCTGGCGCTGGCTCTTCGACGCAGTTTCCCCGAGACTTGCGCGCTTATTGTGTTCGTATTGTCGGTTGTGCAATTGGTGTTTTTGGAGTCGATTGAGGTTGGACATATCGTAGCGTCACTGTGTGCGCTGTATTCAGCCGTATTGTATGGGCGTGAACACGCATGGCGTTGGGCCGGTCTTGCCGCCGCTACCTGTTCGGTGCTGATGGGCTTGAAAATCGCGGCTTATCAACACGGATACACTACCTTGTTCGGTGCCATCGCCGCTTTTGCAGGCTTGACGAAACCGGTTTCAGTCACTTCAAGTAATACGGCGGCGTTCTTTACCGGCGTTATGTATACGGTTGCAGTGCTGATGCTGTGCGCCGGCATTATGGCGTGGGCACGTTGGGCTCGTTCCAGTGATTCAAACGCACTGGTGTTGCAGGCGCGAGAGGAAGCGCTGGTGGCCGAGCAGGAGAAGCAGCGCATTCTCGCGGCGAATATGGAACGTGACCGTATCAGTGCCAACATTCAGGCTGAGGTCACTGCCACGTTGAACAGCGTGATTAGTCAAGCCGTCGATGGTATCCGCATGCTGGATCGCGCCGAAGCACAAGGCAAAGAGCCTACCGCCGACGAGATTTCCACAGCGTTCAAAGCCATTGGCGAACAGGGGCGCGCCGCGCTTAAACGTATGCGCGAACTGCTTGGCGTGCTTCGTGAGACTGGTTTCAGCGATGACGCTCATGCCGGTAGCGCGAACGAACTGCAGTTGAGGCCCGCAGCACCGTTGGAGGAGCAGCTGCAGCGCGCATCTCAATAGCCGATTCAAGTTTTCAGGGAGATTTAAGGGTTTGTTTCGCGCTGTGAGCGGAACAATGCCGATAAGGTGGAGAGTATGAGTGAAGAACAGAAGATTCGTGTGGTCATTGCCGATGATCAGGAATTGGTACGTGCCGGTTTCGCCATGGTGATCGGGTCCCAACCTGATATGGCGGTTACGGCGCAGGCTCGCGATGGTGCAGAGGCTGTGGCGTTGGCGGAAACACTGCATCCTGACGTGGTGTTGATGGATGTGCGTATGCCCGGCATGGATGGTATCGAGGCGACGCGGCAAATCAGTGCGTTGCAGCATCGCTTTGCTGCCGATGGAACGCAATCAGAAGTCACTCATACCAAAGTGATCATTCTGACGACATTCGATTTGGATGAATATGTTATGGCTGCGATCACTGCTGGAGCTTCCGGTTTTCTGCTGAAAGATACGGAACCGGAAACGTTGCTGAATTCGATTCGCACGGTTTTTCAAGATAATGCGATTATCGCACCGTCCGCCACGAAACGTCTTATCGAGAAAATGATGGAAGGCGATTTCATGGCTGCGAATGTTGGTGCACATGGAAATTCCACTGCTTCTTCCACTTCTGATTCGACGTACACCGATCCGGAATTAGATGAACTGACCGATCGCGAGCGCGAAGTGCTTATTGAGATCGCGCATGGATTGTCGAATCAGGAGATTGCCGACAAGCTTTTCATCAGCCTGCCGACGGTGAAAACGCATGTGGCACATATTCTGGCGAAGATCAATGCACGTGACCGCGTGCAGGCGGTGGTGTTCGCCTACGAAAACCATTTGGTCTGATTGATTTGTTGTTTTGCGTATGCATGATACGCAAAAAGGACTCCTACCATGTTTGTGGTAGGAGTCCTTTTCGTTGTGTTTGCTATGAAGCTCAGGCTTCGGCGAGCGCCTCAACAGGAGGCGTGCTCACTGCCCTGCGTGCGGGGAATACGCTGGCGAGCAGTGCTGCCACGGCTGCCACGGCGAGTACGATGCCATTAATGCCCCATTCGAACGGGAACACCACTTTGCCGTACATGCTGAACACCACGTATGCGCCCAGCCAGCCGAACAGTGTGCCAAGCAGTACGCCCGAGATGCCGGATACCAGCGAGATGAGCAGGGCTTCCACCGCGAGGGAGCGTCGCAACTGGCCTCGCGTCATGCCGATGGCACGCAGTGTGGCGGATTCTCGGGTGCGTTCGATCACTGACAGCGACAGCGTGTTGGCTACGCCGACAAGTGCGATGAGCACGGCCACGGCGATCAACCCCACCAGAAGCATCATCATGGAGTCAATCATGTTCGCCCATACGATGCGTTCGGCGATCGGTCCGGTCACTGTCGCATCAGTGCTCTTCTCCAATGCGGCCTGCATGTCGTTGTAGATGCCGTCGACGGAAACTCCCGATTTGTCAGTGTCTGCCTTGACCAGCAACACATGGGTGGCGGCGTCAAGGTCACCATTGGTGAAATGGCTTTCATCCACGAATCCGACAGCTCCATACTGTGCGGATACGCGACGGTAATCGGCTTGCTCTGCTTGCAATGTCAGCGAACGCGTAGCGTCGCCGTCCTGGTTCCATTCGGTGGAGAAATCAGCCGTGCCATTGGCGAACTGCAGCTCCTTGCCGGTTTGCGCATTGTATGTTGGCATGAGAACACTATCACTGTCGATGGAGGCGTTACCCAAGTTGACACGCATGACCTGCTTGACCTGATCGATGTTCTTCACACCGACCAGCAATGCGGACGTAGGGCGGGTTCCATCCGCTTTCTCCAAGGTCACGGAAACCGCCGGCGCATACAACGTGTCGGACACGCCGTTGATGTCGGCTACATCCTTGGCCATTTGCTGGCTGATGTCATCGCCCATGGCCACGATGTCGACGCTATAACGGGTGGCGAGCGCACCATTCATAGTCTCTTTGGCGCTAGCGGCACCGGTTGCGATGGTGGAGACCAAGGTGACACCGATGAGCAGAGCGGCACCGGTTGCTGCGATGCGTCGCGGATTCTTCTGAATGTTGGCGTGTGCAACTGTTGCGGAAGGACCTGTCAGCGAGGCCAACGCTCCAACGCCCTTCATGAGGGTCGGCATCCAGAATACCGCGGTGACCACCATGCCGAGGAACACCAGTGCGGCACCGGCGATGGCTATGAGCAGAATCATCGTGAATTGATCGCCGCTCGCATCCTCGCCGCCGTTGGTGGCCTGCACCTGCCAGATGGAGAATATGGCCATGGCGATACCGACCGCCACCATCAGAATACCGATTATGGCTCGCGTAAGGCTGGAACGACGGTTGTCGGTCAGTTCAATCGGACGCAATGCCTCCAATGGCGTTACCGCGGTGGCGGAACGTGCGGATCCCATGGATGCAAGCACCGTCACCACAATGCCGAAGAGAATCGGTACGACGGCGGCTTGCCAGGAGAAGTTGAACCGCATACCCGCCTGCATGATGTCGCTGACGCACATGCCCCACATGAGCAGGCTTCCAAGCACCACGCCAAGCACGGATGCGACGAAGCCGAGCACCACCGCTTCGAACAGCACGGAACCATACAGTTGGCCTTTCTTTGCGCCGATGGTGCGTAGCAAGGCGAGTGTGCGGCGGCGTTGCGCCACGAGCACTTGGAACGTGTTGGCGATCACCAGAGCCGCCACGAACATGGCAAGCACGCCGAAGCACATAAGGAATGTGGTGACGATGTTGGTTTGGTTGCCGCTTAAGGATTTGATGCTTTCGTCACTGATTTGCCGTCGTGACATCAGATCGAAATGCTTTGGCAGCAACGCTTTCACACCGTTGATGGTTTTTGCGGATACGCTGTTTCCATCCAAGGCAAGGTCGAGATACACCATTGTTGTTCCGGTGGCGTTGAAATCGTCCACTCCCTGCATTGCGGCAAGCAGATTGTTGGATCCTACGATCGCACCACCATAGTATGAGTAGGCGCCGTTCGGATCGGACGTGAGTCCTACCACGCGCACGTTGTCCGCCTTGGCTTTGCCATCGTCGCCTACCGCATATCGGGAGGTCAGGCTTACAGTGTCTCCAACGCCGACGTTCAACTGTTTCGCCATGTCTTCCGGCAGCGCGACTTCGTTGGAATCCTTCGGCTGGTCCCCTTCCGTAATATTCACGGGGAGCATGTTCTTCTGTGCCGCGGTGGAAATGATCTCGCCGCTGACGGTGCTGTCTCCCTTGGAAACGCTGACGCCGGTTTCCACCGAGGCACGGACGCCGCCAACCCCTTCGATGCCGGCGATCTGGTCGAGATGAAAGTCGCCGACAGTGCTGGAATACGCCTCGTTGAGTTCCTTATCGCTCAGGTCGGAGCTGTTGATGCTCACCGCATAGTTGGCGTTTCCGAACATGGCGGTCAGCTGCCGTGTCAGGGAGTCGTTCATGGCATTGCCGAACAGGAAGGTGCTGGCGATGAACGCCGTGCCGATCATGATGGCGATGCCTGCGGGTATGAGCATGCGCTTGGTTTTTCGCATGAGTTTCAAAGTGATGGACCACATGGTGAATTCTGTTCCCTTCTTCGAATGCTGCTACAGTGCGTTTAGTGGGAATGCCTCGCGGAAGCCGCATTCATTGTGGCGGCTTCGCGTTCCTTCATCAGCAGTTCACTCATCTGGTCTGCTGTCGGCTTGTTCACGTCCGCCGCGATCTGGCCGTCGGCGAACACGAGCGCACGGTCGGCGTAAGACGCGGCGACCGCATCATGCGTGACCATGATGATGGTTTGGCCAAGTTCGTTGACGGAACGTTTCAGGAAGCTCAGCACTTCGGCGCTTGATACGGAGTCAAGATTGCCGGTGGGCTCGTCTGCAAATACCAGTTTCGGTCTGGTGATCAATGCTCGTGCGATGGCCACACGCTGCTGTTGACCTCCCGATAGTTCGTTCGGACGATGATTGAGACGTTCCTTAAGGCCAAGCGTTTCCACCAGCAGACGCAACCACTGTCGGTCGGGTTTCGCTCCAGCCAAGGTCAATGGCATGAGAATGTTCTGTTCGGCGGTGAACATCGGCAGCAGGTTGAAGCTTTGGAAGATGAATCCGATGTCGCGGCGGCGCAGCAACGTAAGCTGGTTGTCGTTCATGCGCGTCAGATCGTCGCCATTGAATATGATGTGCCCGCCGGTTGCGGAATCCAGTCCTGCCAACGTGTGCATCAACGTGGATTTGCCGGAACCAGAAGGTCCCATAATCGCCGTGAATTTTCCTTTTCAAAAGCGACGTTGACGCCACGCAACGCATGCACCGTGTTATTCCCGGAACCGTAGTCCTTCACAAGATCCACGGCTGCAATGGCCGTATTGGTAGCTTTGATGGTGTCCCTGATATCCATGCTGTCATTCCTTTCTTTGGATTACCTCCAAAATTACGGAAAAACAGCTGATTCGAATATCATGCGTTGGTCTGAATTATCATCTCATCCTTGAGAATGAGCAAAGACGAGGCGCCTAATACCATTGATTCATCAATCGTCGAGAAGTACACCATCCTGCGGAGGTTCGAGCCAGTACGACTCTTTTTCCACGCTGACGGTGGAAGCCCACCATGTCTGGTCCACGCCTGGCAGCGAACGGATGGACTCATCCACCACACGCCACAGGTCCTCGTCATCTCCGGCGATGATTTCGATGAGGTAGTCGGCTCCGTTCAATCCGACGCCGCTCATCGCGTACGTCACTTCATCGATTTCCAGCAGTTGTTCGGCATCAAGCCGATACGGCGGCTTCACACCGATGCCGAGAAATGCTTGGCGGAATCCGCCTAAACGCATGGGGCTGACCGTGGCCATAATGCGCATCACACCGGAATCCTCCAGTTTTTTGACGCGTCCACGAATCGCGGTGTGCGTCACGCCAAGATGCTCCCCTAGCGTGGCGTAGCTTGCCCTGCCGTCTTTCTGCAATTCGTTGAACGTGTGCACGAATCGCGAGTCCAACCGATGCACGGGAATATCGGTGCCGACGCTGGCCTCACGTTTGGTCATGAATCCAGTTTCGCCGCGTTCGGCCAGCAGACGGTTGACCACGCTGACATTATGGTCGTCAAGCACCAATCGACCGCAGGAGAACACTTGCAGACGGGTCAATCCGGGCAGTGCGCGCAAATCGTACTTCAGGAAATGGTCCATACCTTCGGATGAATACACCACGGCTTCGGCAATGATATCGGCATCGCCCAACGCGCAGACCACATAGGTGACCTGAGGCATGGCTTTGAGCATGGCGAGCGCCTCGTTGCGATTGCCATTGATGCGCAGTCCCACAAGCACCTGACTGTAATTTCCGAGACTCAACGGATTGCATACGGGCACAATGGTCATGATGCCCGCTTCGGTGAGCCGTTTGTAGCTTTCCGTCGCCGCATATACGGAAATGCCGATTTTATCGGCAAGCGCCTGCATGGTCATACGTCCGTTGCATTGCAGCGCCGATACCACCTTCAAATCACGTGCGGTGATTGTAGTACGCTCCTCATCCTGCGTCATCACACCCCCGTATGACAGCCATGTCATCAACCACACGCTGCCTGCGGCGGCGGCGATGGCAATCACGAGAATAATCCAGTCGGCAATGCTCATCGTGAGATTGACCCGATATGTGCGTTTCACACCGTTCCGATTCAGGTTGAGTCCGCGCGATTCCATGGCCCAGCCCACGCTTTGGCTCATTTTGTAGGCGCGGATCAATACGGCGATGATGATCGGCAGATACGATTTGAACCGGTCTACGAGACGTACGAATATGTTGCGTTTTTTACCTGCCGCATTGACTTTGCCGCTCAGATCAAGCCCTCGCGCACGCTGCGCTTCGGACACGGATTGGAAGATGGAGAAGAACACGGGAATATACCGTAACGCGGTTGCCAGGGTGAGCCCGGCCTTGTAGGGCACACCGAGCGAGGTAAGGCCACGAACCAGTTTGGTCTGGCTGGTGGTGAACAGCGTGATGAAGCATGCAAAGCCGAGCGCTGGAATGCGCAGACCCATCACTGCCGCCATGAGCAGGTTCTCCTGCGTGAGACGCAGCCATCCCCACTGCCAGAGCACGTGCGTTCCGCTCTGGTCGAAGACCGGCCAAAGCACCACAATGAACACGATGAGCACGGCGAGGATCTTCCACACCCATCCAATGCGTTCGGCGGGCACACGGTCGGTGGCGAGCATCACATGTTCGAGAATGAGGATGCCGAGGATGAACGCCCAGTTACGCCATACGAGGCAAAGGGCCAGCATGACGATGGAGATGAGGAATTTGACGCGCGGATCGGTGCGATGCAACCATCCGTCGCCTGGCACATACAGGTCGGCATCCATCAGCGTTCCTCCTTGTCGCATTCATCCTTGGCGATTTTCAACAATACGTGGGTCGCCGATACCGGACCGCGCGACTTGTACGGCTGCCGCGCCTGTCGCGCGGGCGATTGTTGCGCTTCCTGCGATTTGTCGATCGGTCCATATTGCACGATATGACCGTCTTCCAATTCGAGCACGTGCGTGCAATACCGATATACGGCACGCATGTCATGGCTGATCATGATGACGGTGACGCCATGCCGGTTGAGTTTTTCCACGGTTCCAAGGAATCGTGATGCGAGACGATGGTCGAGACCCGCCGTAGGTTCGTCGAGGACGAGTATTGGCGTACGCATGGCGATCACCGAAGACAATGCCACCGCACGTCGTTCGCCGTAGCCGAGCGTGGCCGGCGAAACATCCTCATACCGGTGCAGGTCGAACAATGTCATCATTTCGTCGACACGTTTGAACACGGTGGCCGCGTCAAGTCCGAGCGCGGTCGGGCCGAACGCGATCTCCTCTTTGGTGCTGGAGCAGAAAATCTGATGGTCGGGATTTTGGAATACGAATCCGACGTGCGCGGCCATTTCGCCCACGCTATGCTTCGATACGTCGAGCCCATCTACATTCACGATTCCCTGTGTGGGTTGGATCAGCCCGTTCAGATGCTTGGCGAGCGTGGTCTTGCCTGACCCGTTGCGCCCGATAAGCCCCACGAAGGCGCCCTGTTCGATATCCAGGCTGATATCGTCCAATGCGGGAGACGCATTGCCGCCCTGCCCATAGCGGTGCGTCACATGGTCCAGACTGATGATCGTATGCTTCGGTTTGCCGTCGTTCCTTACCGGCAACGCCTTGATGACGGGAGATGGTCCGTCACTCACCTGCACGCCGGAGGATTCCAACAGTCTACGTTCCCGGGTAAATAGGCTGGCGTCTCCATTACGCACCACTTCACCGTTGACCATGAAGAGCACCTGATCGGCCCAGTAGGCGATGTGTTCGGTGTCCTGCCCGGCCATGATCACCGTCATGGAACGGGTTTGGCGAATACGTTCGAGCGCGTCGAACACTTCCTGCTTGCCTTCGGGGTCGAGAGCCGCGGTGGGTTCGTCAAGAACAAGCACATCGGGTTCCGCTGCAAGCGCGGCGGCGATGGCCACACGCTGCATCTGGCCTCCCGACAGGCTGGTCGGCACACGCTTGCGGTATCCGGCCATGCCGACTAAGTCGAGCATGATGTCGATCTGCTTGTCGATGATGTTTGGGGCTACTCCGCGGTTTTCCAGCGGGAAAGCGATCTCATCCTCGACACTCGAGCAGAACAGCTGCGCTTCCGGATCCTGTTGCACGTAGCCGACGCGCTCCGACAGTGCCGAGACGGAGTGCCTGCTCGTATTCATGCCGTTAACTTCCACGACGCCGCTCATGGTGCCGTCGGCCAGGTTCGGAATGATGCCGGCCAATGCCATGCATAGCGTGGACTTGCCCGCTCCGGTCGGTCCGATGATGCCGACGAAGGATCCGGACCGGATGTCGAAGCTGACGCGCTTGAGACTTTCCACCGGCTTGCTCCCGTCGGTCAGTGGCGCGTACTTCCATCCTAAGTCGCGAACCGTAATCATGACGCTCACCCCGTGCTTTCACGCATTTTTTCCGCAGCCGGTAACCGCATTTCACAATAAAACCCGTGGAATCGCCTTTCATCGGCAAATCCACGGGCCTGCCTTCACATGATATTAATGTATCACTCCCCCGCCTTAATACCGAGGTTGCCCAAACGTACCAGCGGCGGATAGGCCTGACGAACGGCGGTGAACAGCGCGAAGCCCACAATCAGACCCACCGCCATCTGGAAGGAGTTGCCCGCGATCTCACCCAACGCCGGCCGAATCCGGAAAGGATTCCGCCTGCGATGAAATAGCCGAACACCTTCCATACGCCTGCGATCACCGATCCGATGATGATGTTCGCCGGATTGAATTTCTTGACGAGCAGGCCCACGAGCACGGCCTGCAGGCCATCGATGACGAACGTGAAGATGGCCCACTGCGGATAACCGGAGATCAGATCGCTCAACGCCGGGCCAAGACCGCCGATAATGCCGCCCACCCACGGTCCGAACGCATA
>ENA-OQNJ01000115-OQNJ01000115.1-human-gut-metagenome-genome-assembly--contig:-NODE-115-length-19655-cov-4.830193_pt1 | contig 19655 bp, 18 predicted proteins | sample MGYA00242630_ERZ504882 | MGnify/ENA primary metagenome ERZ504882 (study PRJEB26092, sample SAMD00036408) | human gut metagenome | host: Homo sapiens | study: EMG produced TPA metagenomics assembly of... | reverse complement strand
ACTGCATACGTGTTATACTACATTATATAGATGTCGTATGAAATATGAACGATAAACACATAAATAAACACAGTATAGGAGAAGTAATCGCAATCACAAATATATTTTGTGAAATACAACAATTGCTTTCTCATAGGAAAAGGAGATAAAAATGCCGGAAAACAGTAGCTGTAGCAGCGCGGGAAGCTGCACAAAATCAAGCTGCGAGGGCTGTCCATCACATAATGGCGGACCACAGAGCTTCCTCGTAGAGCAGAATAAATTTTCAAACATCAAGCATGTAATAGGAGTTGTCAGCGGAAAGGGCGGAGTAGGAAAATCATTCGTCACATCCTCACTGGCGGTAAACATGGCAAAGAAGGGCTACAAGGTAGGTATCCTTGATGCCGATATCACAGGACCGTCAATACCAAAGATGTTTGGCGCACATGACCAGATACTCGGAGACGAAAACGGCCTGATGCATCCGTATGAGACAAAAGAGGGCATCAAGCTTATCTCAGTAAACCTGCTCATGGACAACGAGGAGGATCCGGGTTATTTGGAGAGGCCCAGTCATTGCCGGAGTAGTAAAACAGTTCTGGAACGAGACAGCATGGGGCGATATAGACTATCTATTCGTTGATATGCCACCGGGAACAGGAGATGTACCTCTCACCGTATTCCAGTCCCTCCCGGTAGATGGAATCGTAATCGTCACATCACCACAGGAGCTTGTCAATATGATTGTCAAAAAGGCATACAACATGGCAGAGGCAATGCACATCACAGTGCTTGGTGTGGTAGAAAACTTCAGCTATCTCAAATGCCCTGATTGTGGAAAGGAGATAAAGCTTTTCGGAGAGAGTCATATAGACGAGATCGCCAAAGAGCTTTCAGTACCGGTACTTGGCAAGTTGCCACTCGATACATCATATGCAGCTATCGCCGATAAGGGTGATTTCTACAGCATAGAAAACGACCACCTCGCAAAAGCAACAGAAGTACTTGAGCGCATTTAAATATTTCGTAATGAAGCAGGCATATATCCGCCGGGTGCGGTATATATGCCTGTATTTAATAGAAAACCTTTAAGCATAATTCGTACAGAATCTTAATCGCATAGCGTAGCTCACGGGTATGCAGTCTGCGGCACATGAATCCGCGGCATTCGCCTTGCACTGCCAAATATTAAACTTTCTTTAAATATGCGATTTCCCTATTTACATTTCGTTTCATTGGCTTCATAATCATATTACCCACGGATTAAACAATAGTTTTCATACTCAAAATTTACGGAAACAACCAAAAAGGTAAAAAGAGTTAATTTTATTATCAATATTTACCCTAAAAATAATAATTTTAACGTCAATTTTTATAAAAAAATGCCCTTGTTTTTGTGCATATTTTTGTCTATATTATCATGTAGTAAAGAGAAGGTAAAAGAAAGGCAAATAGGAGGAAAATATGAAGAAAATATTTGATGTATTGAATGTCATTAAACAAAAGCTCTTTGTAAAGAAAGACAAGATTCATTCAGAAAAATATTATCGCAGAATTGATTTTTAAATAAATATTCGCTTTTATTCCATGCAATCATAGCGATGGCAATCGTATTTATAGTGGAGATTATCTCGCGCAGGAGCTTTATCTCTGCATGTAAGTTCGTAGATGCACATACACTTGCGTTCATGTACAACTCATTTTTAGTGTTTGTATCATTTTCACTTGTGTATCTGTTCAGGCGCAGAGCTTTTGCAAGGGTAATAATTACAGGCTTTTGGACTATCCTCGGAATCATCAACGGCTGTGTGCTTTCAAACCGTGTCACACCGTTTGGTTATACTGATTTAAAGTGTATTCCGGAGCTTTTAGCCATGAACAATACCAGCTATTTCACAGCGCAGCAGGCTACAATAGTTGTAGTTGGACTTGGTGCATTTGCACTGTTTCTTGTGGCACTTTTTATCAAGGGGCCTAAATATACAGGCAAAATCCGTTATGCAGGTGTTTCAGTAGCATTTTTAGCATTGCTTTTCGTAGCAATCCCTGTCACAACCAATGTGGCACAGAATACCAATGTGGTTGCCAGCTACTATTCAAATATCGCCCAGGGCTATGATGATTATGGCTTTGTATACTCATTCTCATCTACTGTAGTGGACCGTGGAATGAAAAAGCCGGAGGACTACAATAAGCAGAATGTGGAAGATGTAGAGCAGAAGGTCAATTCTCAGAAGCAGACCACCACAGTGGACGGAAGACAGGTCCAAACATCATCTGTGTGCTTTTAGAGTCATTCTGTGACCCGGACGAGATTAATTTCCTTCAGGTGAATGAGGATCCTATTCCTACATTCCATGAGCTTGAGAAAAACTATTCAAGCGGATATCTGAATGTACCTGTAGTCGGAGCAGGAACTGCTAACACAGAGTTTGAGATGCTTACAGGACTCAGCATGCAGTATTTCGGTACAGGAGAGTATCCATACAAGACTATCTTAAAGCAGACAGATTGCGAGAGCATTGCCTCTGATTTATCTAAGATTGGATATGCAACACATGTAGTGCACAACAACGGTGGTAATTTCTACAGCCGTACCAATGCATTTTCTAAGATGGGCTTTGATACATTTACAAGCAAGGAGCTCATGAATATCACAGAGTACACTCCAAACGGAAGCTGGCCTACAGATGATATTCTCGTCAGCGAGACTATGAAGACCTTTGATGCTACACCGGATCAGTCTGATTTTACTTATATCATCACAGTTGGCACTCACGGTGACTATCCAAAGGAGCCTGTTATTGAAAATCCTACATACACCGTATCAGGTGTTGAGGACGAGGGCATGAAAAATGCCTGGACATATTATGTAAACCAGCTCAACGAGGCTGACCGCTTCATCAAGGAGCTTACAGATGAGCTTTCTAAGAGAGATGAGGACACCATCGTTGTTATGTTTGGCGATCACCTCCCTACAATGGGACTTCAGAATTCTGATATGAAGTCAGGTGATATCTACAAGACAAAGTACATCACATGGAACAACATGGGACTGCCAAAGGAGGATGCTGACCTTTATGCTTACCAGCTTCTTGCCCAGACTACAGACACTGTAGGTATCCATGAGGGAACTATCATGAACTATCATCAGACTCAGATGAACAGTACAGATGAGGCATCATATCAGGATGGACTTGACCTGTTACAGTACGATATCCTTTATGGAAAGCGTTACTGCTACAACGGCACAGATTTATATCCGGCTTCAGATCTTGTCATGGGAATTGACAAGGTGGACATCACAAATGTGTCTGATTCATCGACCGGTGATACAGTATATATTTACGGTCACAACTTTACCAACTGGAGTAAGGTTTATATCAACGACTCCAAGGTGGCTTCGACTTATCTCTCAGCAGGTGTGCTTGCTATCAATAAGGAAGACATCAGTGATGGTGATGAGATAACTGTGTGCCAGGTTGGATCTAGTGATACCATTTTCAGAAAGTCTGAGAATGCGTATACATATGTGGATCCTGCTGTGGAGCACGACAGTGAGTCGGAGACAGATGAACCGACAGAGAACCAGTAGATTTTTAATGTAAGTTTTTTCTTGGGTGGACGGGGCGCAGGTCCCGGGTCCCAGTGTGGAGTGGTGGCATGTACTCTCGCGTTCGCTACGCTTCGCAGCCAAGATTCTGTACGAAATTATGCTTTTTAAGGTTTCTATGCTTGACGAAACCGGATCATATACGCCGTCCATGGCGCATATAATCCTTGCCCCGCCGTCCTTGGCGGGGCATTTCTGCGTTGTGCGCCTAGCGGCGCACGTTTCTAACGGGTTAAAGTCCCGAATCCGCCCGGTAGTGGGAAGGATATAGCCGAAGGCAAGGGTGTCCATCGTGAGATGGAATCTGAAGGAAGCTGGATGTGAGGAATATACCAACTCACGGGCAAATCTCTGGTCTGACGAACAGAAATCTCATATGAGGTCATGCATGTGGGTAAGACAGCAACCCATGTTAAAGCCCAATAACTACACGGAATCATGCATGATAAATGAGGCAGATGGATGGAGAGGAAGAAACGTGTGGTACCTAGGGAGGTCTGTGCGGTATGCCTTGAAAGAGGTAACCATTGCATAAAGCAATGCTGAACGCATAGAAGTCAGCAGAGGTCATAGTAGCCGAGAGGTGAAGGACCGAATCAGTAGGAGTCTTGAGTATGACCGAGAAAGGAGGAATGACCGTCTATGGCAGAAAACATTGAAAACAATGGCTGTTCGCAAAGAGATAATGCGGAACATGAAGGGTATGTGAAAGCGTCCAGGTCATTCAATCGGATATGGAAAGAAAGAGACAGTGCACAGCCGAGACTTTTGGAAACGATACTGTATAAAGACAACTTTAACAGAGCGTATAAGAGAGTTAAGGCAAACAAGGGAGCGCCGGGAATTGATGGCATGACCATTGAAGAGGCTCTTCCATATCTAAAGGAACATCAACAAGAGATAACTGACCGCATTTATCGTGGAAAGTATACTCCGTCTCCAGTAAGACGAGTTGAAATTCCCAAACCAGATGGTGGTGTGCGAAAGCTTGGCATACCAACAGTGATAGACCGTACACTTCAACAGGCAATAACCCAACAGTTAGTGCCAATCTATGAACCGCTGTTTGCAGATGGTAGCTATGGCTATCGTCCGAACAGAAGTGCAAAAGATGCAATACTTAAGGTTAAGGAGTATGCAGAACAAGGCTATACATTCGCTGTAGTCCTTGACTTGTCAAAGTACTTCGATACTCTTAATCACGAAATTCTCATCAATCTTCTACGAAAGAATGTAAAAGATGAACGTGTAGTACAGTTGATAAAGCGCTATCTGAAAAGCGGTGTAATGGAAAACGGAGTGGTCATTGACACAGAGGAAGGCTCACCACAAGGTGGAAATCTATCACCATTGCTGGCAAACATCTACCTCAATGAGTTCGACCAGGAATACCTGAAAAGAGGTGTTCCATGCATAAGATATGCAGATGACATCGTGCTTCTTGCAAAGAGCAAGCGAGCATCAGAGAGACTCTTGGAAAGCAGTACAAAATATCTTGAGGAGAGGCTGAAACTTACAGTCAACCGAGAAAAGAGCCGTACAGTCAGCGTGTTTGCAATCCGAAATTTTAAATTCCTTGGCTTTGCATTGGGAAGGAACGGAAAAGGCATATATGTCCGAGTTCATCCGAAGTCATGGAAGAAGTTTAAGTCCAGACTGAAGGAGTTATCTTCCCGTAAGCGATGTCAGTCAATCAAGCCAAGCCTTGAGAAAATCAAAGTATATGCAAGAGGATGGCTTAACTACTACGGAATTGCAAGCATGAAGAACAACATAGATGATATCAACGGATGGCTCTATCACAGAATACGCATGTGCATATGGAAACAGTGGAAGAAACCTAGAACGAAATATAAAAATCTAGTCAAACTTGGAATCCCAGAACACTATGCGGCAACAATAGCAAACAGTCGCAGAAAGTATTGGTATATCAGCAATAACAAAGCTGTGATTTGGGCGCTGAATAAAGAAAGACTGATAAACAGTGGCTTTTACGATTTAGCCACAGCCTATCAGTCTGTGCACGTCAACTATTGAAAGCGCCGTATACCGAACGGTACGTACGGTGCTGTGAGAGGACGGCGGTTAGTCACCGCCTCCTACTCGATTCATGGACATAATTTCTACAGTATCTAAGCCACTTCGCTATTCGCTCCTGCAAGAGTACGTGTGCGCCACCGGTGCCCGGGGCTTACGTCCCTTACGCTGTGGTAGATATGCGCTTACGTGTGCGCCATCGCTACGCTCGGCTTACGTTCGCTGCATTGTGACAGAATGTTGGTTAATGTTGTTCAAATCAGTTCAAAGTACTAGACAAATTCCATAAAATATTAGATAATGTATATAAATAATTTTGATTTTGCACCGCATGAGAATTATTCAAAATTGATGGTTCATAAGTGTATTTATCATAGTATACATATGGGTTTATGATTATGAGATATAATACACATTGAGCGGATGCAGCATAGGAGGTCGGCATGAAGAAGAAAAAAATAGTTATTGCACTCGGACATGATGCTCTTGGAACAACTCTTCCGGAGCAGCACGAGGCTACAAAGCATACAGCAAAGGCAGTTGCAGATTTTATCAGGGACGATTATGAGGTTGTTATCACACACAGCAACGGACCGCAGGTGGGCATGATTCACACCGCTATGTCTGAGTTTTGCAGGATTTATCCTGAGTATACAGCTACACCTACAGCAGTCTGCTCTGCAATGAGCCAGGGCTATATAGGATATGATTTACAGAATGCTATCCGTACAGAGCTTCTTGGCAGAGGAATTTACAAGACCGTTTCAACAATACTTACACAGGTGGTTGTTGACCCATATGATGAGGCTTTTTATCATCCGACAAAGATCATTGGCCGTGTTATGACAGAGGCTGAGGCTGAGGAAGAGGAGAAGAAGGGCAACCATGTGACACAGGTTGAGGGAGGCTACAGAAGAGTTGTGGCAGCTCCAAAGCCTGTTGATATAGTGGAAAAGGATGCTATTAAGGCTCTTGTTGATGCGGATCAGGTTGTTATCGCATGTGGTGGCGGCGGAATCCCTGTTTTAGCACAGGACAATAAGCTTCAGGGCGCAAGCGCTGTTATCGAGAAGGATCTTGCAGCCGGAAAGCTTGCAGATACTCTTGATGCTGACAGACTTGTTATACTTACAAGCGTTGACAAGGTCTGCCTGAACTATGGCAAGGAGGATGAGAAGCCGCTTGATACCATGACTGTCGATGAGGCAAAGAAGTACCTTGCAGCAGGCGAGTTTGATGAAGGTACCATGGCTCCAAAGATTGAGGCGGCTATCGACTTTATCGGTGACTCTGCCATCCGTTCAGTGCTTATCACAAAGCTCAATAAAGAGGGCAAGACAGTTTCAGGTGGTATGGGCACTTTAATTACAAAGTAGAGCTTAATTGTTATAATTCACATATATCCCACACGTCTATATGCATTTTGCAGAGCAGATGTGTGGGATTCTAAATAAAAAGAGTAAGATAGAAGGTAACACAAAATGAGTGAGAAAAGGCTTCAAAAGAGAGATGAAATCTCAGACGAGTACAAATGGAAGCTTGAGGATATGTATGAGACAGATGAGCTGTGGGAGGCTGAGTGCGAAAAAGCGTCACAGCTTGCAGAAAAGCTATCCGGACTTAAGGGACATCTGGCCGACAGTGCAGCAACGCTGCTTGAGTTTTTTTAAGAAGCAGGATGAGCTGTCTTATTATTTGGAGCGTATAGTGGTTTATGCGAATGAGCGCTCGCATCAGGACACTGCTGTGTCGAAATATCAGGCATATGTGTCAAAGGCTGAGACACTGACTGTTCAGGCATCAGGTGCGCTGGCATTTGCGAGTCCGGAGATTTTGCAGATAGATGATAAAACGCTTGAGAGCTTTTACAGTGAGAGCAATGAGCTTATGCACTATAAGCGTGCGATTGATGAGATAATGCGTCAGAAAGCGCATACTTTATCGGCTGCAGAGGAGAATATCCTGGCGCAGTGCGGTGAGATGGCTGCAGCACCGGAGAATATATTCAGCATGTTCAACAACGCGGATATCAAATTCCCGTATATCACTGATGTTGAGGGAAATAAAATCCGTATCACGCACGGCAATTTCATAGATTTTTTAAGCAGCAAGGACAGAAGCCTGCGCAAGCAGGTGTTCCGCGGAGTGTATGATTCGTACAAGAAGTGGAGCAATACTGTTTCCATGATGTACATCAGCAAGCTGAAAAATGACACTTTTTATGCAAGGGTAAGAAAATATGACAGCGCAAGGGCCATGTATTTATCAGGTGGCGATATTCCTGAGAGTGTCTATGACAATCTGATTGAGACGGTTCACGCACATCTACCGGCTCTGCACAGGTACATGGCGCTTAGGAAGAAGCTTTTAGGTGTTGGAGCATCTGCATATGTATGATTTGTTTGCACCGATTGTGGACAATGTACAGACCACCTACACCTATGATGAGGCGAAAAAACTTGTAGGCAAAGGCGCTTGAGCCTATGGGCGATGAGTATGTCAGCACACTTAAGGCTGGCATGGAGAGTGGCTGGATAGATGTATATGAGAATGAGAACAAGAGAAGCGGTGCGTATTCATGGGGCGCTTACGGCACTCATCCGTATGTACTTTTGAACTATGCCGACAATCTGGACAGTGTGTTTACGCTGGCTCATGAGATGGGACATGCGATGCATACATACTATTCAAATGAGCATCAGAGCATCACCTACGCGGGATACCTGATTTTTGTGGCAGAGGTTGCATCCACCTGCAATGAGTCGCTTCTAATGCACTATATGCTTGAGCATTGTGAGGATGAGAATGAGAGAAAATATCTCATGACACATTTTCTGGACGGCTTCAGGACGACACTTTTCAGGCAGGCGCAGTTTGCTGAGTTTGAGCATATAGCTCACCGGAAAATGCAAAAGGGCGAGCCGGTTACCAAGGATGTGCTAAATGAGCTATGGCATGAGCTGAATGTGCAGTACTACGGACCGGATATGCGCGTGGATGATGAGATATCATATGAGTGGATGCGCATACCGCATTTTTACACACCGTACTATGTATATCAGTACTCGACAGGCTATTCGGCAGCAGTTGCTTTTTCAAAAAAGATACTTGAGGAGGGAAAGCCTGCTGTGGATAAGTATATAGGAAATTTCCTGTGCGGTGGATGCTCGAAGAATCCAATCGAGCTGCTAAAGAGTGCCGGTGTTGATATGAGCACACCAAAGCCTGTGGATGATGCACTCAATGTATTTGAGGATTATCTGAAGCAGTTTGAGACAGCAACTAAGTAAGGAGAAACATTTTTATGGAAAGAATTAAAAGCTTTACAATTAATCATAATATTCTTAAACCTGGATTTTATATTTCAAGAAAAGACGGAGAAATCGTTACATATGACCTTCGTACAAGAAAACCTAATGCAGGAGATTATATGTCCAATTCAGCTATGCACTCAGTGGAGCATATGTTTGCAACATGTGTGAGAAACTCTGAGATTGCAGATGATGTGGTATATTTTGGACCGATGGGCTGTCAGACAGGCTTCTATCTCGTTGTGAGGGATGTCGAGCCGGGGAAGGTTTTTGAAATCACCAAAGAGGTCTTAAAACAGATACTTGAGTATGATGGACCGGTATTTGGTGCATCAGCCATAGAGTGCGGACATTACGAGAATCTGTCACTTGACGAGGCAAAGAAGGAGTGCCGTGCATATCTTAATGTGCTTGAGAGCCAGACAAATATGGAGTTTACTTATCCACAGTAAACGAGGACTAAAAATATAATAGCAAGATAGCAGGAATGGAGAAATAAAATGACAATAGGTGTAATTGGTGCAATGCAGATGGAGGTCGATGACTTAAAGGCTCAGATGACAGACACACAGACAGAGGTTTACAGCGGAGTGGAGTTTGTTGAGGGTAAAATCGGTGATCAGTATGTAGTTGCGGCAAAATGCGGAATAGGAAAGGTATTTGCGGCAATATGTGCAGAGGCCATGATTTTGAAATATGATGTAGATATGATTGTCAATATCGGAGTGGCAGGAACTTTGACAAAGGACTTAAATGTGCTTGACGTGGCAGTAGCCACAAACGTGCTGCAGCACGATATGGATACATCGCCAATTGGAGATCCGAAGGGACTTCTCTCAGGCATCAATATGATTCTGCTTCCGGCAGATACAAAAATGGTGGAGCTTATGTGCTCATGCTTAGCTGACAGGAATATCCACTACAAAAAGGGCAATATCGCAACAGGAGATCAGTTTATTGCCACAAAGGAGCAGAAGGATTATATTTCGAATACCTTTGATGCAATCGCAGCAGAGATGGAGGGAGGCAGCATCGGTCATGTGTGCTATGTGAACAAGGTGCCATTTGCCATTCTTCGCTCAATATCAGACGGCGATGGCGGCGAGACAGACTACCAGACCTTTGCGGAGAAGGCTGCGCATCAGTCGATTGAGGTAGTGCTTGAGTTTATCGGAAGGGCAGAAGAACTGAAATAGAGTTATTTCATTATTCATAATTTGTGATTATAAAGAATAGTATATAGCATGAGTGAATACAGAGCATACATGCAAAATACAAAACTACATAATGGGACAAAACGAAGAAACGCCGACACAGATTCCTTTTTGGAGTGCTGCTGTCGGCGCTTCTTATTACAGGCGCTTTATATGGCAGAGAGTATGACATATCACAGCTGAAAAATATAGAGGTGATGGAGACACTTAGCAGTGCTGTGAGTCAGTTCGGGGACAGAAAGCTGCCTGTATATTCGGTTCAGACAACAGAAAAAAAGATAGCCCTTTCATTTGACTGTGCCTGGGGAGCAGAGGATTTTGACAGTATGATGGAGACACTTGACAAGCACAACGTAAAGGCTACATTTTTTATGACAGGAGGATTTGTGAGTGATAATCCTGAATGTGTAAAGACGCTGGTTGAAAAAGGGCATGAGCCCGGAAATCACAGTGAGCACCACTATGATATGGCAACAATCACGGCAGGCGAGATGAAGACGGAGATAATGGATGTGCACAAAAAGGTCAAGGAGCTGACCGGAAAGGATATGAAGGTATTCAGACCGCCATACGGCTCGTACAACAATGAACTGATTGACACAGTGTATGGCTGTGACTATTATCCAATCCAGTGGGATGTGGATTCACTCGACTGGAAAAACTATGGTATGCAAAACATTATAGATACAGTGTGCAATCACAAAAGCCTGGATTGTGGCTCGATAATACTCTGCCATCTTGGCGCCAAATACACCTCGCAGGCACTCGATGAGATGCTCACGAAGCTGCAGGACATGGGCTATGAGATAGTTCCGGTATCAAAGCTGATCATGACAGAAGGCTATCATATGGATGCAAACGGTATGCAGATCAAGGACTGAGCAATTTCATAAATCAATATTTAAGTCAATATTTAGTCAATATTTTAGCCCTGTACGATATTGTTATTTACAGACAAGTGTGTTAAACTAAAACTATATTTTAAAGAAGCTGTGAGACAGCTATGGGGGTAAATTATATGACAGATACAGGTTTTTTAGTAGCATTCTTTATAGTTATTTTTTTAGTTATCATCTTTGCGCTGGTCGCTGTAATCGGAGCCGTTACAAGTGCTGTTGCAGGTATCAATGATGATGAGGATGAGACAGAGGAAGAGGGCATCTGAAGCTAAAATCAATAAAAGATATTAAAAGATATTTAAAGACATCGAATTATATTGATCGTATAATTGGGTGTCTTTTTATTGTCAAAATCTCTTAAAAAAGTATAAACCAATTGAGTTGCAATCCAACACATTGTATAATAAAAGTATAACAGCGAATTAAATATATTGTGAAAATCGCAGTAATCATTGTCTATTAAACTAATGCAGGACATTATCAAGAAAAGAAAAAGGAGGGGTTAGATGATATCCAGATATAGTGTAAAAAAGCCTTTTACTGTACTTGTAGGAGTATTGCTGGTAATAGTACTCGGTGTTGTATCGCTTGGCAGGATGACGACAGATCTGCTGCCGGATATGAGCTTTCAGTATGCACTCATCGTGACAACAGATATGGGAGCAAGTCCACAGGAGGTGGAGAGCGATGTCACCGCGCCGCTTGAAGCAGCTATGGCAACTACGTCCAATATCAAAAACGTAAGCTCAATGTCATATAACAGCTATTCTCTGGTGACATGCGAGTATGAGCAGAATGCCAACATGGATTCTGTAGTGATAGAGATGCAGCAAAAAATAGATCAGGTCAAGGCTGGCTGGAAGGATGGAGTGGGTACTCCGACCATTATGAAGATAAATCCGGACATGCTTCCAATCATGATGACTGCTGTGGATATGGATGGGAAAAGCAAGGCAGAAATCACCGACTTTGTGGAAAACACACTAAAGCCTGCAATTGAGAGTACAGAAGGAGTCGCATCAGTGACTGCAACAGGTGAGCTCACTGAGCAGATACAGGTCACGATGAATCAGGCCAAGATAGATGCGCTCAATGAGAAAATAAATAATGCCGTTTCAAAGAAATTTGACGATGCAAAAAGTCAGATGGATGATGCAAGCGCAAAGATAGAGAGCGGACAAAACGCAATCACATCGGCATCGGATCAGATGAGCGCGGGAGTGGATACGCTAAAGGCGCAAAAGGCAAAGCTTGCGGAGCAGAAGACTCAGCTAGAGAGTACTCTTGCAAGCTTAAATGAGCAGAAGAGCCAGCTTGAAACAATTCAGTCAGCTCTTTCAGACTTCATGAATAGTGATACATATACAAAGACAATTCCGTCACTCAAAGAGGGCGCAAATGCACCGGGTGAAGCGGGCACGGCACTTAAAGCACAGCTTGAGCAGGTTAATAAGCAGATTGCAACACAGTTTTCAGGTCTCTCGGCGCTTGGAATCAAGGTAAACACAGCAGATGATCTGCCTGCGGCAGCGTCAGCGATAGCACAGACTCTCATTCAGGTGAATACAGGTATAGAGCAGTGCAGGAGTGGGCTTGACCAGATAGCACAAGGAGAGACAGCACTTTTAGATGCCTATGATAATCTAAACAGTCAGGCAGCTATAAGCTCGATAAGCATAGGACAGCAGTCAGCACAGCTTGCAACAGCAGCGGCATCTCTTGACAGTTCAAAGAAGGAGCTTGAAAACGAGTAAGGATGATGCACTTGACAAGTCAAACTTAAATGCAGTTTTAACAATTGACTCGCTCTCGCAGTTGCTCGTCGCTCAGAATTTTGATATGCCTGCAGGCTATGTAAATGATTCAAATGGCACGCAGTACATAGTACAGGTGGGAGATGAGATAAAATCAATTGATGATTTAACAAATCTGGTGCTTATGGATATGAAGCTTGATGGAATAGCTCCTATTCATGTCGGTGATGTGGCAGATGTTGAGATGACTGACAACTCGGATGAGACATATGCGATAGTCAACGGTAATCCCGGAATAATGCTCTCCATGGAGAAGCAGACCGGCTACTCTACAGGAGACGTCACAGACCGTCTTTTAGACAAGCTTAATTCGCTGGAAAAGGAAAATGACGGATTACACACCACAGTGCTCATGAACCAGGGCGTATACATCGACATGGTTGTAAAAAGTGTGATGCAGAATATGATAGTGGGAGCAATACTTGCCATTTTCGTATTGCTTTTGTTCTTAAAGGATATAAAGCCGACACTTGTTATCGCAGCATCTATACCACTATCGGTTATTGTGGCAGTGGTGCTTATGTATTTTACGGATATCACCTTAAATATCATTTCAATGTCGGGACTTGTGCTTGGAATAGGAATGCTTGTGGATAATTCAATCGTAGTAATAGAGAATATCTACAGATTAAGGGGAGAGGGATATTCGGTAAAGAAGGCGGCTGTTGAGGGTGCAAATCAGGTAGCAGGAGCCATTTTTGCATCTACACTTACCACGGTAAGTGTGTACGCGCCAATCATTTTTACTGATGGAATCACGAGACAGCTCTTTGTAGATTTGGCTCTTACTGTAGCATTTACACTTATGGCATCTCTTGTAGTGGCACTCACATTTGTACCGGCAATTGCTTCAGGCATGCTCAAAAAGACGAAGGATATAAAGCATCCATGGTTTGACCGTTTTAAGGATTGGTATGGAAATGTGCTCGGCATATGTCTTAGATTTAAGCCGGTGGTATTTATTGCGGCAGTAGTGCTTTTAGTCGGCAGTGGCGCACTTTGCATGTCAAGGGGAATGACATTTATGGATATGGACATGGAGTCAAATCAGATTTCACTTACCATAGAGGCAAAGGATGACGAAAAGCTTGACTTCAAGCAGCTTACAGAGCTGTCTGATAAGGTCATGGACAAAATCTCTGATATAAAGGGCATAGACACAATAGGAGCTACAGCAGGCGGCAGCTCGACCATGAACCTGATGAGCTCAGGAAGCGACAGCGTGAGCATGTATATATTGCTTGATGAGAAGTCGGATGTTTCATCGGATAAGGTAATAGATGAAATTGAAAAACGCACAAAGAATCTGGACTGCAAGGTAACAGCATCTTCACAGGCTATGGACTCATCAGAGTTTTTCGGAAGCGGTCTCTCTGTCAGGATTAAGGGTAATGATATAGACAAGCTGCAGAAGCTTGCAGGTGATGTGGCAGATATCCTTAAGGACACAAAGGGCGTGACAGATATAGATGACGGTCTTGGAGATACAATCAATGAGCTTAAGATAACTGTGGATAAGGAAAAAGCAGCAAAGTATGGCTACACGGTGGCTCAGGTATACCAGCTCGTATCCGGTGAGATATCATCTCAAAAGAGCGCAACAACCATTACGACCGACATAAAGGACTATGAGGTATACTTACAATCTGCAGAGCAGTCTGATGTGACTGTGGACGACATCAAAAACCTTACATTTACCTATAAGGATAATGATGGCAGTGAAAAGGAGATTCCGCTCAGTGATATCTGCACTATTTCGCAGGAACAGACACTGAGTACCATTCATCGAGATGCTCAGACAAGATATATTACAGTATCAGGTGCGGTTGATGAAAACCATAATGTAACATTACTAAGCAATAAAATTAAATCTAAAATTGATAAACTTAGCATTCCTGATGGCTATTCAATAGACATGGAGGGCGAGGATGAGACAATAAATGAGTCAATGAGTCAGCTTGGACTTATGCTTGTGCTTGCAGTGATATTTATCTATCTTATCATGGTGGCGCAGTTCCAGTCATTGCTTTCACCGTTTATTATCATGTTCTGTATACCTCTTGCGTTTACAGGAGGCTTTATAGCTCTTTTCATCACGGGAAATGAGCTCGGAATCATATCAATGCTTGGCTTTATCATGCTGGCAGGCCTCATTGTAAATAATGGAATCGTGCTCATTGATTACATCAATCAGGCCAGGAGAGAGGGCATGAGCAAGCATGAGGCAATCATAGACGCAGGCCGTACAAGGCTTCGTCCAATACTGATGACAGCGATGACCACCATACTCGCAATGTTTACATCGGCGATAGGTATCGGAGATGGCTCAGATATGATAAAGCCGATGGCAATCGCAATAATAGGAGGTCTCGTATACGGAACCATCCTTACGCTTATAGTAATTCCATGTATCTATGATGCGTTCAACAGAGAGAAGAGCATGGTGGAGGAAGAGCTGTAGCAAGTAGATAATAATAGCTGACATATAAGGATAGAGCTGTACAATCACAGGATTAACTAAAAACCGCTCGGAACGCAAAAAAGTTCCGGGTGGTTTTTATAATAAAAGTAGTTTTATCTGCTTATTTTTATGGCTATTGCATATTGCACAAAAATGATTAATAAATTTAAACAAATAGCTGAAAATGCTTTTGCAACGTTATATACTATTGAAAAGTCAATGCTATAGTAATATAATACAAACAGAAGCCAAGAGAAAAACATAACGGCTTATATTTTTTACAACAATTAATTAACAAATTTAACTAACTATCAAGGAGGAAGCAATCATGAAGTATTTTCTGGACAGTGCAAAAATCGAAGAAATCAAGGAGGCCTACCATACATTTGGTATTGATGGAGTGACAACAAATCCACGCCACATAATGGTAAGCGGAAAGCCTTTCCTTACTGTAATCAGTGAGATGGCAGACTGGGTTAAGGCGGAAGGAATCGAGGGATACGAGAAATTCCCTATTTCCGTTGAAATCAACCCACACCTTGATGATGCAGATGAGATGGTAGCAGAGGCAAGAAAGATTTCAGCTATCTGCAGCAACTTTGTTATCAAGATTCCGTGCACAGAGGCCGGTATTCAGGCAGCAAGAAGACTCGAGGCAGAGGGAATCAGAACAAATGTGACACTCGTATTCTCACCGGCACAGGCAATTCTGCCGGCAAAGAATAATTCGCTTTTTGTTTCACCTTTCATCGGCTGGAAAGAGGCAAATGGAGAGGATTGTAAAGCGTACATTCAGGCTATTTCAGATATCTATGACAATTACGGATATAAGGGAAAGACACAGATTATCTGTGCGGCTATCCGTACACCTAAGCAGATTGTAGACTGTGCTGTTGCAGGAGCAGATATCGTTACAACAGGTCTTGCAGTATACAAGGACAGTATCAAGCATGCATATACCAGACAGGGACTTGAGACATTCCAGAATGCATGGGATAATACAGTTACAGAATAGATGAAACAGGGAGGCGCTGATAAGCAATGAAAATTGGATTTGTAGGACTCGGAATCATGGGGGAGTCCATGAGTGAGAATATAGTGAAGAAGCATGATGATGAGGTATATGTATTTGATTTCGTAAAGGAGAAGGTAGAGCTACTGGAGAGCAAGGGTGCAATCGGCTGCAGCAGTTCGCTTGAGCTGGCAGAAAAATCAGACGTAATTATATCAATGGTTCCAAAGTCAGAACATTCGATGGCTGTTTATAAGGAGGTTTTACCGGCACTTGATGATACGAAGCTCTGTATTGATATGAGCACGATAGATCCATCTGTTTCTGTTGAGATTTCTGAAATGGTAAAGAAGACGGGCGCAGAGTTTGTGGACGCACCGGTTGTGAAATCGAAGCCTGCTGCTATTGCAGGAAAGCTCGGAATATATGTCGGTGGAGATGAAAAAGCATGTGAGAAGGCTATGCCGATTCTTTCCTATATGGGAGAAAATATCATCAGGATGGGCGGAAACGGAAAAGGTCTGGTTATGAAAATCTGCCATAACGCGCTTGTATCACAGATTCAAAATGGTGTAAATGAGACACTGACACTTGCAGGGGCATATGGAATAGATATAGAAAGCTATACTACAGCTATCTCATATGGCGGCGGACAGAACTTTTATCTGGATTCCAAAAATGTGCCAATCAAAAATGAGGATTACACCACTGCCTTTTCGATTGAAAACATGTACAAGGATGTGAATATCTGCATGAATATGGCAAAGGAGAGTGGATTAAAGCTTCAAGGAGAAAACGCTGCAAAACAGGTATATGACAAGGCGATGGAGCTTGGCTTTGGAAAAGAAGATTTCTGCGCTACTATAAAGGCTGTCAAGGCAATGCAAAGATAAGTGGGGGAAATATGTTAAAACATTTGAATGAAAAAAATGATGTGACTATATACAGTGTCACTGATCCATGTTTTGAAACTTACGGAAGGGTGATTTCAAATATCAATTGCAACGAACTTATTTCATTTATGGAACAAAATACTGTAATTCCTGAGAAAGGAAATATATATGTGGCTTCAGTAGAAGAGCTTGAACGTACACATATAGCAGAGTTTTTTTAAAAAACTCGTATATATGGAGAGATGCCTATACAGATAGGCTACTGTAACGGCAGAAACACAACATACAACGGTTTTGAGTATCATAAGGGCAGTGAAATCAATATAGCGGTAACTGACTTTATGCTGGTGCTGGGACATACATGGGAGATAAAAGACAATACATATCGTATTGAAGATGCAAAGGTATTTTTTGTGGAAAAGGGTACAGCAATAGAGATGTACCAGACGACACTTCATCTATCACCATGTAGGGTGTCAGATATTGGATTTAAGGATGTTGTGATTCTTCCAAGGGGAACCAATACACCGCTCAATAATGGAGGGGCAGATGAAGCTGCTATAGGAGAAGAGAGACTGCTCCTGCAAAAGAATAAGTGGGTAATAGCACATCCCGATAGAGAACCATTGATAAAACAAGGGGCATATCCTGGATTGCTTGGAGAGAATAAGAAACTTTATTATTAAAAAACCACGTGACCGAAAGACTGAATACTGGACATATTACTGTGCTTTCGGTTGCGTGGGAAAACATTTTTCAGAAAAAGTATATCATGTAAGAGATTGAATGTGAATAGTTAGTTTCAACAAATCGATGTATATTTTTCTATTAAATTGGAGGATTTTATGGAGCATTTAGTATTTACTTTGGTGACATTTGTGCTTTTCACAGCACTGGTTGGAATTATTTCAGGAAAAATAGTGAAGAATAGCGATGACCAGAAAACGGCAAAGGGATATTTCCTTGCCGGAAATGGACTTGGAGGTTTTTTCATTGCAGGCTCAATGCTGCTTACGAATCTGTCGGCAGAAAATCTAGTAGGTTTGTCGGGACAGTCATATGCAGCTAATATGTCAGGTATGGCATGGGAAGCAACAGCGGTTATAGCCACAATTATTATGGCTTTTGTGTTTTTACCGATGTATCTTAGAAAAGGATATACAACGCTGCCGGAGTTTATGGAGGAGAGGTATGGCGTTGGTGTACGCCGTATGGTTTCTATCCTATTTCTTATTGGATATTTAGTAATCGGAATTCCTGTATGTCTGTACGCAGGTGCTATAGCATTTGAGCAGATTTTTGATTTTGCTACAGTATTTGGAATCAGCGAGGGTATGGCACTTACAATTCTTATAGTGCTTGTAGGTATTATTGGTGCACTATATGCCGTACTTGGAGGTATGAGAGCAGTAGCGGTATCAGATACAATCAATGGAATTTTACTTGTTGTAGGCTCAGTGCTTGTAGCGTTTTGGTTTATAGCTGTTGGAAAATTAAGCGGAGGTGGATTTATTGTCGGTGTGAAGGACGTTATTACATTTGAACCGGCAAAGCTCAATGCGATTGGTGGAAAGAATGATCCTGTACCATTTGCATGTATTTTTACAGGTATGCTGCTTGCAAATCTGTTTTACTGGGGTACTAACCAAGTACTTATTCAGAGAGCACTTGGTGCTGAAAACTTAAAGGAAGGACAAAAGGGAGTTTTACTTTCAGGATTTTTAAAGATGATGGTCCCATTACTTCTTGTTATTCCCGGAGTAATCGCAGCAAGACTTGTACCAGGTCTTACAAGCAAGGATTTTGCATATCCTTCACTTGTAGCTAGGTCATTGCCATGGCCGGTTGTAGGACTGTTTTGTGCAGCATTGTTTGGATCAATTATCTCAACTTATAATTCATTCCTCAATGCCGCTAGTACCGTATTTATGATTGATATTTATAAGCCGATTTTTAACCCAAATCTCTCAGAGGAAGCTACTGTAAAACTTGCAAAGAAAATTGGATGGGGATTTGCAGCATTTGCCATTATCTTTACACCATTCCTTGATGTGCTTAGCACAGGACTTTATGATTTCGGACGAAGCTTTACAGGTTTTTATAATATTCCTATCATTACAATGGTGCTTGTAGGAATGTTCTCAAAGAAAGGCTCTAAGCTTGGAGCAATATGTGCAACAATATTCCATATTGCATTCTACGCATGCTACAAGTTTATCTTCCCACATATTGACACACCATTCACAAATGCTGTTAGTGGAATTAACTATATGTATATATACGCTATCTCATTTGTTATCATGCTTGTAATCATCTTTGTATGCAGCAAGATTGCACCAAATACAAAGGTATTTGACAAGAGTGCTTCAAGAAATGATGGCTATGATATGACAGCATGGAAGCATAAAAATGCTTTTGC
>ENA-OQNJ01000113-OQNJ01000113.1-human-gut-metagenome-genome-assembly--contig:-NODE-113-length-19982-cov-4.081138_pt1 | contig 19982 bp, 19 predicted proteins | sample MGYA00242630_ERZ504882 | MGnify/ENA primary metagenome ERZ504882 (study PRJEB26092, sample SAMD00036408) | human gut metagenome | host: Homo sapiens | study: EMG produced TPA metagenomics assembly of... | reverse complement strand
ATAAATATTTTACATATCAGAAACTAACGGAGGTGGTTTTTATGTATTTTCCGGTATCAGCACTGCTGATCGAATTTATGATCCTGTCGATTGTGAATCGGGAAGATTCTTATGGATATGAAATCAGCCAGACGATCAAACTGGTTGCAGACATCAAAGAGTCGACACTGTACCCGATCCTGAAAAAACTGGAAAAGGCGGGCTACGTGACGACGTATTCCGCAGAGTACCAGGGCAGAAAACGGAAGTATTATTCGATCACAGAAGCAGGAAAAACACAGATGGCGTACCTGCAGGGCGAATGGAAGTCCTATCGTGACACCATTGACAACATCATCGAGTGGAGGAAAAAAGAATGACGAGTGGGGAATATCTGAAACAATTGGAAAAGTATCTGAGGAAGCTTCCGCAGAGCGACTATGAAGATGCGATGGAATACTTCACCGAGTATTTTGCAGATGCCGGTCCGGAAAATGAGCAGGCCGTGATCAAAGAACTCGGAACACCGAAACAGGCAGCCGCCGAGCTGATGCGGAATCTTCTGGACAAAAAAGTAGATGAACGCGAGGCAATGGAAAAGGAAGAAAAACAGAAAGAGAAGTAAAAAAACGACAGGCGCCAACGTCGTCTGGATCGCGATTCTCGCCCTGTTTGCAGCCCCGATCGGAGCCCCGATTCTGATCAGCATTCTCATCGTTCTGCTCTGCGCGGCCCTCTGTGCGGCACTGCTTGATATGAGCGTCTTTCTGATTGCAGTTGTCGGCGTGGCCGCCGGAATTAAGATGCTGCTGCGCGGCATTCTGGCAGTCTCGGTTTCCTTCGGCGGATTCTGCTTTATTACCGGAATGGGCGTTTTCATGCTGGGAATCAGTATTCTGTGCGCGGTGTTCGGCGTATACTTTGCAAAATGGATGGGACGGCTGTTCGTGTGGTGTACACGTAAGGTAACGAAAAAAGGAGGAAGCAGATCATGAAAAAATGGACAAAAACAGCATTACTGACAGGATGTGCCTGCTGTATTGCCGGTGCAGTGCTGATGTTCAGCGGATGGGCAAGCGGCGGAAAAGCATACGCGGAAACGTATGATCTGAATGCGATGAGCGGTTCTGCGAAGAAGGAAGACGGCATTTCCACACAGGAAAAGATAAAACTTGATGATTTTGATGAACTGCAGGCAGACCTTACGATCGGCGACCTGAACATCCTTCCGTCCGGTGACGATTCCTGTTATCTCGCCTGGCGGATTCCGTCGAAAAAAGGAGAGACTGCAGTGGAATATCGCGTGCGGGACGGTGTTCTGAGCATCGAAGAGACAAGCGCAGTGTCCGATACGATTTACATTAATATTGACTTTACGGAAGAAATCTTAAGTGGCGGTAAACAGTCGGAAACAGGAGTGATTCTGTATGTACCGGAAAAGAAGGTACTGAAAAAAATAGAGGTAACGATGGGATTCGGTGATGTGCAGATGAATGGCATCCAGGCGGAAAGCGGAAGACTGCAAAATGCGGATGGAGATATCACACTTTTCGGATGTGACATGCAGAATATCAAATGCAAAGCAGATTACGGTGATGTAGAACTGAAGAGCGGAACGTGGGAAAATGGGTCGATCACGCTGGAGGATGGCGATGCGAAAATCCAAAATACGAAGCTTTCCGGAGACGTGTCGGTGGAAAACTCCTACGGCGATATTGAACTTGAACTGGGTTAAAAAAGATCTGGAACGGCTGGAAATTACGGCAAAGACAGATTTTGGGGAGATCGATGTACCGGATACCATGGAGAATCTGATGCAGAAAGAGGAGGACGAGCAGAGCTTTTCTTATGTACCGGATCAGGCTGCGGGCAGAATCACACTGATGACAAAGGATGGTGATATCTCGTTGGAAAACGATTAAGCGTTTGTGACTGTTCAGGGGCATATGAAATTCCAGAAAAATCGCAAAGCATGCCCGCATGAATGAGCGTTTTTGGAAAATAAGACAAAAGTGACAAAAACACAGGAGGCTGTTTGGATGGTTTCACCAGAAAAAGGGAAATGATCCAAACAGTCGCTTGTTTTTTTGTACTTAAATTTTCAGCTTTTAACTTGATTTGTAGATTGCGGTGCTTTAAAATAAAAGTAATCAAGCATTGTGGAACGGGCTCCACAGACCGGCAGCGGGGGAAAAGCCGGAACGAGTCAGTAGAAAACAGCCCAGTGTCAGAAGAGGAGTTAGGAGAAACTATGGCAAGTATTAGAGATGTCGCGATCAAAGCGGGAGTAGGAATCGGAACGGTATCCCGTGCACTCAATGGAAGCGGGTATATTTCCGATGAAACAAAACAGAAGATCATGCAGGCGGTGGAGGAGCTGAACTACAAACCAAACGAACTCGCCCAGAACCTGTTCCACAACAAGTCCGGTTTTATCGGAATTGTTGTTACGAATCTTTCACATCCGTTTATGACATCTCTGGTGAAACATGTCGAGAATAATCTGTACACGAATGGCTACAAGTGTATGCTCTGCGAGGTTGGGGACAATCCGAACCGCATCGAGGAATTTGTGGAAATGCTGCAGCGAAATGTCATGGACGGTATTATCTGCTGTGCGGATATTCCGTCTTCTATCAGCCTGGCGGAAATTCATCGTCCGATTGTCATGGTTGACCGCTACGTCACCGAGGGGATTCCGTGTATACATTCCGACCATAAGCGCGGCGGTGAGCTTGCGGCGCAGGCACTTTTGAGCGCCGGATGTAAGAGCGTGGTCTATTTTGTGTCGAGTGCAACAGAGCGTGGTTACTCGATGGATCGTTACCGACGGTTTGCGGAAGTTTGCAAACAGCATAAATGTAAAGTTACAGCGATTGGTGGCGGAAGCAAGATTCCGAATTTCCAGAGCGGCCCGACGATCTGGAAAAAATACATCAGCCATTTTGATGGAATTGATGGACTCTTTACAGCCGATGTCACAGCGGCAGTGTGCATGAAGATGCTGCAGAAAAAAGGAATCAAGATTCCGAAAAAACTGAAGGTGGTCGGCTACGACGGTCTGGATTTTACCCGCTTTTTGACACCGGAGCTGACGACGGTCCGTCAGAATGTGCCGGAAATCGCAAAGCGGAGCGTGGACACCATCATCCGCATGATTGATGGAAAGAAGATTGAGGAGATGGAGCAGATTGTGGATGTGACCTTCCGAAAAGGAGAAAGTACCTGAAGGTAACAAAACAGGGAATCGCCGAATTTTGCATCATTCTCCGGAATTGCGATAGAACAAAAGAAGAACAGATATCAGAGACACTCGATCTGAAAAGAGAGGGTGTCTCTTTTTTAAATTTACAGGAAACCTCGTTGAATTTTTCTGTAAATTTAAAAAGCCCTCCATAGCAGGATTCGTTCTTGTATATAAAATAAAAATGAAATAAAATCAACTGATATGCGGCAAAAAGACAGAAAGACGGAGCAAAAAGGCATGAAATCGCCGCTGAAACAGTTGCAATTGCCGAAAAAATAGTGAAAAACGGAAAAGTGGAACATATGGAACAGAAAACACATGGAGCAACGAAATGTGTGGAACAGAAGAATGGGAGAAGAAAGAAAATATGTATGGGTTCTATGAAAAACAAGATGCATATTGCACAAAAACATGAAATATAAATTGTGAAAATGTTAAAAATGACGAAAAATATGGAAAATTTCGTTGACATTAGGCGAAGTGCGTACTATGATACAGATATGGAACAGGTTCCACAAGGCAAAGTGACAAAACGGAAACAATGCGAATGTGGAACGAAAAGCGGTTGGTAAAGCTTTTAGAGAAATAAGGAGGGAACTATGAAGAAAAAAACGTCATCGCCGAAAACGGCAGAAAGTGGAAAATTGAAAAAAGCGCTCTCGTGCTGGCAGCTGTACATCCTGCTGATTCCTGCACTGATCTGGCTGATCGTTTTGCTTACTATCCAATGTACGGCCTGATCATCGCCTTTAAAGATTTTAAAGGCCGCATGGGAATCATGGGAAGTCCGTGGGCAGATCCGATCTTCAAGTATTTCAAAATGTTCTTCAGTACCAGTATTGCCATGACGGCAATCAAGAATACGATCGTCATCAGTCTGGAGAGCCTGATCATCGGATTCCCGATTCCGGTTATCTTCGCACTCTTACTGAACCAGGTACAGAGAAGCGGACCGAGACGAATCATCCAGACCATCTCCTACGCACCGTACTTTATGTCAAACGTAGTTGTAGTCAGCCTGATTTCCGTACTGTTTTCCGCAAACGGTCTTGTAAACCACGCAGTTATGGGAGCCGGCGGAAAAGCAATCATGTTCACCAGCCTTCCGGAGTACTTCCGCAAACTCTTCATCGGAAGTAACATCTGGCAGACGATGGGATTCAACGCCATCATCTTCATCGCAGCACTGACCGCAATCAGCCCGGAATATTACGAAGCAGCAACGATGGATGGTGCTTCCAGATTTCAGAAGATCCTTTACATTGATTTACCTCTGATTATGCCGACCATCATCCTGATGCTGATCCTTCAGGTAGGTAACATTATGAACGTGGGATATGAGAAAGCTTATCTGATGCAGAACGGTACCAACACAACCGTCAGTGAGATCATTTCGACATACGTATACAAAGTAGGTCTCCAGACCGCACAGTACAGTTTTGCGACAGCCGTTGGCTTATTTAACTCCGTTGTAAACTTCATTATTCTGGTTATCACAAACGCAGTTGCAAAGAAGACCAGCGATATCAGTATTTTCTAAGAGTCAGGGGGCTTGAAAAATGGCAAATAATAACACTGTGAAAAAGAAAAAGTAAAAATGAGTACGGGAGACAAGGTCTTTACCGTGATCAATACCGTCATCATGATCCTTGTCTGTATTGCAATTGTATATCCTCTGTATTACGTGCTTCTGGCATCTGTTACAGACCCGGTTGTTGTAAGCTCCGGTAAAATTCTTCTCTATCCGGAAGCGTGGTACACCAACGGATATGAAACCACACTGAAATACCAGCCGCTCTGGACCGGCTATGCAAACACCATCAAATATACCGTATTAGGAACGCTGATTTCCCTGGTCTGCACCATTCCGGCCGGCTATGCACTTTCCAGATACGATATGGTAGGAAGAAAACCGATTATGTTCCTGTTCACCTTCACGATGTTCTTCAGCGGCGGTATGATTCCGATGTACTTAACCGTACAGCAGCTGCACATCTACAACACAACATGGGCTATGGTCCTTCCGGTAGCAGTGTCCGCTTACAACCTGATCGTATGCCGCTCCTTCTTTGAAAGTGGTATTCCGGTCGAGCTTCTCGAAGCAGCAAAAATCGACGGCTGCAGCGATTTTGGATTCTTCTTCAAAATTGCAATTCCGCTGTCGAAAACGATCATCGCAGTTATGTGTCTGTTCTATGCAACCGCAATGTGGAACCAGTTCTTCAACGCACTGATGTTCCTGCAGGATGACAGCAAGATGCCTCTTCAGGTCGTTCTTCGAAACTTGGTACTGATGAACCAGTCCAACCAGATGGGAAGTAGTGCTTCTGAGATGGTAACAAAACAGAAACTGGCTGAGCAGTTAAAATACTGTGTCGTAGTTGTTTCCGCATTCCCGCTTCTGTGCGTATATCCTTTCCTGCAGAAATACTTCGCAAAAGGTGTTACGATCGGTGCAGTCAAGGGCTGATGCAGAACAGAAAATTTATTGTTGCAGAATTCATGGATATAGCAGACATGGTTTATGTGTAGGAATACAAAAATACTAACGTATTTCACTGCCGGAAAAGGCAGCAAAATAAAGGAGGAACAATATGAAGAAAAAAATCGTATCCGTATTACTGGCAAGCCTTATGGTAACCAGCATGCTCGCAGGCTGTGGAAACAGCTCCGGCAGCTCAAGCAGCTCCGGTGCAGGAAGCACAGGAGGAGACACCACCTCTGCATCCGGTACAGAAGCAGGTGACACAGGTCTCACAGCAGAAGAGCAGGAAGCAGTAGATGAGGGAATCATCCAGCTCGACGGTACCCTTCCGATCATCAAAGATCCGGCAAAATTCGAAGAGAAATACGGAAAAATTTCCGCTCTGATCGTAAACTCTGCAGACAGAACTGTAGAAGTAGGCGACCTGGCTATGTGCCAGAAATGGTTCGAGGACACAGGAGTAGAGTTTGACTGGCAGCCGATCCCGCAGGAGAGCGCAACAGAGAAAATCAATCTGATGCTTTCTTCCGGACAGGATCTTCCGGATGTATTCTGGAACTTCGGCGATGGTAAATCCGGAAACACCGTAGTTCAGTACGCAGACCAGGATGTATTCCTTCCGACCGAAGGCCTGATCGAAGAGTATATGCCGAACCTGAAAGCATTCCTCGATGACAATGAGCAGTATCAGCTTGAGATCACCGCTCCGAACGGCCATAAATATGGATTCCCGTACGTAGAGGAAATGAAAGGTCTTGTATTAACACCTGGACCATTCGTGATCAACAAAACATGGCTGGATAAAGTAGGCAAAGAAGTGCCGACAACCGTAGACGAGTGGGTAGACTGCCTGAAAGCAATCCGCGACGGCGGCGATCTGAACGGAAACGGCGAAGACGATGAAATCCCGATGGCAACCTGGTTCGGCGCAACCGATACCTTTGGTTCCTACAACCTGTTCTATCGTTTCACAGGTGCATTCGGATGCGCTGACTCCTACTGCGGAGGAAACTCCTATGCGGATCACTTAAGAATGGTTGACGGAAAAGTTACGTTCACTGCAACAGACGAAGCATTCAAGAAAACAGCAGAATTTTTTCAACATGCTGTATGAAGAAGGACTGATCTGGAACGGTTCCTTCGAGGCAGATGAAAGTATGTCATTCAAATCTTCTCTGATCAAAGAGAATGTTGCAAAGATCGGTTCCTTCGGTGTTTGGGGCGATCAGGAAATTACAAACCAGGAAGTACATGATCAGTACGTAGCAGTTCCGAGACTGCAGGGCGAAGACGGTATGACCGGTTTCGAGTGCAACTACTCTGAGCTGCAGGATTCTTCCGATACAGCAATCACAACGACCTGCAAATTCCCGCACGTTGTTGCAAGATTTGTAGATTACATGGTAGGCGATCCGGAAATCTCTGTTACATCTAACTGGGGCGCAATCGGATACAACTATGAGAAAGACGAAGACGGCGTTCTTCGTACACCGCTCGATGAAAACGGAAACTACAAACCTCTGAATCCGGAATATAAGAACTTTGGTGAGGCTCGTGTAAACTCCACAACCTGCCGTGGTTCTATGATCGTTCAGAACGAGTACTATGACACCGTTTGCGGCTACACCTTCGATGCTGTAAAGCTTCTCGAGATGCAGAAAGAAAACGGTAAAGATGACATCATGGAAGAGTATGACACCATTCCGCGTGTTCTGATGACCCAGGAAGAGATTCAGCGTCTGGCACAGATTCAGCCGACCGTCTCCGATATCGTTGACCGTTACATCACTACATGGGTAACCGGCGGCGTTGATGATGCAAGCTGGGAGTCCTATAAGACAGAGCTTGAGGGCGCTGGTTTGAGCGAACTGGTTGAGATTTACCAGGGCGCAGTAGATCGAGCAGCTTCTGCAGCAAACTAAAAATCGGGCGAAAAGCGATTACGAAAAACAGTAACGTAAACGATTTGCAATTAATGTTCTATAACTAAAGAAATTCCAAATGTGGCCATGTTGTATCCCATATAACATGGCCATATTTAAAAAGAAGATTATTTCGTTCTTATTTCTTTTTTGTTGAAGTTCCAAATGGAAAAAGATAAAATAGGAAAAGAGAGAACAGGAAAAGAGGGATCCTATGAGTAAACAGGGAAAAAGAGATTTTAGACCGAACATTCATTTTACACCGGAGAAAAACTGGAACAACGATCCAAATGGACTGATTTATATCGATGGTATCTGGCACCTGTATTATCAGCACAATCCAAATGACGTTGTATGGGGACCGATGCACTGGGGTCATGCAGTATCGAAAGACCTGATTCACTGGGAGCATCTGCCGATCGCATTGTACCCGGATGAGATCGGAACGATGTACTCCGGAAGTATGGCATACGATGAAAATAACACAAGCGGATTTGCGAAATACGGTGAGAAGCCGATGGTGGCTGTCTACACGGCGCACAATATGGAAACAGGCCTGGAGCAGCAGTGTATTGCATACAGTCTGGATCAGGGAAAGCATTTTGAAAAATATTATGGCAACCCGGTGATCAAAAACCCGGGCACACCGGATTTCCGTGATCCACGCGTCTTCTGGAATGACAAAAAGGACTGCTGGAGCCTTGTTCTGGCATCTGGCGACCATGCAGAGTTTTACGCATCCCAGGATCTGAAAAACTGGAAGAAAACAGGCGAGTTCGGTGTCGGTGTCAATAAAGTGCCGACTGTATGGGAATGCACCGATCTGATCCGTGCTAAAACAGGAAATGAATTTGACGGATTCAAATGGATTCTGATAGTCAGCATGATACATCCGGGAACCGAAGGCCGTGCCAATATACAGTATTTCGTCGGTGATTTTGATGGAGATACCTTCCAGTGCACCGAGATCACAGACGAGCCGCTGTGGATTGATTTCGGATTCGACAACTATGCCGGCGTAACGTATGGAAACTACGACCGCCCGGTTTACCTTGGATGGGGCGTTAATCCGCTCTACGCGAACTTTGTTCCGACCGGTGAGTATTCCGGTCTGATGACACTGCCAAGAGAACTTTCACTCTGCGAGACCGATGAGGGCTACCGCCTGAAAACAAAACCGTTCGGGATCGATGAGTACCGTGCGGGTGCCTTCCCGATCGGAAATCAGAAGCCGCTGCTGACCGAGAGCTTTGGACTTCTCGTGCAGGGCAATTTCGGAAGAATTGCGCTGAAAAACAGCAGAGGTGAGGAAGTAGTCATCGAGGTAACGGTGGACAGCATCACGGTGGACCGCTCTAAGAGCGGCGACCTTAGTTACTTTGATGATGTAGATCCGAAGCTCTTCAAAAAAGAGGATCTGCTGGTATCTACAACAAAACGTTACATGCGCGGAAATGTCAACATGGAGATTATTTTTGACGTTTCCTATCTGGAGATTTATGCAGATGGTGGTCTGGAGATCGCTTCCGTATGCGTTTACCCGGATGCTCCGTATCAGGTGGTTTCCACAGACGGAGATCTGGAAGTGAAAATGTACACATTAAAAATAGGGGATATGTTTATTTTGGGAGGTTTTACAAAAATGATGAAAAAAAGAGATTACAGACCGAAAATCCATTTTTCGCCGGAAAAAGGCTGGATGAATGATCCGAATGGCATGGTTTATGTAGATGGCGTGTACCACTTCTTTTATCAGAAGTACCCGTATGATACCAGCTGGGGACCGATGCACTGGGGCCATGCAACATCACGCGACCTGATTCACTGGGAGCATCAGCCGATCGCACTTTATCCGGATGAACTGGGATTTATCTTTTCGGGAAGTGCTGTGTATGATACGCAGAATTCTTCTGAGTATGGTACCAATGAAAACCCGCCGATCATTGCTATTTATACCAGCCATCACAAGGACGGTTTGGAACAGCAGAGTATTGCATACAGCAATGATAAGGGTCGGCATTTTGAAAAGTCATATCTGAATCCGGTCATCAAAAACCCGGGAATTTCCGATTTCCGTGACCCGAAAGCGTTCTGGAATCCGGTCAGAAGATGCTGGAGTCTTGTTCTTGCAGCGCAGGACCGTGTCTTCTTCTACGCATCCCAGGATATGAAAAACTGGGAGAAAACAGGAGAATTCGGACCGGAAGGAAATCATGTGAAGGGTGTGTGGGAATGCCCGGATCTGTTCCCGATTGAGTATAAGGGGAAAAATGTATGGGTTCTTGTTGTCAGCATGACAAAAGCCTCCGAGGACGACCACTGCAAAATGCAGTATTTCCTGGGTGATTTCGATGGAGAAAAATTCCTCTGCACCTATCCATCCGATGAGCCAAGATGGCTGGATGAAGGCTTCGACAACTATGCAGCCGTTACATTCCAGAATGCGAAAGATGTTCTGCTGATGGGATGGGGTATGAACTGGCAGTATGCAGCACAGACTCCGACAGAAGAGTACTGTGGCCAGGCAACCCTGGCGAGAAAGCTGTCCCTGACAGAAGTAGATGGTGCGCTGACCCTCGTGGCTGCTCCGGCCGGACTGGAAAAATTTCGCCACAGCAGCTATCCGATCGAGAATCATACAACGATCCGCACAGAGACCTTTGGATTGAAGGTTTCCGGAAAAGGAGATGCGAAAATCTGTCTGAAAAACTCAGTGGGACAGAAATTGAAGATTTATGTAACTGACACCAAAATCACGGTTGACCGTACCATGGCGGGCTACAAAGAATTCAGTGAGCACTTCATGACGGAAAAATATTCCATCAGCACCGCAGCGAGAAAGAAAGACGGAGCATGGAATCTGGAGCTTGTTTTTGATGTTTCCATTCTGGAACTGTTTGCTGAGGATGGCGTAGATGCTATTTCCACAGTGGTTTATCCGGAGACACCGTACGACCGTGTAAGCTGGAAGGGCGATCTTTCCGTTGAACTTTACGAAATTGATGCATAAGGGCTGAAAGAAAGGGGAAAAGCAAAATGGGATACTTTAAAGATGTGACACCGGAATCAACTGGAATCAGCTCCAAAGGAATTTTGAATTTTCTCGACCGAATCGAAGAGAACCAGATTGAGCTGCACAGCTTTATGGTGATCCGCCATGGACAGTGTGCGGCGAAGGGCTGGTGGAAGCCGTATGATGAAAAATTCCGTCATCCACTGTATTCGTTCAGTAAATCGTTGACAGCAACGGCGATTGGTTTTGCAGAGCAGGAGGGAATCTTATCGCTGGATGAGAAAATTGTCGATATCTTTCCGGACCTGCTGCCGGAAAATCCATCCGAAAATCTCAAAAAAACTCACGCTGCATCACCTGTTGATTATGGGTTGTGGTCACGAGACGGAGATTATGGACAATTCCGAAAACTGGATTTCTACCTTTCTTCATCATCCGGTGCTCCATGAGCCGGGAACGTTTTATAAATACAATACAGCCGGAACTAACATGCTGGCTGCCGTTCTGAGGAAAAAAACGGGACAGAACGTCACAGAATTTCTGAAATCCCGTCTGCTGGAGCCGCTTGGCATCACATCCCTTACCTGTGCGCTGCTCGGAGACGGAACGGAGCTTGGCGGCGGCGGTATGAAGATGGTAACGGAGGATATGGCAAAATTCACGTATTTTCTGTCCAGACAGGGTGAGTGGGAAGGAAAGCAGCTGCTTCGAAAAGACTGGTTTGAACGCGCCTGCCGCAAGCAGATTGAGACGGAGGGCGATTCGGAAGGCCACGTAAAAGACTGGGCGCAGGGCTACGGCTATCAGTGCTGGATGTGCCGTTATCCGGGTTCCTTCCGCGCAGATGGTGCGTACGGTCAGTTCGGCGTTGCGTTCCCGGATCTCGATCTGATTGTGATCCTGACAACAGCAACAGAACAGACGCAGGAGGAGCTGAGTGCACTGCAGGAGGAACTGATCCCGTATGTGAAGAAAGAGGCAGGAGAGCTGCCGCCGTCCCCACTTGCCGATGCAGTAAAAGCGCGTACCGCAGATCTGGCTCTGCCGCCGCGCAGAGGAACGAGAAATCCGTTTATGGAAGAAAAGGTAAGTAAGCATGTTTATGTATCTGCCCCGCTGATGGGGAACCAGCAGCTGCCGGATTCCGCAGAAATTCTGATCGGCGGAAGCGGCCTGTTTTCGCTGGAGACAAGCCCGATTCAGGAGATGCGATTCGCTTTTGGCTGCGATAAGATGTACTGGAAAGTACAAGAAGGCGGGAAAGAAAAGGAATTTGTCCTCTCCATGCGCCAGGATTTCGCCTATAGTGAAGCGGATGGCCATATTTATGCTGGTTCTGCTGCATGGCGTACGCTAAATACGCTCGAGATGGAGATTCGGCGGATGGACGGTTTGAGTGGTGGCCGCATGATTGTCAGATTCCAGAAGGAAAATCTTCTGTTGGAGGCAGAGGATACGCTGATCAGTGTTGGTGGACTCGGAATTTCACCGCGTCAGGTACTGACTGTGTTTGGGATAAAAGAAGATGAAATAGATTGAAAGAGAGAAAAACCGGCGGAATTTTCCGCCGGTTTTTACATAACTGTGTGAAAATCCTGTAAAAAGAGGGAAACAATATGTAAAGTCCGAGAGAAGAATTGCCAATTTTTTCTGAATATGGTAAAATTTTGATTATCTTGGAAAAAGATCGACGCAAAAGATAAAGATACAGGAGACTCTATGTCAGTTTTTTCAGATTTATTATCCGAATATATCACCATGAAGGATGTCGGGGTTTTACCCGTCTTTCGCAGTTCTGCGGACTCGATCGTTCTTCCATGTATAAGATCATCAATGGAAAACGAAAACCGGCCGGAGAGGATGTTGTGCGCAAGATGGCGCAGTTCATGCAGCTGACGCCGCAGGAAAAAATAGATTTCATGAATGCGTTTTACATTGCCCGGATGGGTGCGGAAGTTTATTACCGACGCAAATCAGTCGGAGAACTGATTGAAACGTTCAGCTGCCGCGAGGGGAAAAAGGAATATATCTTCCATGAGGCGGAGATTGCAAAACTGGAATTCAACGGGGGGAGCGGAGAGATTCCCTTTCGGGGCGCAGTACATGTGCGGCATGCAATTTTGCAGCTGTTTTTCGGTGAAGCTGTAAAAGAAGACGGAAAAATTTCCGTTCTGGTCCAGCCGGACTTCGATTTTGCCATGGAACTTCTGCAGGTATTCGGGGAACAGAACCCGAATTTGACGATTCAACATCTGTTCTGCATGAACAACAACGAGAAGATGGTTTCGATGCGGAAAAATTACAATCTGAGCTGTCTGCAGAAGATTCTGCCGATCTGTGCCTGTGGCTGTGATTACCGTGCCTGGTACTACTATGACAATGTGGCGGCGCGGCTGAATGAGTTCCGTCTGTTCCCATATCTCATTCTGACGGAACACTGTGCACTTGCATTCAGTGCCGATTACCAGAATGCAATTCTGTTCCGGGAGGAAACGACGCTGCGGATGATGCGTGAGATGTTTGAAGGCTATTTAAAACAGTCGGAACCGCTGTTTGAACGTCTTGACACGGTGCAGTCCCAGCTTGGCTATACGGAAACGCTGATTCGTCACTTTGTTGCGTCAGATTCTCCGCGGTATTTCTTTCAGAGAATGCCGTGTCTTTCCGGCCTTCTGACAGCAGAAATGCTGGAGCGCCATCTCGTAAAAGAAATGCCGGGGCGTGAGCAGATGATACGGGCGGTTGCACAGTACGCAAAGGTGATGCAGACACAGGTGCTGGATAAAAAAACGACGATGTTTTTCTCAGAGGATGGCATCAAAAGTTTCCTGGAAACGGGGCGCGTGGATGAGTATCCAAAAGAGTGCTATTCTCCGCTGGACTTTGACGAGCGTATCGCCCTGATCCGCCGCTTTCTGGCGCTGCGGGATCGCGCAAATCTTCGTATGATCCGGGAAACGAAAGAGAGAGCAGAGCATGCGCTGAATATTTCGGTCAATGCAAATGAGGGTTATCTTCTGTTCCAGACGCGGACAGAGCGGCTGATTTACCTCAGTATTCGGGAACCGAGCGTGCTCACGGCATTCTACGATTACCTGGAATCCATGAGGCCGGAAGAACTCTGCACGGAAGAGGAGATGCTGGAACGTGTCGAAGCCATTCTGCATGAATTTGTGGCTTGTCATTCCAGAGAAGGTTCGATATAATAGAAAAAAGGATATTTCCAAACCGGTCATCTCGGGTGAGTTCCGGTGCGTGTCTGCTGAAAAGAAGGCTGGACACGCACCGGGCGGGAACCTGCGGATGACCGGTTTTGACTGTACGAAAAAGAAATGGGGGTTTTTACGAATGAGTACAGAAAGTAAAACAAGAATGACGGAGGGCAGTATTTCAAAAAAGATGATTCTGTTTGCGATCCCGCTGTTCCTTGGCAATCTGTTCCAGCAGTTGTACAATACGGCCGACTCGCTGATTGTAGGAAATTTTCTGGGAAGCAACGCGCTGGCAGCGGTCAGCTCTTCGGGCAATCTGATCTTTCTGATGGTTGGTTTTATTAACGGTATCGCAATGGGCGCAGGCGTCGTCATTGCAAGGTATTACGGAGCGAAAAACCGGGAAGATCTGCAGAAAGCGATCCATACGACCGTGGCGTTCGGCCTGGCGGCCGGTGCAGCGCTGACGGTGCTTGGCATGTATCTGGCGCCGAAAATCCTCGTGCTGATGGGAACGCCGTCCGATGTCCTGCCGCAGTCGGTCGAATATTTTCGTACGTATTTTGCAGGCTCTCTCGGTTTTATCATGTATAACATTTTCGTCGGCATTCTGCAGTCCGTCGGCGACAGCCGCCACCCGCTGATCTATCTGATCGTGTCATCGTGCATCAATGTTGCGCTCGATCTGCTTTTTATCGGCGGCCTTGGCCTTGGGGTCGGTGCGGCAGCGCTTGCAACGGTCATTTCCCAGTTTACAAGTGCGATTCTCTGTATGATCCATCTGCTGCGGACGAAGGAAGAGTATCGTCTTTCCATCCGCAAAATCCGCTTCGACGGCAGAGTGCTCGGTGAAATCATCCGCAATGGTGTGCCGTCCGGTTTCCAGAACTCGGTTATTTCGATCGCAAACGTTTTCGTGCAGACGAACATCAATGCATTCGGGAAAATGGCGATGGCAGGCTGCGGTTCATATGCAAAAATCGAGGGTTTTGCATTCCTTCCGGTTACATGCTTTACGATGGCATTAACGACGTTTGTCAGCCAGAATCTCGGTGCAAAACAGTATGACCGGGCGAAAAAAGGAGCGCGGTTTGGCATTCTCTGTTCCATTACCATCGCCGAGCTGATCGGGTTTGTGATCTATGCGGCCGCACCGACTTTGATTGCGGCGTTTAACAGCGATCCGGCCGTTGTCCATTACGGCGTGATGCAGGCGAGAACGATTGCACTGTTTTATTTTCTGCTGGCGTTTTCTCATTGCATCGCGGCTGTGCTCCGCGGTTCCGGGCACGCCGCGGTTCCCATGGTTGTCATGCTCTGCGTCTGGTGCCTGTTCCGCGTCAGCTACATTACCGTGACGGTCCGGCTGATCCCGGATATCCGCGTGATTTTCTGGGCTTACCCGCTGACCTGGAGTATCAGTTCTGTCATTTTCCTGTATCTGTTTTTGAAAGGAAAATGGGTATACGGTTTTGAAAAAGGAGGAAAACAAAGATGAACGCAGAATCGACGAGAGAAGCGCTTGATGTGGCATCGCTGGCGGGAGACATCCTGCTGGCGAGCGGTGCGGAAATCTTCCGTGTGGAGGAGACGATCGACCGCATTGCGCGGGCGTATGGCGTTGACTCCAGCGATGCGTTTGTGTTGAGCAGTGGTATTTTTCTGACAGCTGAGAGCGGAAAAAAGCAGGAATTTGCCCGCGTGCGTCACATTCCGCTGTCGGCGGCGCGGCTCGACAAGGTAACGGCAGTCAACCAGCTCTCCCGTGAAATCGAGGAGGGTCTGCACATGCCGAAGGAGGCGAAGGCCTGGCTGCTCGACATTCAGCGGATGCCGGACAAACCAAGATGGCACCAGGTGCTTGCATCCGGTGTCGGAAGCGCCTGCTTCTGTTTTCTGTTCGGCGGCGATGTGGTGGACAGCATGGTAGCGTTTCTGTCGGGCTTTGTTCTGTATTTCTATCTGCTGTACCTGCTGCGTGGCAGAATGTCAAAGATTGCGACGAATATTTCCGGCGGCGCGCTTGTCACGCTGATTGCCGTTTTTCTGTATCAGGCGGGGATTGGGCACCATCTGGACAAGGTCATCATCGGTTCGATTATTCCGCTGGTGCCCGGGGTCAATTTCACGAATGCTATTCGTGATATCGCGGATCAGGACTACATCGCGGGCTCGGTGCGGATGCTCGATGCACTGCTTGTGACGTTCTGCATTGCGCTCGGCGTCGGACTGATTATCACAGGATATCATCAACTGGCGGGAGGGCTGCAGCTATGAGTGATACCATTCGTTTGATTGCGGAATTTTTTGCCGCCTGCGTCGGAACGATTGCGTTTGCGCTGCTGTTCCAGGTGCCGCGGAAACTCTACCTGTACTGCGGACTGGCAGGTGCCTGCGGCTGGATCTGCTATAAACTGATCCTCCCGCATACGACAGAGCCGGTGTCCATCGTTTTTTGCAACGGTGCTCGTCATCCTTCTGTCGCGCAGCTTTGCGGTGTACAAGCGCTGCCCGGTAACGGTATTTCTGATTGCGGGTATTTTCCCGCTGGTGCCGGGAAGCGGCATCTACTGGACTGCTTTTTACGTGGTAACCAATGATCTGGAGCGCGCCGGTGCAAGAGGATTTCTGACACTGAAGGATGCAGTTGCGATTGTGCTTGGCATTCTCTTTGTTTTTGAGTTTCCGCAGAGCTGGTTCCGTAAGGTGTTGACAGACAAAAGCAAATAACCTATTATTGTAGTAGAGATTATAAACAAGGAGGAAGGAAAACAAATGGCATTAAATCAGTTTTCCAGAACACAGCTTCTGCTCGGACAGGAGAGCATGGATCTTCTGGCGGATGCAACCGTTGCCGTTTTCGGTATCGGCGGCGTGGGCGGCTATACCGTGGAGGCACTGGCAAGAAGTGGTGTCGGCCATTTTGTGCTGGTAGACGATGATAAGGTCTGCCTCACCAACATCAACCGTCAGATTATTGCGACGAGAAGCAGTGTCGGAAAATATAAAGTAGACGTAATGAAAGAACGCATTCTGGATATCAATCCGAAAGCGGAGGTAGAGGTATACAAATGCTTTTATCTGCCGGAAAATGCGGACGATTTTGATTTTTCGAAGTATTCATACGTGGTGGATGCTGTTGATACCGTGACAGCGAAGATTGAGATTATCATGCGCGCCAAAGCGTGCAATGTGCCGGTCATCAGCTGCATGGGAGCTGGAAACAAGCTGGACCCGACGAAGTTCCGCGTGGCGGATATCTATAAAACGAACATGTGTCCGCTGGCAAAGGTCATGCGTCGTGAGATGAAAAAACGCGGCGTGAAGAAACTGAAAGTGGTTTATTCAGAGGAAAAATCCCTCCGTCCGCTTGAGGATATGAGCATCAGCTGCCGGACAAATTGTATCTGTCCTCCGGGAGCTGCAAGAAAATGCACGGAGCGGCGTGATATCCCGGGCAGCGTAGCGTTTGTGCCGTCCGTAGCAGGACTGATTCTGGCGGGAGAGGTCATCAAAGATCTTTCCGGTGTCAGAGAGAGACGGCAGCTGCAGTAAAAAATAAGAATAAAAGGGACGAGCCCCGAAAAAGCAGTTGTGCTTTCCGGGGCTCGCCTTGTGTTTATGGAGATTTGAAATTTGAAAAATTACATTACGGCAACAACATCATATTCGGTGCAGCCTTCGGTGAGCGGAATCAGATTTCCTTCTACTGCGGTTCCGTTTACCGTGAGGGAAGAAATACCTTTCTCCCTGTGCTCCGGATTCTGGAAGGTGATGTTATACCATGCACCGCGGAAGTATCTGCGGATCTTGAACTCTTCCATATCGGACGGAATACACGGATTTAAGGTCAGTCCGTCGTAATCCGGCTGAATGCCGAGTATGTACTGGGAAACATTGACAAAAGTCCATGCGGCAGTACCGGTCAGCCAGGAGTTCTTTGCCTCACCGAAGTGAGCAGCGTCTTTTCCGGCGATCATCTGAGAGTAGACGTACGGCTCGGTGCGGTGGATCTCGCTGATGTCCTCAATGTAAGCCGGGCAGATCTTGCGGTACAGGTCAAATGCGCGGTTTCCGTGGCCGATAACGGTCTCAGCGATGGAGATCCATGGGTTGTTGTGGCAGAAGATACCAGCATTCTCTTTGTATCCCGGCGGATAGGAGGAAACCTCACCAAGATTCAGGTAATACTTGGTGTAAGCCGGCTGCAGAAGAACAACGCCGTACTTGGTTTCCAGAATGTTCTGGACAGAAGTCAGGGCTTTTTCTGCCAGTCCTTCTTTGACACCGATTTCAGCAAGAACACAGAAGCCCTGCGGCTCGATGTAGATCTTACCTTCCTCACACTCATTGGAGCCGACTTTTTCGCCTGCTGCATCATAAGCACGCAGGAACCATTCGCCGTCCCAGCCTGCATCAAGGACTGCCTGGTAAACTTTTTCGACTTCTTTTTCTGCGTAAACAGCTTCTTCCTCATTGCCTCTGCGGCGGCAGATGGCTGCGTACTCTTTGCCGTATTTTACGAACATAGCGGCGATGAAAATGGACTCAGCAACCGGTCCCTCGGAAGGTCCTGTCGTCTGGAACGGTTCGCCCGGCTCTGCAGAGAAGCAGTTCAGGTTCAGACAGTCATTCCAGTCAGCACGGCCGATCAGCGGCAGTTTGTGCGGTCCGAGATGGGTTACGGTAAAGTCGAAGGAACGTTTCAGGTGCTCCATCAGACGGCTGTGCCTTGGTGGAATCGTTGTCGAAATCAACCTGCTCATCGAGAATGGAGAAATCTCCGGTCTCTTTGATGTAGGCGGCGCATCCGGCAATCAGCCAGAGCGGGTCATCGTTGAAGCCGCTTCCGATATCCATGTTTCCTTTCTTGGTCAGCGGCTGATACTGGTGATATGCGCTTCCGTCTTCAAACTGGGTAGCAGCGATATCGAGCAGACGCTCTCTTGCGCGGTCCGGAATCAGATGAACGAAGCCGAGCAGATCCTGGCAGGAATCACGGAAGCCCATACCACGGCCGGTGCCGGATTCGAAGTAGGATGCAGAACGGGACATGTTGAAGGTAACCATACACTGATACTGGTTCCAGATGTTGACCATGCGTCCCAGTTTTTCATCTGCACAGGAGAGCGCATATTTTGCCAGCAGGCCTTCCCAGTAGGAAGCAAGCTCTGCAAGTGCTGCGTCAACCTGCTCGTCGGTCTGATAGTGGGAGAGCATCTCTTTTGCCGGCTTTTTGTTGATCACGCCAGGAGCTTCCCATTTGTCATCCGCTGCATTCTCACAGTAGCCGAGAACAAAGATAAAGGAGCGGGACTCGCCTGGTTTTAAGGTAACGTCGATGTGGTGGGAACCGATCACACCCCATCCGCTGGCGACGGTGTTGCCTGCAGTGCCGCGAAGAACCGTCTCCGGGCGGTCATTTCCGCGGTAAGCGCCAAGGAAAGCGTCGCGGTCGGTATCGTATCCGTCGATCGGGCAGTTGACTGCATAAACAGCGTAATGTCTGCGGCGCTCGCGGTACTCAGTTTTGTGGTAAATCTCAGAACCCTGGATCTCAACTTCGCCGATGCTGAAGTTTCTCTGGAAGTTGGTCATATCGTCCACGGCGTTCCAGAAGCAGAACTCTACAAAAGAAGTCAGAGCCAGTGTTTTTTCTTCGGTGCCGTTGTTGGTCAGCATGAGACGGTTTACTTCGCAGGAATCTGCCAGCGGAACAAAAGCGGTCAGTTCAGCGGCAACTAAGTTTTTGGAAGAAACAAAGCGGCTGTAGCCAAGGCCATGATGGCACTCGTAGGAATCGAGCGGCGTCTGGGTCGGCTGCCAGCCCGGGTTCCAGACGGTATCGCCGTCCTTGATGTAGTAGTAGCGTCCGTTCTGATCGAGCGGCGTATCGTTATAACGGTAACGGGTCAGACGCAGAAGTTTTGCGTCCTTGTAGAAGCTGTATCCGCCGCAGGTATTGGAAAATCAGAGAAAAAGAAAGTTCTCAGATCCCAGATAGTTGATCCACGGAAGCGGAGTCTTCGGGCTTGTGAGGATGAGGTTTCGTTCCATTTAAGATTTCATGGGCATAGCTTTGTGATATCCACTGTTTTTGTATGATCTGCGAAATTTTACTAGG
>ENA-OQNJ01000112-OQNJ01000112.1-human-gut-metagenome-genome-assembly--contig:-NODE-112-length-19984-cov-2.865287_pt1 | contig 19984 bp, 17 predicted proteins | sample MGYA00242630_ERZ504882 | MGnify/ENA primary metagenome ERZ504882 (study PRJEB26092, sample SAMD00036408) | human gut metagenome | host: Homo sapiens | study: EMG produced TPA metagenomics assembly of... | reverse complement strand
ATAGGCATTATTCCATGATTGCCGATATTTTCTCTTAACTATTCTATGCATGAAATCAGAATCTGTTGTATAATAAAACTCACTTGAACATACCAGATTGGAGCATATTATTTATGAAAGAACTTTCTGCTGCCGAAGAGACTTATACGAGGGAAGATCTTCCTACGCCGTTCTTCGTCTTCTGCTTTCTCACTTTCTCTCTTCCTCTATAGTCGTGAAATCTGCACGATATCTTTGATTGGAATTGCGGTTCTATCTTCCAACTCGACCGCTTTTTCATATTGTCTGATTCTTCTCACCTTCCCCTGAACAGTTCGATATTGACCACCTTCCTTCTTCTGGTCTGCACAGAAATACGTAATCTTCATATCCGGATTTGTTTCCCTATCGTCCTGTAATCGTTTCTTAAGATATTGTAAACTTTGATCTAACCGTTCCAGTTCCTCCTCATCCAGTTCTACTCTCTGTTCTGTAAGTCTTGATTCTTCCTTCACAATCTCTTCGTATCCAGTCAATGCTGAGAACGGAGCGAACTGTGCCGCTCTGTCTATCAACGGCATTGGTGGATGAACAGAAGATACGTGATGTGGACAATCTAAAATATCATCATATTTATGCTTTGTGTCCGCCGATCTGTCTGTTTCTCTCAATAGTTGTCGCTCCTTCCTGCAGATTCATTCCCTTCAGCACTGCATTCTTTCCAAATTTCTTCTTGAGTTCAAGGACTGCCTGCTGCATGCTTCTCTCACGCTCCCGTTCTTCTTTTTCCCGCTGCTTTTGTTCTTCCTTCGCTTGATAATCTGTAAAAAGATCCATCTGTTCATACGAGTCCGTCTCTGCAATCTCACATTCCTGTATCACATGATTCGCCACCAGTGATATCCTGCGTACAAGCAGTTTGGGATCCACAATCCTTTGATACAGTTCTACCGCTACATCCACAATTTTTCGCGTAGAAGACGTATACTCTTCCAAATTCATTGTTCCATGTGCATGCTTCGGAATCTTTCTCCCATAACGGTCTGTCTTTATCTCACCTCGGTAATTCTTCTGAAATTCTGATTGTTTCAGATTTTCAATATCGTATTCTTCATTACCATATTGTCTTTAGTGGTTCAGGGAACGACCATTTCATGGATGGCCAAATTACTCCATCTGGATACCCCACTGGAAAAAACAGGAAATGATTTCGGAGTAGAGATACCGGAGGAAATCAATACAGACCTCCGCGATATCGTACTGACGGAAGAAATGCTGGCAAAAGGAAACAGACTAATGGATATGAACCTGCCTAAAGGTATGCTGGTGATGCTGATAAAAACGAGGAAACGAGTTCATGATTCCCAATGGCTCTCTGCAACTGCACGCCGGTGACAAGCTGCTGATTATCTCGGAAAGCAAAACGAAATAAAAAACTTTGCCCATGTGCCCACGTGCTGCGCTATGGTCCCGCATGGCAATTGGCACATGGGCAAATTCGCACATTATTCAACTGAGCAACAGCATGATATTCAAAGCGGAGACAATCACCGCAATGGTATAAAGCACGAATGAACTCCACCGGGAGTTGGCATATTTGCCCATCACCCGTTTGGAAGAGGTCAGTCCTACTTGCAGGAACACCGTGAAAGGCAGCTGGATACTCAGAATCATCTGAGAAATGATAAGTCCGTAAAAGGGATTCTCAATAAAGAAGATAAGAACCAATGCTATCCCCAAAGAAATCAAAATACCGACCTTAGAGTGGATATCCTTGATATGATAAGACTCACCGAAAATACCTGCAAAGATAGAACCTGCCGCCATACCACTGGTTATGGTGGAGGAAATCCCCGCCATCAGCAATGCCAAAGCAAAGATGATTCCGGCATGGCTGCCCAGCAACGGGTCAAGCAACGACTTCGCCTGCTGCAACTCTTCCACCGGAGTCCGGGTACGGAAGAAAGTAGCGGCTGCCAGTAAGATCATGGCACTATTGATGGCCCATCCTACAATCATGGAGAACAAAGTATCATAGAATTCATATTTCAATACTTTACGAATGGAGCTCTCGTCCTGCTTGTTGTACTCGTGGCTCTGTATCACCTCTGAATGCAAAAAAAGGTTATGCGGCATAACCACTGCCCCAAGTACGCTCATGATAATCAGCATACTGCCCTGGGGTATCTCGGGAACCACCCAGGAACGGATCGCCACAGGCCAGTCAATATCTACCAAAAACAACTCATACAGAAACGAAAGGCCGATTACGGATACAAAAGCAATGATGGCTCTTTCTATCTTTTTATATGAATTGGAAAAAAGCATAATGACGACAAACATCGTAGTAAGGACAGATCCCCAGGCAATGGGAATTTCCAAAAGCATCTGCAAGGCAATGGCTCCTCCCAGTATCTCAGCCAGCGAAGTGGATATGGAGGCCAGCACCGCGCTGCCCAAAATGGGACGGGATATCCACTTGGGACAATACTGCGTGGCTGCTTCACTCAGGCACAATCCCGTCACAATGCCCAGGTGGGCCACATTGTGCTGCAACACAATCAACATAATGGTAGACAAGGTCACCACCCACAACAACGCGTAACCAAATTCGGAACCGGCCGCAAAATTCGAGGCCCAGTTTCCCGGATCAATAAAACCTACAGTAACCAGTAATCCGGGACCAATATATTTAAAGAAATCAAGACCACCCAGATAACGCTTGTGGTCCGTACGTTTTAATTCATCTATAATGCGAGACATGTTTTACTTTTTTTAGTTTGCACAAACTTACTAATAAAAAACAAAAATCCATTTGCTTTGTTCAAACTTATAGTTTACTTTCGCTTCAAAATACCGATTTATAATGAAAAGAGAAACAGTTATAATAGCGGCCCTGGGCATCCTTACTTTGGCAGGATGTAATAATAGCCACCGTTCACAAGTCCGTAAATTCAAACAGACAGCCGAAAAGACCAACCGGTCCTGCCCCACACGCATGAACGAAACGATTACACTGGACAGCACCTGTTATAATGAGAAAGATAATAGTGTGAGCTATTTCTACAGTGTTACAGGAGAACTGGACAACGCCACTTATATGAACACCCATTATGCCGCCTTTAAACAAGCCCTGCAGGATGCAGTAGACAACTCGGTGGAAATGGAGGAATACCGGAAATTCGGTACTTCCATCCGCTATATCTATTATTCGGGATCAAGTAAAAGGCAACTGGCTGCATTCTCCTTCAATTCCCCCAAATAGATTCCGTTTCAGCCCATCCGGATGCATGATACCACGCTATGGAAGACTTGAAATAATTGTTCCAAAGCAAATATTTGGGAGTGGTGAATGAATTGGGGATATACATACCCATTCCACTGTAGTTATCCCCATCTATTCTGTACAAGGATGAGGTGGGATCATGAGTATAACCTGTATAAACGACCGTCTTCTTTAATTGTTGCGTAAAATCGTCCGGAGCCATTCCTCCACACAATTTTTCAATAAACTGTAACATATCATAGGCATATCCTTTGAAGTTGCTGCTGCCTTTGCCATATTGCTGCAAATCAGCTGTATCCACGTTCTTCAGGCTATCCTGATTGGACAAAATCACACTTCTGACCGCTTCCGCCAAGCCTTCCATCTGATTGCAATCCACTGCCGAAATGGTTCCCCAACCATTATAGTTATAATAATCTATATAATCTTTACAGATTGGCCCCAAATAATCCTTGATCGCATTTTCATACAAATAAGGCATCACACTTGCATAAGGAAATCCGGCTGCCGGTATATCAAGTACAGAAGCGATACAGTATCCGGCAGCATCCTTCAGCTCATAATACACCTCGGCACACCCCATCATACACGCATCAAACAAGACAAAATCAAACTTTTGAGGATTTACCGTACGCAGCACTTCCGCCAATTCCGGTATCAACGCTGTGTCACTGGAATACCGCCCGCCATCTTGTCCTATAGAACGGGTGCCGGTAATAGTGGGCAACCATCCCGAACCGTGAGATCCAAAGATTATTCCATAACTTTCCGACGGGTAAACACTCATCATATCACCTATCACTGTCTGCATGACGGTTTTCTCCGTAGATGTCTGAGGAGGATAGTTTTTTTCTGATGTTACCAATACCAATCAAATCATAGATAGATGTATTCTTATCAGCCATCATTGCGTCTATCGTTCCTTTAGACAGGGTGTTGATACCCCCCTGACCATTGGTTACATATTCAACGATACAAGGCTCCGGCCAACTGATATCCGAAGCCTCACCATCCCAATATACCAATAAAGCAGCCGAATCCTTCATAGCCTGAAGTCCTTGCATCATCGTCTGAATATTATCACGCAAACTGGAATTCAAACTGTTATCCGCCCAAAAGAATGCCAGAACCGTTCTTCCGGCATGTTGCTGAGGAATCACGATTGTTTCCTTCTCACAAGAGAAGAAAAAGCAGGCTGCCAAGAATAGAAATAGAATCTTTTTCATAAGAAAAGGATTACTCTTCCGGTTTCTTGAACTTGAACGCATTGGGGTTCACTTCGCGAATCAGCAAGGTCTTTCCTTTTTGATACTTGGTCTTCATCTTGTTGATGGTCTTCTGCAGTTTCTTTCTGCTGTTCGAGAAATAAACAAAGCAAGTACGGTTCGTCAGCCCTTCCTCGTTTTCCAGATAATTTTTCAGCTGATAACTGTATTGTGAGCGTTCCGGCAACATCTTATTCTTATCCAGCCTCACACTGTCCAGCAACTGGATTTCCGTGAAATAAACCAATGAATCTGTAAACGATGCGGATACGCCTACTATATAAACAGATTTACTCCTTTCAATGAGAATGCCGAGCATACCGTCAGTACCAATAATAAAGAGCACAGAATCTTTATGGATTTCATAATTCTAATTTTATAATTTTATTAGAGGACAAAAGTAGTTATTTACGGACAAATACGAAAAAGTAATAGATTAATTAACTATAATAATTTGCTGATGTGCCCATTACCATGCGGCACATAGCGCAACCGATAGGCATTATTGGTATATTATGAACAAAAGCACAAGACGGAAACAACCTTCCATCTTGTGCTTTGTTTTCTTTTCGGAAACCGAATCTTTCTTACCCTAAATAAGACTTAAGCAGCTTGCTACGCGAATTTTGTCTCAATCTTCTAATGGCTTTCTCTTTAATCTGGCGTACGCGCTCACGAGTGAGGCCGAATTTATCGCCGATTTCTTCCAACGTCATTTCCTGCGTATTAATACCGAAAAACATCTGGATAATATCCTTCTCCCTTTCGGTCAGCGTAGAGAGTGCTCTATCAATTTCCCTCGCAAGTGACTCATTAACCAAGGAACGGTCTGCCATAGGCGAGTCGTCGTTCACAAGCACATCCAGCAAGCTGTTGTCTTCTCCTTCCACAAAAGGAGCGTCTACAGAAATGTGGCGTCCTGAAACCTTCAACGTGTCCGAGATTTTGTCTACAGGTATTTCCAGTTCATCGGCCAGTTCTTCCGGAGAAGGACGACGTTCGTTTTCCTGTTCGAATTTAGAGAAGGCTTTGCTGATCTTGTTCAACGAGCCTACCTGATTCAACGGCAAACGGACAATACGTGACTGTTCTGCCAATGCCTGGAGAATAGACTGACGAATCCACCATACGGCGTAACTGATAAACTTGAAGCCTCGGGTTTCATCGAACTTTTCGGCTGCTTTAATCAATCCCAGGTTGCCTTCATTAATCAAGTCAGGAAGACTTAACCCCTGATTTTGATACTGCTTGGCTACAGACACGACGAAACGCAAGTTGGCACGTGTCAGTTTTTCCAATGCTACCCGGTCGCCTTTACGGATACGCTGAGCGAGCTCTACCTCTTCCTCTACAGTAATCAGGTCTTCACGGCCTATTTCCTGTAAATACTTATCCAGAGATGCGCTCTCTCGGTTAGTGATACTTTTGGTAATCTTTAATTGTCTCATTCTCTATAAAACAAATTTGGGATGCAAATTTACAACATTAAATGGAATACATCCATTTTTGTTTGAAAAATATTAGCTAATAAATCAAAAAAGACTATCTTTGTCCTTCTTTTCCTAAATATTTTGCGAAAATAAGGTTATCAGTCCTGTTTGACTATAAAATCAGGATGCACGGAAGTAACCCTTACCGTGCATCCTCTAAACTTTACCTATTGAAACTTTCTACCTTAAAAATCTTCTTATTCCTGTGTCAAATCCACTGCATAGTTCGCACGTTTACCTGATGGGAACATACCACTCAGGAACAATACCTGATCCGGTGACTGGGTAGCAGCTTTCAGCACATCTTCCAAATCATTTACAGATTTGACAGGTTGTCCGTTTGCCTTCAGGATGATGAAGCCTTTACGGATACCGGCAGCCTTCATCTTACCGTCTGTCACACCTGTGACTTCCACACCATATCCCAAATTCAATTGTCTCTTCAATTCCTGAGGAACTTCACGGAATGCTGCGCCCAAGATATCCATGCCCGCACTCTTCACCACTTTCGTTGTTCCCTGTGCATTCTTCAAGGTCATCTCGATATCCTTTTCTTTCTTGTCACGCAACACCTTGACGGTTACTTTGTCACCCGGACGGTGTTTAGCCAACCCCTCCTGCAACTCTGCAAAGTTCTTCACACGTTTTCCGTCAATACCGATAATGACATCATCTACTTCCAAGTTGCCGGCCGCAGAACCTCCCTCAATTATCTCAGCAATCAACACACCGTCGGTGGCGCCCAGTTCCTTCACCTTCTTCTTGATTTCTTCCGGCATCATCTGCTGGTCATCATTAATCGGAGTACCCTTGATGCCCAATACCGCACGCTGAACGGTTCCATATTCTTTCAAGTCGGCTATAACTTTCGTCATAATACTGGTTGGAATAGCAAACCCATAACCCGAATAAGCTCCTGTAGGTGAATAAAGTACGGAATTGATACCTACCAGTTCACCCCTTGCATTCACCAATGCACCACCACTGTTGCCTTGGTTGATCGCAGCATCTGTCTGGATGAAAGATTCCACACCATTATTATATACCCCTAAAGAACGGGCTTTGGCACTCACAATACCGGCTGTTACCGTAGAAGTCATATTAAAGGGATTACCCACAGCCAATACCCACTCACCTACTTTCAAAGCCTCCGAATTGCCCACGGGAATCGTAGGAAGCTCATCCGCTTCAATTTTAACCAACGCTAAATCCGTGCTGGGGTCTGTGCCGATTACACGTCCCTTGTATTCACGTCCGTCATTCAGTTTGACACTGATCACATCAGCATTATCGATTACATGGTTATTCGTTACAATATATCCATCTTTCGAGATGATCACTCCGGAACCGAATCCCACTCTTTCAGGAGTCTGCACCTGACGCTGCTGACCGCCGCCTCTGCCATTCCCAAAAATATCACCAAAGAAATCATAGAACGGATCACGAACGGTAACCATCTGAGTCTTTGATTCTTGAGTTGACTTTATATGAACTACTGCATGCACTGAATTTTCCGCTGCCTGAGTCAAATCCACCGGTTGCATTTGAGTGGCGTCCAACGCGGCGAGTCTTGTATTCGGATTTTGTTGGAACACATCATTAAAAGCCACGCTTTTGTTTGGCTCGGGTTTCAACATAGAATAAGCCGTTACTCCTGCTACACCTGCGCTGACTGCTACAATTGCTGCTGCGCCTAGTACCATTTTAGTTGCTTGTTTCATAACTTAATATCTATTAATTTGTTAATTTCAAGTTTGGTTTAACATTTATGACGCTAATGTAATGACAAATATTGTACGGTTGTACCGTTTGTCAGAGTTTTTTTCCTCTTTTAACACAGACAGATAAGCACTTAACAGGGGTTAACCGCAGAATCTGCCAAATTTGCATTCATTATCAATAGCTGACAGACAGCAAGATGACACAGGATGCAACTTGCCTCATAGATAGTTATGTCTTGCAGGAAATACTTGCCTCTCGCCGGAATGCATCCATATACCCCCCCTATAAAAGAGCATGTCCGTGACCGGTCTTTCCAACTTTACTTTTTCAACTGGTTCAATATCCTTCCCGCACTATCCGAAAGAACGACAACAGCTCCTGCCAGAATAGCAATATCCTTAATGACCAGACGACCGGCGCCCGTCAGCAAAGGGAATCCCTGTTCGCCACTTCCCAAATCGGGGACCCACACCTCGGGCGTTGTTACAAGGAAAGACAAAGTGCCCAATGTCATGACAATAGCCAGTCCGGCCCCCACCAAACCGGTTTTCGGAGAGAAGATGCCTAAAAACGTCAAGATACCGATCCCCATAATCAAAATACCCAATCCATGAGAGAACCCATAAGTATTGTTCTCTTCATGCCACAGGTGCTTCGTTTCATCGAGTTCGCCTTCTTTCAGCTTATATTCTTTATATTCAGGAGCATCCTTAGTATAAAAGAAACTCATAAAGGGACTGTTCGCCACAAAAGGCACAATTCCTTCGGCTTCATAGTTCCAGAATTTCAGACCACCAATCCATACAAAAATTACAAGGATTGCCACACGGATAAGATTGATACCCAGTTTTTGGGCAGATGCTGCTATTGTTAAAAACGCAACAAACAGAGATTTTAATTTTGCCATCATTGCTTTCATTATTAAAAGATTTAACTTCCTGGTGCAAAGGTCGGTGGTTTTCCCCCTCCAGTAAATGGCAATTTCCCCATATAGGTTGGCAATTATTCCCGCTTCTCTCTTTTCCGGTATTCCGAAAGGCTCTCCTTGTTCATTTTCTTAAAGAAACGGCTGAACGTAGCCAAATCCTCAAATCCCAGAATCTCACTGATTTCTTTCGCACTCTTACCCGTATAAAGCAACAAGCGCTTGGCTTCCGCATCCACGCGTTCATGAATGACACGCAAAGGAGAAGAAAGTCCGTAAAGGGAAAAGAGATTAGAAATAGTCTTGGGAGAACGGCACAACATATCAGCATAATCCTGTACTTGCTTCTTCTCCTTAAAATGACTGTCAACCAGTACATAAAACTGACGAATCACATCAAACATGTTCTCACGTCCCGGGTCCACATCAAACTTTTCACGGGCTATGCGGGTACAAGTGATAATGAAACGTTTCAGAATAATACGCAACATTTCTTCCTGCAAGTTGTCTTGTATTCCACACTCCCCCCTGAAAATATCGACAATACTGTCAAGACGGGCCGACTGGGAAGGCGAAAGCTTCAAACGCATGACACGGGAAGAACCGTTAAACAGGAATCCGTTACAAGACACCTCGCTGTCATGCCCGTAAATACAATAAAAGTTACTATTGAATAAAAAAGTGAGGTATTCACCGTCCACTCCCCTTATCTGCACATGATGCAAAGGAGTAAGCGAAATCATTTCCTCTTTTTCCAGATGCATCACCACATGATCCACTTCCACATCCAACGTTCCATGCCGCACCCATATAAATTTATAAAGACTCCTGTCACGCTGCAAAAAGGAGTTTTCATGGAAACAGGAAGTCATTGCTATATTTCCATTCAATTTAGTACGTAAGTGATATTCCATAACTACTTCTGATTAAGTGATGTTCCCCTACTTTTTCAAAAATAAGATGACGGGATAAATATAAGACTATTCCTTTATATAAAAAAGAAATAGAACAAAAGAATGACTTCCCCTCCCACTCCCTTTATCAGCATTCGCGCCCCACTGCCATATCGGCCGGCAGGAATTCCCATCCAATCATCTCCCATCTGCCTATACGAAAACGTTCCTGTCTCTTTTAATATTTGTTAAACATTTCCATTTCTTCGTCCACTCATTAATTTAATAGTACATTTGTTGCATCACAAGCATCGTAGCTATATAATAAAAAGAAGAGTAGGACATCAATAATGAACAGAAAATCTTAAAAAGAACGTGTGTAGCCCATATACAACGGTTACTGATATGTACCTGTATATTCACCCTCTTTGCAACCATCGGCAAAGCCTCCCATGTACAGGAAAACACCGAGACGGGGAACTAATATTCTGATTCTGAACAGCTACGAACGAATCCTCTCCCTGGAGCAACAGCATCACCACCCCCATTGTTCATAAAACTAGCTGGAATAGAGAACATGGACGCTTACATAGAGCATCTGAATCTTTTTATGGTAGACGACTCCACTAAAATCGAGAGATTCCCAGAAATTCTTTCCTCGAAATATAGTTCCACCCCTCCCCGCCTGCTGGTATTCATCGGGAGCATGAGCCTGATTTTCAGAGAAGAGATTCAATCTTTATGGGGTAAAGTACCTGCCATTGTATGCGGAGCCGACCCCTATGTGTACCATGAGAAATTCTACAGGCAGAGAGATACAGTCACCCCCGAAGAAAAGACACACATGAGCGAATTGGCAGAAGAGTTCAATTTCACCTACATGCACACCCCCATCTATCTGGAAGAAAACGTGCAACTGATGTGCAGGATGATTCCCGGTATGAAGAAACTGATTTTCCTGGGAGACGGCATCTACCCCAATCCGGAATATGACAAGCAACTGCGAGAGCTGATTAAAGACAAATACCCGCAAATGGATTACGAATACATCTCCTCGCGTACCAACAGTCTGCATCAGCTATATAATGCCGTACGTAAAACAGACAAGACCACAGGCATTCTGGTATCCACCTGGTTCACCGAATCGTTCACTTCAAGCAATTTTCTGATTAATGCCTACAGAAGTATCGCCAGCATCTCCGCCCCTTTGTTCACCATCCGCTATGCAGGTATGGATGACGGCGGCATGGTAGGAGGATACATGTATAATGACCAAATCTTTACCAGGCAATTACTGAAAACGATAGACGAGATACTACATGGGAAGAAAGCCAGCGACATACCTTTTTATGAACCCAACGAAGCACACCCCGCATTCAACTACACAAGACTGGTAAATAAAGGACTCGATCCCGACCTATGCCCTGGTGACACCGTCTTCTATGACAAACCGGCCAACTTTCTGAACAAATATAAATGGATCATCCTAAGTGTACTCATTGCTTTTATACTGATGGCCGTGACACAGCAAAAACGCATTCAAATGCTGAAAGCGCTGAGACGCGCCCAGCAAAATGAAATAGACACGAACACACAATATACCAATCTGATAGACAATATGCCTATCCTTTACATGAAGGAACAGGTAATATGGGATAAAGAAGGAAATATTATAGACAGCATCTATCGGGATGTCAACCGTTATTTCGAACGATGTTTCTTGCCCAAATCCGATATAATAGGGAAAAGAGCCTCTGAAATTTTCCCGGAGTCCTTGCCGGAATTCACCCATTTCATGAGTATCACCTTAAAAGAAAAGAAATCGATCACCTTCCCATATTATTTTAAGACCGTCAACACCTTCTATGATGTTGTCCTGAATTGCTCTACCGAACCGGACACAGTGGATGTGTTCTGCATGGACAGCACCGAACTGCACAATGCGCAGCAAATGCTGAGCGCCACGAACCATAAACTTTCCATGGCACTGGAAGTAGCCAACATCGTACCTTGGAAATGGAATTTGAAAGACCATACCATTTTATGCGATCTCAACCGCCCCATTGCCATGGCGGCCATGCCGGGAAGCATCAGCGAAGATCAGTTGAGCGTTTCGGATGAGCAATACTTCGCTAAAATCATTAAAGAAGACCGTCCCGCGCGTGATACAGGCCTACCGTGACCTGGCAGACGGGAAAATAGAGAAACGTAAAACGAGGAATACCGCGTGCTGGCCAATGACGGAACACAATGGAAAACTAGACTGGATAGAGGCGCAGGCAGCTGTGGAAAGCAAAGACGAAAACGGAATGCCGCTCACTTTGGTAGGATCTTCCCTAGTCATAACTGAACGGAAGAAATGGAAGACGAACTGCTTTCAGCCAAGGACCGCGCGGAAGAATCCAACCGGCTGAAGTTCCGCTTTCCTTGCCAATATGAGACCACGAAATACGCACTCCGCTAAATGCTATCATCGGTTTCTCAAACATCCTTGCTACTGCAGAAGAGGAACAGGAAAAACAGGAATATATCAATATCATTGAAAGTAACAATACGTTACTGCTGCAATTAATCAGCGACATACTGGACTTATCGAAAATAGAGGCCGGCACACTGGATTTCAGTTATTCCAACGTGGAACTGAATGATATCCTTTCCGAAATAGAAAGCGTGGTCCGTTACCGGACGGAAACCAGCGGCGTTCAACTGATTGCACACAAAGGACTCCCTCTTGCCCCATAAAGACAGAAAACGAACCGCCTGATGCAAGTTTTGAATAATTTGCTGAACAACGCCAGCAAGTTTACCTCACAAGGAAGCATCACCTTCGGCTACAAACTATGCGACAAAGAACTTTATTTCTATGTTAAAGATACCGGTTGCGGCATTCCAGCCGACAAAGTGAACTCCATATTCGGACGTTTCGTCAAACTGAACTCTTTTGTACAGGGTACAGGACTGGGGCTATCCATTTGCCAGACAATTGTAGAGCACATGGGAGGACGCATCGGTGTTGAGTCCGAGGAAGGAAAAGGATCCACTTTCTGGTTCACCATTCCATACCAGCCTGCCGCTGCAGAGAACAAGAAAGAGGAAGAGCATCAACTCATTTCCGTGCAAAAAGACAAGCTGACCATTCTGATCGCCGAAGACAATGAGAGCAATTACCGGCTGTTCCAATCTATCTTGAAACGAGAATATAACCTGGTACATGCCTGGGATGGAAAAGAGGCGGTCAATTTGTATAAGCTCCATACCCCTCAGATAATTCTGATGGATATCAATATGCCGGTGATGGATGGCTATGAGGCCACCCAGGAAATACGAAAACTATCCTTGGATGTACCTATCATTGCTGTTACCGCTTTCGCCTATGCCAGTGATGAACAACGGGCCATGGAAAACGGCTTCGACGGCTATATGGCCAAGCCCATCAGCGCCCCGCAACTGAGACAACAGATTGCTGCCATATTACAGAAACGCATTATCTTATTATAACCTCCGCTTTTTCCATTATACCCGGCTGAAATCCGATGTAGAAACCGGTTTGAATCCGCAACTATAAACAAGAAAACGACCGAAAGCGCCACAAGGATGGAGAATTAAAGATGATTATAACATAAATGCAGAGTTAATTCATCGCTTCAGCTCCATTAAGTCTTTTTTTCAGTACCATTAAAGCATTTCTTACGGTTACCTTTTACAGACTACGACAGTAGTCCGTATGTTTCACTACGGCAGACCGTACAGTCCACTGTAGCAGACTGTACGGTCCACTGCCGAAGACTATAGTAACAGTCCGTACAAAAAGACTTAACAGTCCGCATGACAAGGCCTGATATACCCGACAAAAAGTATTAATCCCCCATATCTAAAAAAAGTTACCCCCTTGCTCACCTTCACAGGCTATGCAAGAGGGAGATTCTACACTAACTCTTAACCTAATAAATAAACGACAAAATCATTCTTTATATCTCAAGGCTCCGGCAGGCAGTTTCTCACCTTTCTCACCAAAGCTCTTCAATGCGTTTTCCGGCTCAATGGTTACTTTACTTTCATCCAGCATGTTCCGGTCAAGGCCGAACACGTCTATAAAGAAATCATAAACCGCATTGCGCTTGTTCGGACCGAAATCATGGCGTTCTTGCGGCAAATGTACATTGCTCACCTTGTCCGTCGCACCGTAAAAACCGTAGATGCGTTGCAAGTAAGGATATTCCAAACGGGGAACCGTGGCTGTCCAGTCTCCTCCGTCGGAAACCACCAGCATGGGACGCGGGGCAAACAGGGCGGCCAGCTCCGCATTGCAAGTTCCTCCACCTGCCAACTGGATGGGCTTGCCACTTTCACACGGGCAACCGCCATCAAAATGAGAGGCCAGACTGACCACAGGGGCGGCAGCTGTAAAACGGTCGTCCAGGACGGTAAGCAACACCGTCTGCGTTCCTCCGCCGGAACCACCGTTCACGCCGATGCATGCAGGATCTATATCTTTACGGTTTGCCAGCATATAGTCCAGTATCCATATTCCGTTCATAGCCTGAATGGTGTGCGCATCGGCAGTATGGTGCGCCTTTCCTCCTACCTGCAAGGCGGATTCACCCCAACCATACAGGTCATAATCCACACAGACAGCCCCCATACGTGCCAGAGTCGCCATGCGCTGCTGCTGGTCTTTGCGGTAGCGTCCCTGTCCAAAATGACCATTGGGGCAGATAATCAGTGCATGTTTGCCTTTGGTGCCGGGGGGCATAGACTGAACCGCAGACATAAAGCCCCGGCAAGGTTTCCAATGCAAAGTTCTGCACGGTATAGCCATCAAATTTGCGTATTTTGGAAAGAACAGGCTTTGCATCCTTCACTGTTTTCCCCAGCATATCATCCAGTCCCAGACGTTGGCGCACCTCTTTGCGGAGAATCTCCCTGCGCTGTTCCCATTGACTTTTATCACTATATAAACCACTAAGGTATGCCAGCATTTTTTCTCCGTCGGCATCCGTGCGGCGGGCGTATTCGTAAGGTTTCAACTTATATACCTTGTCACTTTGCTTTACGAATTTATAATCGAAGGGGGAAAGCACATTGGTCAGCGTTTCCTCCAATGAATAAGGCCGGATACGGAAATCGGCATACGGAAGCACACGCCCCACCGTATCCACGTCATATTTCAAGCGGACCTGGAAACGGGCGGCAACGTCATTCAACACATCGGATAACGGACGTGCGAACCGGGTTTCATAAGTTTGTGCAGATGCAGCGGAAAAAGAGAGTGCCGCCATGCACCATAATAGTTGTTTCTTCATCGGGAAGTCTATTTTATTTCTTTACCATCCACATACACATCATCCAGCACCAAGTCCTTGCAGTCTTCAAAAACACAGCGTTGCTTGGCATTCTGAATATACACATCACGCATCACAATACCGGTAATAGGCGCTTCGGGAAGGCCTACCACCATAATGGGGGTATTCACATCACGGACCGTCACACCCGACACATAGATATTACGAAATTCCGGAGTACGGTCACTCTTCGGTTCGGCAGGCATCTTGCTATATTTCAGATTGAGGACGATAGCCTCTTTCTTGATGTTACTCATCACAATATTGCTTACACGGATATCTTCTACAATGCCTCCGCGACCACGGGTGGATTTCAGACGAATCCCCCGGTCGGTTCCGTCAAAGACACAATTGCTGATGGTCACTTTCTTCACTCCCCCGATCATCTCGCTGCCGATAACTACACCACCGTGTCCGCTCAACATGGTGCAATTGGTAATCGTGATATTCTCGCAAGGAACGCCCAGTTTACGTGCTTGCAGGTCACGTCCGGATTTGATGGTGATGCAGTCGTCGCCTACCGAAATGTGGCAGTCGCTGATGTGTACGTTCTTACAAGACTCAGGGTTGATGCCGTCCGTATTCGGGGGAAGGCACATTGTGGATGGTAATGCCCTTAATGGTCACATTATCGCAAAACTCAGGATTTACGGTCCAAAAGGGAGAGTTGATAATCTTCACGCCCTCTACCCGTACATTCTTGCAACGGATGGGATGTATGAAAGGGGGACGGAAGAAACGACGGTCCAATGTGCCGTGCCAGTCTTCGTTGGTTTCGGCGTAAAGGGCTTTCAGGTCGTTTTCCTTCTCGAACATGGGCTGGTACTTGTTGATGTTTCTCTTGCCGTTGTCTCGGAGATCTACAAGGACGCGGAAAAATTCCGTCCACCATGCTTTGCCCTGTCCGTCCAGTGTCCCTTCACCCTTGATGGTGATGTTCTCTGCATCCACGGCATAAATCAGCGGTTGGAAACTTTTCATCATGATTCCCTCATGACGCACTTCCACATAAGGGAGGAAATCGTCAAAGTTCTCCGAGAATTTCAAGGTGGCTCCTGCTTCCAGTTCCAGAGTGATGTTACTTTTCATGTGGATGGAACCGGTGAGATAAGTTCCTGCGGGGAAAAAGCGGGTTACCTCCACCGATGGGCGTTCGAGGCGGTCGATGGTGGAATTAATCAATGCTGTGTTTCAGCTTCCTGCCTTGCACATCGGCACCTGCCTGCTGCATATCCACACGCTCCGCATGCAGAAAAGACAGACAGCAAACACATAGTAACAGACTTAAAAAGGTACGTTTATTCATATTGTTCATTAGTTGATTTTAGTTTTACCAAATACCCTTAGGGGGCTTTTTCTATGAAAACCGCGTTTATTTCTTAAAAGAATAAGTTCCGCTTTCCACTATCTTCGGCTCTTTTTCATCGGGAAGGAATACGCGTGCCGTACACCCTACAGGTATCGTTACTTTCAATGTAAAGACTCCATTCTCGCGGGTCCAGTCTACCGCAACTTTTCCGTACAAGGTTTGGGTAGAGGCACGGACGTATGTCAAATCGCCTACCGGACGGGGACGTATTTCTATTTCCTTCATTCCCGGTTTTCCCTCAACGGTGCGGATACCCGCCAGCGAGTTGAAGAACCATTCATCAATCTGCCCCATCATAAAGTGATTCCACGAAGAACCTTGCCGCGGGTCCCATTGCTCGGTCAGCGTGGTAGCTCCGAATTTCAGCTGGAAACCATAGCCGGGTGCTTCTTCATGGTTGTGCATGGTGTACATCAGCTCATTCAACCCGTTACGCGCCAAAGTCTGGAACAGATAACGGTTACCCACATCACCGGTGGTCAGCCGGTTGCCGTGGCGTTTTATATCCGCTACCAGATTATCAAGCACCGCCTGTCTGTCATCGGCGGGAACCATTCCCAGGAACAAAGGCAAGGCATTGCTGCACTGGCTTCCCGTACCATACTGACGAGTGTCCTTGTGATAAAACTCCCGATGGAATGCTTTATTAATTTCTTCACCCAAATGAGTGTAATATGCTACATCATACCTATTATCCAGCATACGTGCCGCCTCCACCAGATAGCGAACAACCATATAATAATGGGCGGTAGCTACCAAAGGAACAGGCGTATTACGAGAAAATCCGGCCCGGAAATCTCCATAATCATACCAATCACCCAGTCCGAAAGAAACGATTCCATCATTGGCACGGGTAGTCATATAATCAATGTAACGGCGCATTCCGTTATAGTATTTTCTAATCAATGAATCATCCCCATACGTCTCATAATACATGAAAGGTAATACCACAAAGGTACATCCCCATTCGGGAGATTCGGCAAAAGCATCCATACCGGGGCCCTCGAACACCACATATTCCGGAGCAGTGGTAGGAACCGCGCCGTTGGCATGCTGTGCATCGGCTATGTTCTGAAGAGTCTGAGGAACAAAGCCCGTCAAATCATAATTGTACAGCAAACCGGGACCGCATAAATGATCCTGTTCCAGCCAGCCCAGTTTCTCCCGGTGCGGACAATCCGTAAACACAGACTGCATGTTGCTTCGCACCGCTTTCTCTATCAGCCGGTGGGCATCATTGAAGATGCGGTTGGAGCATTCGAAGGTGGATATTTTAGGAGCCGAGTTATAAACAAAGCACGACTGTATCTTCTGGATCACCGGAAGACGGAAGGGATTCTTCTGCCCTTTCAGCACAGCACCTTCCACCTGAATATACCGGAAGCCATAGTAGGAGAAACGAGGATGCCAAGTTTCCACTCCCTCCCCTTTCAAAGTATATTCATAATAATGTTGTCTGCCGGTCTGACGCTGATTGCAAGCTCCCTCGTCCGTCAGGGATTCGGATACAAGCAAGGTTATTTTCTGCCCTTTCTTTCCACGGACGGTAATTTCGGGGAACCCGGCCAGGTTCTGTCCCATATCCAGCACAAAGGCAGACGGGTCCACCGTCCGTTTGGTTGACTTGCAGGCGGCTGTTATCTGTTCAGCGGTGAGCTTGGTCACTTTCCGGATATCATAACGCTCCATGATCTTTACCGGTTGCGCTATCTGCGGACGAAGCACCCCTTTGGGGGCTTCCTGAATCACGACAGGATGCCAATCCTGCTCTTTAAAACCGAACATGTTCCAGCCTTTCTGCTCACGGCGGGCGTCATAATCTTCTCCGCCATAGATGCAATTGAACAGTACGGGACTGAAATCGTACTTCCAGTCCTTTCCGGAAACAATCGTTTCACTGGTTCCGTCTTCATAATTCACCACCATCCGAAAACGAAGCGTGGGAGCGCCGAAACTGATTTGCAGTTTACGATAGCGGCCACCTTGCACATTGTAAAATCCATTTCCCAGCAGGACTCCGATGGCGTTACCGCCTTTCTTCACTTGCGAGGTGACATCATAAGTATTATAATAGACACTTTTGTCATAGTCGCTCCAAAGAGGGGCAAATTCGCTGTCTCCCACTTTTTCTCCATTCAGCGAAAATTCATAAAAGCCCAAGCCACATACATACGCCGTGGCGTCTTTCACTTTCTTTGCCACATGGAACTCACGGCGCAGATAAATACTTTTCTTTGCCAAAGTATCCACAGCATCCCAGGCGGCCTTTGCCTCAGGCTTTTTCAGTTCACTGCCATGATATTTCCGACCTTCGGGTATGCGGGCATCCTTACGGGTAATGGCCCCAATCCATTCACTGCCGGCGAAAGCCGCTTCGGAAGTCAGGATACTGAAATCAGAGGGGGCACTCCATGCCGAAGGCGTATCAGCCTCATCCCAGACACGGACACGCCAAGTATAATGCCTGTCCTTCTCCAAGACCGCATCCGCACAGGAAACCAACTGGCTTTGAGCGGATTTTACTTTGCCGCTGTTCCAGACTACTTTTCCTGCCCATACATCCCGAATCTCTATCTCATAAGCGGTCTGCCGCGTGCCATTTTCCGGCGAACTCATCTGCCATCCCAAACGAGGGGTATCAGAGGTGGTCACTCTTCCGTCGCGCATCTCACACGTCAGGCGGGTAACAGTTATGTCTTTCGCCTGCACGGCGAAAGACATAACTAACAAAGCGGCTATTAAGAATTTTCTGTAATTCATTTTTCTTTCAACAGTCTGTTTATTATCTTAAGACATCCCCTTTATTCAAATTTATAGCACATTCTCACAAAGGACACGGGTCAATGTATCGGCGTGTCCCACTTCCTTTCCATCCACATAGATATGCAGACCTTTTCCACGCTGGTAACGGCTGCCGTCCTTATCCCACAAAATAGTGAGGTTACGGCCATGATACAACACATTATCCAAACAGAAATAATCCCACTTTCCTTCGGGAATCAACGGATTCACCTCCACTGTGTTATCCATGCGCGGACGGAGCCCTATCAAACCGGTAATCATCAAATCATTAAAAGTAGAATGATTGTAATAACGGCTGCGTTCCTGATCTCCTTTCAACCAATAACCGGTCACCTCATCCAGATACTCGCCTATGTAGGGGCGGCCACGGTGATGCTGCGACTCCACATAGCGTTCCATGTGATGGAAATACACGCTGTCTGTCAATACAGTCTGAGGATAATTATTCATGAAATTGGCCATTGCGGTCAAAGTCTGTGCAGATGCAAACGGCCAGATAGCCCCATCCCATTCACACTTACCTACGCCATGCGTGCGGAACTCAGGATGACGGCGCTCGGCAGTGGTAAGTCCGTAAGGTGCGGAAAAACCTTTCTCGTCCATCACTTCCTTCCATGCCACAGTGTATTTGGAAGAAGCATCCGGCAAATTGAAATACCAAGGGATATAGCCGATAGCCTCGCGTACCTCGGCGGACGCATCTCCACGCATCGTTTCAAAGAAATGGTGATCTGTGTTCCACAACTTATCCTGTACCAATGTTTTAATGGAATCGGCTTTCAATCCATATTTCATGGCCATGCCCTCATCTCCTGTCATGATGCCGATAAGAGAGAGTGCTTTGGCGTTGCCATACATATAACTGTTGATAGTGGGACGGGCATATTGCTTACGACGGCCTCCGCTGATGG
>ENA-OQNJ01000110-OQNJ01000110.1-human-gut-metagenome-genome-assembly--contig:-NODE-110-length-20142-cov-3.972770_pt1 | contig 20142 bp, 24 predicted proteins | sample MGYA00242630_ERZ504882 | MGnify/ENA primary metagenome ERZ504882 (study PRJEB26092, sample SAMD00036408) | human gut metagenome | host: Homo sapiens | study: EMG produced TPA metagenomics assembly of... | reverse complement strand
GCTCAGTTAGTGTGTACTCCACTCGTGGAGGTACCTCCGGCATAGACCGTGCGGGTAAGCAGTCCGCTCTCCTCCATTGCCCGAAGCTGCGCCGTCAGCACTTTCTGCGACACATTCCCGATTGATTTTTTAAGCTCTCCAAATCGCTTTGTCCCCGGCATCAGATCACGCAAAATCAGAACCTTCCATTTATCCCCGATCAGCGTCAGCGTCGTTTCCACCGGACAAGCAGGAAGGTCTTTCACTGATTTTTGCTCACTCATGATTCTTACCTCCTATAGTTTCTGATAGAAACCTTGTTTCCAATTATACAATATGGCGGATTTTTCGTCAAGAAGCCGCTGGAGATCAAAATTTTTTAAGCCTTCAAAGGCTTAAAAATACCCGTGGATACACATTTATTTTCTTCCGGCAGCTGTCTAATAGTATCCTTTAGGTAACTACAGCACAATATTGTGCTTACTTTATGTTAAGACGCTTTGGGCTTATTATAAAACTATCGAAAGAAAAAAGCAATTCTTTCGAGAAAAAAGGTCTGAGCGCATTTGAGAAAAAGATCCGAAGCGCATTCGAAAAAGGCCGAAAGCAAATCATAAGAAACAAGCTCAAAAACAAAATCAAAAAACGAAAATGGAGGACATCATCATGAGTAAAGTAATAGAATTCTTAAAAGAAAACCCGGTACAGTATTTAGCAACTGTAGGACGCGATGGAAAAGCAAAATGCCGTCCGTTTATGTTTATTGGCGAAATGGAAGGAAAACTGTGGTTCTGTACCAACAACACCAAAGATGTTTATAAAGATATGCTGGCAAATCCGGAAATTGAAATTTCCACTTCCAGCCCATCCTATGCATGGATCCGTCTGAACGGAAAAGCTGTATTTGAAAACAACATGGCTGCAAAAGAAATGTGCATGGGAAATCCGATTGTAAAGGGCCAGTACCAGACCGCAGACAACCCGATTTTCGAAGTATTCTATCTGGACAATGCACACGGTGTAATCGCAGACTTTTCCGGAAACCCGCCGTACGAGTTTTAATCTGTCGCTATGAATTTGAAGTAAAAAGAGAAAGGAATCTGCCGCTATGGAGAGAAATGATTATCTGAAGATGTTAGTAGAGGAGATGCACTCAACCACGATGGCAACGATCGGTGCAGACGGTCATCCACAGACCCGTGTGATCGATATGATGCTGTGGGACAAGAAAGGAGTGTATTTTCTGAAGGCAAAAGGAAAAGCCTTTTACGCACAGCTCATGGAGCAGGGCTATGTGGCAATTTCTGCGACGAAAGATAAAAAAGCAGTCTCTCTCCGCGGCAGAATCCAGAACATCCACAGTGAAAAGCTGGATGAAATTTTCGGAAAAAATCCATACATGCAGAAAATTTATCCCGGCGATACACGCGCGGCACTTGAGGTGTTCCGCGTGTACGAGGCCGAGGGAGAATACTTCGACATCACCCGCATCCCGGCCGTCATCGACCAGCATCAGTGCCTGCACTGCGGCCGATGCGCAGAGACGTGTCCGAGAGGAACGATTCGCAAAAGAGGGCAGTAGTCCCCTTATTTTAGCTACAGATTTTATGGGAATAGTGATAAGATAAAGTCTATAGAAACGATGGAAATGAGGGAATAACATGAACCAGAGTGAACGAAGAAATTTTCTGATCCAGTCATTGCTGGAAGAGAGCCGGGAGTACCGCGGAATGCAGATTCCGTCTGACAGCACCGGGCAGAGACAGCTTCTGCGGGGGCTGATGAATGTGCGCATGGTGAAAAAGAGCAGTGCAGAATTTCTGAATATTCAGGATGCGTATCTGCAGGAGGAGACGGCAAAAAAGGGCGTGACGGATGTCGACGACCTTACGCCGGTGCAGCAGGGGCTGTATCTCTGGCAGGGCGATATCACCGCGCTCCGGTGCGATGCGATTGTGAATGCGGCGAACAGCGGGATGACCGGCTGTTACGTGCCGAATCACCGGTGCATTGACAACTGCATCCATACGTTTGCGGGTGTGCAGCTTCGGCTGTACTGCGAGGAGATGATGGAAGCGCAGGGCCATGCGGAGCCGACGGGGCAGGCGAAAATCACGCCGGCGTATAATCTGCCGTGCCGCTATGTGCTCCACACGGTTGGACCGATTGTGGGCGGCCATCTGACGGAAACACACTGCCGGCAGCTGGCGGACTGCTATCGGTCGTGCCTGTCGCTTGCGGCGGAGAACGGACTGAAAAGCGTGGCGTTCTGCTGCATTTCCACTGGAGAATTTCATTTTCCGAACGAGAAAGCAGCGGAGATTGCCGTTGCGACGGTGAAAGAGTTTCTGGCGCAGAAAGAGACGAGCGTGGAGAAGGTCATTTTCAACGTGTTCAAGGACCGCGACCGGGAGATTTATGAGGAGCTGCTGGGAGAAAAGTAATCGCTGAAGAATGGGGAACAAAAGCAGAAAGAAAAGAAGAGGTGAATTTGTGATGTTTGAAAGTTGGAAAGAAAGAGAATTTGAAAAAAAGATGGAGCGTTTTCGCACCGCACTGCAGGAAAAAAACACGATTTTAATAGGAGCCGGGGCTGGGCTTTCGACATCGGCCGGATTTACCTACAGCGGTGAGCGGTTCCGGAAATATTTTGCAGATTTTGAACAGAAATACGGTTTCCACGATATGTATTCTGGCGGCTTCTACCCTTACGATACGCTGGAAGAATACTGGGCGTACTGGAGCAGATACATTTACATCAACCGTTATCAGGACGCGCCAAAAACCGGTTTACCAGAAACTGCTCAGCCTGATGAAAAATAAGAGCTATTTGTCATCACCACAAATGTAGACCACTGCTTTCAGAAAGCCGGATTCGATAAAAACCGTTGTTTTACACGTCAGGAGAATTCGGCCTGTTTCAGTGCTCTGAGCCGTGCTGCAAGGAAAAGTATGACAATGAAGAAATCATTCGAAAGATGCTGCTTGCCCAGGGGTATCAGATCCTGGAAGACGGAAGCCTTGTTCCGCCGGAGAACGGAAACCTGAGCATGCGGATCCCATCCGAACTGGTGCCGTACTGCCCACACTGCGGAAAACCGATGAGCATGAATCTGCGCGCGGATGACACGTTTGTGGAAGATAAAGGCTGGCATGAGGCATCCAGCCGACGCATCGATTTCCTGCTTCGTCACAACAGAGGCCATATCCTGTATCTGGAACTCGGCGTGGGATACAACACGCCGGGAATCATCAAATATCCATTTTTCAGCATGACAGCAGAAGATAAAGATAATCTTTATGTCTGCATCAACACCAGCGATATGCGTGTCCCGGATCTGATCCGTGACAGAGCGGTGTGCATTAAAGGGGATATTGGGGAAGTGCTGGATCGGATCTGAGACGGAAAAACATATAATATTCGAGAAAATTAATCACGTCACTTACGTGACGAGATGATGACATGATTGACGAGATAAATTCAACAGAGTTGCATACCTGCCTGCTGGAAATCACATTGCTGCCGCTGGCACATTACTGGCATTTCTGGTACGGCCCGCTGGATGCAGCCATCTACGGATCCTTTATCCTGGGAGCAAAAATCCTGTGGCACATCGTCGATTTCGGACGGAGTATGCGGACCGCAGCCGAAGTAAATGAACAGCTCCGCAGACGACGCATGGAGACGGTGGAGGAAAGAAGAGAAAAAATGAGAAAACGGCACTGATCTGTAAAAAGATCGGCGCCGTTTTTTGCATAGGATAGGAAGGACTACTGTGCCTTCTGTGCAATCTCTTCATCCGAAATCAGATTGCTGTGATATTCGATTTTTCCCGACAGGACATCATCGTAAAAATTCTGTTTCCAGTCGATATAATCGATGGCTTTCTGCAGTTTTTCCATCGATGCGAGCAGCGCTTCTTTTTTTTCTGCGAGAATTTCTTTACGCTCCGGAATGGAGGATGGACCTTCGAGGCAGTAGGCGAGATATTCCTTCATTTCCGCCAGCGTCATGCCGCAGCGCTTCAGGCAGCCGAGGCTCTGGATCCATTTGATGTCGCAGTCGTCGAAAACGCGGTAGTTGTGGCTGTCGCGTTTTACGTTCGGGACGAGGCCTTCTTTGCAGTAAAATTTCAGGGTTTCATACGACATGCCTGTCTGAACGCAGGCTTCTTTCATGGAATACATCATGCATACCTCCCAACAAAGTTGATAACAGAATTGAATCGGTAGTAACTACCGGGTAAGATAACCATAGTATAGAATTCGGACTTTGTCAAGCGATCAGCTCTTCAAATTTTTTCTGTTCCATCGGTTTATAATAATAGAATCCCTGCAGCTCGTCGCATCCTTCGGCGATCAGAAAATCTACCATCTCTTTCGTCTCCACACCCTCGCAGACAATCCATTTGTCTGTGCGTTTTAAAAGATGGAACATCTCTTCCAGCACAATTTTTCCTTTTTCGGAGAGGCCCGCCGAGAGGAAATGTTTGTCAATTTTAACTTCATCAAACAGAATATCCTTCAGCGAATTTAAGGACGAATATCCAGACCCAAAATCGTCCATGGAAATGCGGATATTCCGGTCGTGGAAAAAGCGGATCATCTGGTTGACGGCATCAATGTTATGAATGTACGTTGTCTCTGTGATCTCAAAAACCAGGTACTTCGAAGGAATCTGATAATGATCGAGCAGCTGTGTGATCCGCTGTGTGAACGTATCGATCTTGCGGAAATGAACCGGCGACACATTCAGCGAGAGCGGCAGCAGCGGAAGTCCGTTTTCCCGGCGGTCAGCGAGCCACTGGAAAGCAGCATTATACACATAATAGTCGAGCGACTCAATCTCTCCGGTCTCCTCCAGAATCGGCAGAAAGCTGTCCGGGAACCAGAGCGTGCCGTCCTCGCGCAGCCAGCGTACCAGCACCTCGGCGCTTGCAATTTCCTGCGTTTTTCCGCTGATTTTCGGCTGGAAATAAATCTGAAATTCTTTTTTCGCAAGGGCATTCTGGAAGGAATGAATGGTCTCCGCGCGCTTCTGTTCTGTGCTGGAAAGCTCGGCGTTGTATTCGAAGACGCAGGTGGAAGTTTCCTTCGCACGCCGCCGCGCAATGTTGGCATGAGAGATGACTTCCTCCGCTGGTGTGTCCGTGTCATTCAGATAATAGACGCCAGTGTTCAGCGTCATGTAATTCAGCGGGTACGATTCCAGCACTTCGCGGATCGCCTGCTTGTGATAGGCGGAAATCTTTTCCCGCACCACGGCCGGATCCTGCCCGGTGATATCGATAATGCCGACAAAGATATCGGAGTGATAGCGGTTCACAAAGAGTGTCTGCGGAAAGAGTTCCAGCTTTTTCAGGATGAAATTCAGAATGTTCGTACCCATCTCATAACCCCAGTAATCGTTGATCAGATGAAAATTGTCGACATCCGTCATCAGAAAGGCGTACTGCTTTTCTTCGCTTCTGTTATTGAGAAGCGTAAAAATTTTTTCTTTTAAAGAATCCGTGGAAATGCTCTCAGCAAGCATACTGCGGCGGGCGGCGAGAGGTCCGTTTTTCTGGAGCTGTTTTTTATACCGCTTGTCCTGGTACATTTTTTCGTCCGCCATTTGCAGCAGATCCATGATCAGATAATAATGATTTTTGCAGCTCAGCTCATATCCGACGGCATAGCTCAGCGGGTGATCCGCCGTCTGGTTGTAGGTGTCGATCATCGTCTGCAGCTGAAGATTCATCTGCTCCAGCTGGTTCCAGGTTGCATGATTCTGCACAATGACAAATTCATCACCGCCGAACCGCGCCAGAAAGCTGTCCTCGGTCAGAATGCGGGTCAGATAGGAGGCGAAGGTCTGGATAAAGACGTCGCCTTCTTCGTGGCCGTACGTGTCGTTGATCATCTTTAAATTGTTCATATCAAACATCATCACGCCGACATCGAGTGTATCGTCTGCGTTCTGAAGCTGGAGGAGCTTTTCTTCCAGCGACTTTTTATCGTGCACGCCGGCGACATCAAAGCCGGAGCGGCGGATCAGGCTTTTCAGATAATCGGTAAGCGTCAGTGCAGAGGCGCAGCCGAGCAGCGTAAGGATAATCAGAAGCGCAAAGGCGCGATGATCCAGCCCACGCTTGAAATGCAGAAGCAGCGATGTCAGAAAGACGACATAGAATGCGATCTGCAGATAGCACAGTTTGATGATTTTTTTGTTCTTTTCCATAATACTCCATACTTTCTAAATGTGTATGCAAAAAGTGAACCCTGCCATCGGTTCAGCTGGCATACACAATAATTTTCTTGGCCAGACTCTTATCCAGCCCGATTTTACTGCCCTTCACCATGACGAGATAATAACCGTGAAGCTCCGACAGAATCGAAATCCTGGCCCCGGGAACAAACCCAAGCGACTCCAGATAATGACGCTGCTTTTCCTGGCCGCAGATTTTATTGATGGCGTAAAACTGATTGAAAACGGTTAAATTTAAAGGCATGCAGGACCTCCTTTATTGCGAGAGTGCATCAAGTTAGAATTGCCTAACGGATAGTATAGCATAACATATTTGGAACAAAATGGAAAACTTTTTCTTTGAGAAATTTTTTCAAAAAAGCTTTTATGGGGACGGACGTATTTTAACGTTTTTTATTTTGGGGGAATCATGTATAATGGAAATGAAACATCAGTGACAAACTATGACATGGGAAAAGGAAGAGAAAACAATGAAACATAGAATAAAAATCCTGCTGCTTGCAGTTCTGATCGCAGCGCTCTGCAACTGTATGCTGATGATCGGGATGACCAAAACGAAAGAGAAGAATACCATTCCAAAAGATGCAAGCCTGATCTGCGAAGAAACCGTATCGCCGAACAAGGACTATATTACGGATGAAAAAGACCTGGTAAATTATACCGTGCGCGTCTATCAGGAAAAAACAACGACATCATCGTCTATGCGGAATCCAATTCGCCGCTGTTCGATGAAGCACAGTACATCGTAATATGCGACCACGCCATCACTGCCGACGATGTCCATATCAAATGGACAACCCTCATGGGCAGCACCGAAGCGAGCGAGAAAGATGAGATCGGACTCGCACACGTTTCGATCTCAAAAGACGGGGAAGTGTTCAATGAAAAGACGATCAGCTTTGTGGCGAAAGCGGTGAATGCGGTTACGGATGTGATAGGGTAAAGAAAATAGGATAACAAAAAAGAAACGGGCAACTCCCTCTGCATGAGACGATTAACTTTACAAGAAAAGAAAAAATATCCCCCCACCCGGCTTGTGAGAGCCTGAAATATCAAATATAATGAACGAACAGTACATGGATCAGGCGCGCAGATCATGGGAGTACAAAGCAAAAAAGCGGTCAGTCCGGGTAAAAACGGTCTGAAAATGGGAGGAAAAGGATGAAAAAGAAAATATTATCTTTGATGCTGATGGTGTCTCTTGCAGCATCCCTTGCGGCATGCGGTCAGGACAGCGGGAAAAACAGCAACAGTACAGATTTGTCGAAAACAGAGACGGAAGTTTCTTCCGGCCAGACAGGGGAGGAAGAGACGACCCTGGTTTACGGTTCTGCTGATTATACCAGGATTAATCCGGCGATGGATGAGCACGGTGAAATTAATCTGCTGCTGTTCAACGGACTGACCGCACACGATGCGGATGACAACATTGTTCCGGGTCTGGCAGAAAAATGGGAGTACGATGCAGAAACCTGCACCTACACCTTTCATATCCGGGACGGCATCCAGTGGCATGATGGAGAAAAGTTTACGGCGGATGATGTGAAATTCACCATCGAAGCAATCATGGATCCGGAAAACGGATCAGAGAATGCAACGAACTATGAGGATGTGGAAGAGATTACCGTGATCGATGATCAGACGGTAGCTTTCCGGCTTTCCGAGCCAAACGTGGCTTTCCTGGAGTATATGACAATGGCAATCCTGCCGAAGCACCTGCTGGAAGGTGAAAATATGCAGGAGTCGGATTTCTTCCGAGCACCGGTCGGAACAGGTCCGTACAAGCTGGAAAGCTGGGATGAAGGCCAGTCGATCGTTCTGACAAAAAATGAAGATTATTACCTCGGTGCACCAAAGATTGACAAGGTCATTTTCAAAATTGTACCGGATGATAATGCACAGGCAATGCAGCTGGAATCCGGCGAATTGGATCTGGCACTGCTTGACCCGAAAAATGCGCAGAATTTCAAGGAAAAACGACGGTTTTACCTGCTACGATATGACAACGGCAGATTACCGCGGAATCTTGTTTAACTTCGCAAACGATTACTGGACGAAAAACAGAGACATCATTCCGGCGGTATGCTATTCTATTGACCGTCAGGCGATCATTGATTCCGTGCTTCTGGGCGAGGGAATGGCGGCATACAGTCCGCTGCAGCGAAACATCTATAATAACGAAAATGTAGAACACTATGATTACAATCCGGAAAAAGCCCAGGAGATTCTGGAAGCAGCCGGATGCACAAAAAACAGCGACGGTATCTATGAACGTGACGGAGAAGAAATCGGCTTTGTGATCAGCGTAATGTCCGGCGAGCAGGACCGTATTGATATTGCCCAGGCAGCAGCACAGCAGCTCCGGGAAGCCGGAATCAACTGTACCGTGGAAATTCCGGCACAGATGGACTGGGGCGGACAGATGGCATGCCTGATCGGATGGGGAAGCCCGTTTGACGCAGACGACCATACCTATAAGGTTTTTGGCACCGACAAAGGAGCGAATTATTCGAGCTATTCCAACGAAAAAGTAGATGAATATCTGTCACTTGCCCGTCAGAGCGACGACCCGGAGGTGCGGAAGGAATACTACGGAAAATTCCAGGAAGAGCTGGCAGAAGATCCGGCCTATGCATTCATCTGCTATATCGATGCAAATTATGTAGCGGACTCCGGCATTCAGGGAATTTCTGAGGATACCGTACTTGGCCATCACGGCGTTGGTATTTTCTGGAATATTCAGGACTGGACAATGACAGAATAAATAAAGAAAAAGCAGACGAAGGGGTATGTTTACCCCCTTTTTGTCCGTACAGGAGAAAAACAGAATGGAAGAACGATTAAAGGTGGAGCATCTTTCGGTCAGCTTTTTTACCGATGAAGGGGAAGTGCAGGCAGTTCGGGATGTCAGCTTTTCCTTGCAGGCGGGAGAGGTGCTTGCTGTGGTTGGCGAGTCAGGCTGCGGAAAAAGTGTACTTTGTAAAAGCATTATGAAGCTGCTGCCGGAGAATGCGAAGATCAAAAACGGAAAGATCCTGGTCAATGGCGAAGATCTTGCAGGCTGCGGGGAGCGCAGAATGCGGGAGCTGCGGGGAAAGCTGTTTTCGATGGTGTTTCAGAACCCGATGACGTCCCTGAACCCGACGATGACCGTCGGAGCGCAGATTGCAGAGGCAGTACGGGTGCATCAAAAAGGCATGGGAAAAGAAGCAGTGGAACAAAGAGTGACAGAACTGATGCAGCTGGTGGGGATTGAGCAGGCGAAGGAGCGGAAAAAAGCATATCCGTACCATTTTTCCGGCGGAATGCGGCAGAGAATCGTACTGGCGATTGCACTGGCGGGAAATCCGGAAATTTTGTTTGCGGATGAACCGACAACGGCGCTGGATGTGACGATTCAGGCACAAATTCTGGATCTGCTTCGGGAAATCCAGAAAAAACTCGGAACGGCAACCGTTTTTGTCACACATGACCTCGGCGTCGTGGCACGGATTGCAGACCGGGTAGCGGTCATGTACGCAGGAAAAATCGTAGAGATCGGGACCGTGGATGAGATTTTTTATGATCCCCGCCATCCGTATACGTGGGGACTTCTGCGTTCCATACCGGCGTTTTCGAGGGGAAAAGAAAGCCTGCCGTCTATCCCGGGAATGCCGCCGTCTCTTCTCCATCCCCCAAAGGGAGATGCTTTTGCCAGCCGCAATGACTATGCGCTGGAAATTGATTTTGAGGAGGAGCCGCCGATGTTCCGGGTTACAGACAGCCATTATGCGGCAACATGGCTGCTGGATGAGAGAGCACCGAAGGTTGTGCCGCCGATAGGAGGAAACACAGATGGAACATGAGATTTTGCTGGATGTGCGTCATCTGACCCATATTTTTCCATTGTCCCGGAAAACAGCAGTCAAGGCAGTCGATGATGTATCGTTTCAGATTCGAAGAGGAGAAATTTTTGGACTGGTAGGAGAATCCGGTTCCGGAAAATCTACCGCTGCACGCTGTGTGATGAATATTTATCAGCCATATGCCGGCCAGATTTATTATAAAGGGATTGATACCTGCGACAGAGGCCAGTTCCGGAAAAATAAAAAAATGCTGCAGACGACACGCCAGATGATTTTTCAGGATTCCGGTTCCAGTCTGAATCAGAGGATGAAGGTCCGCGACATTATTGAGGAGCCGATGCGCGTGCAGAAAATCCGGCCGCTGCGGGGAAGCTATGAGGAGGAAGCCAGATTCCAGATGAAATACGTGGGGCTGGATCCGGAATATCTGAAAAAATATCCGGGAGAATTGTCCGGCGGACAGCGGCAGCGCGTTGCGATTGCACGGGCACTGACGATGGAGCCGGAGCTTCTGGTGGCGGATGAACCGATTGCATCGCTGGACGCGTCAATACAGGCACAGATTGTGAATCTGTTCCGTCATCTGCAGAAGGAGCACGGTTTTTCGTTCCTGTTTATTGCGCATGATCTGGATATGGTCGAATTTCTGTGTGACAGAGTAGGTGTGATGTACCATGGAAAACTGGTGGAGACCGGCCCGGCGCGAGCCGTGTTTGAAAATCCGCTGCATCCGTATACGAAAGCACTGATCGCGGCCATTCCGATTCCGGATCCGCGAAGGGAAAGAGCGCGAGCTGTACCGGATTTTTCCAATACAGAATTTCCCCGGACGGGAACACTGCGGGAAGTGGAAAAAGATCATTTTGTGCTGATGGAGGGAGGCGATGCAGGATGAAAAGCCGGAACAGAGTGCTTTACTATGGAAAAAAAGCAGCGGCATTTCTGGCAAGTGTTCTGCTGCTGTCTGTGCTCGTATTTTATATTTCAAGGCTTGCGCCGGGAGATCCGCTGGTATCATATTACGGAGACCGCGTGGAAAAAATGACGCCCGGAGAAAGAGCGTGGGCCGAAGAAAAATTGGGACTGAAGGATCCCATTTCCGTACAGTATATCCGCTGGGCAGGCAATGCGCTGCAGGGGGATTTCGGAATTTCGTACAAATATAAAATGGATGTAACGCGCGTGATCGAGGGAAGAATTGGAAATACGCTGGTGCTTGGCGGCATTGGATTTCTGCTGATTTTCACCCTCGCGCTGCTTCTTGGAATTCTCTGTGCATGGAAGGAAGATATATGGCTGGACCGCATCATCTGTAAGGTGGGAACCATCACGGGATGTATTCCGGAATTCTGGCTGTCGCTGCTTCTGATTCTTGTTTTTTCCATGCAGCTCAAATGGCTGCCGAGTTCCGGTGCCTACTCTGTTGGAAAACAGGCAGATTTTTCTGACCGTGTCTGTCATCTGATCCTGCCGATGACGGTCGTAGTGCTGAGTCATTTGTGGTATTACGCATACATGATCCGCAATAAAATTCTGGATGAAGTGCGGGAAGAGTATGTGCTTCTGGCAAGAGCCAAGGGGCTGAAACGAAAGACGGTTCTGTTCCGGCATTGCCTGCGGAATACGATTCCGTCGTATCTTGGCATCATGGCCATTTCTGTTCCGCATGTGCTGGGGGGAACCTATATTGTAGAAACGGTTTTCTCGTATCCCGGTATCGGAACGCTGGCGTATGAGAGCGCACGGTACAAAGATTACAATCTTCTGATGCTGCTTTGCCTGATGTCCGGAATCGTTGTGATTCTGTGCAATATGGCGGCACAGATCATCAACGAGAGAATTGATCCGCGGATGCGGGAGAAAGAAGCGGCAGAAACATCGGAGGTAATGATGCTGTGACAGAAAAAACACAATTATTTCAATTTGCAGGCGAGAGGCCTGCAGAAAAAACAGAAGCAGAAAAAAGAAAAAATGGTATCAGGACCGGCCGGTGGCAGCAGAGCGTTTTTCTGGGTCTTCTTGTGCTGGGCTGCCTTTTCTGTCGGCAGATCATGACGAAGGATCCCTCATATATGGATCTGAAAAACTGTTCCGTCATGCCGTGCCGGGAATTTCTGTTTGGAACCGATACGATGGGAAGAGATATTTTCTCGATGATCTGGTACGGCGGCAGAATATCGTTGGCGATCGGTCTGCTTTCTACGCTGATTTCCACTGTGATTGCCGTTCTCTTCGGCGCAGTCAGCGGATGTGCACCGGCGTGGCTGGACGCACTTCTGATGCGGCTGACCGAGATCTTTTTGTCGGTGCCGAATCTTCTTCTTGTCATTTTTCTTCTGGCCGCTGCGGGAAAATCCAATGTGATTACGATTTCTGCCGTGATCGGAATGACAAGCTGGACAAGCATTACAAAGGTTGTGCGGACCGAAGTACGGCAGATCCGGAACAGTGAATACGTGATTGCGTCGCGCTGTATGGGAGGCAGCTTTTTCTATATTTTATGGCACCATCTGGCACCGAACTTTTTTTCGTCTATTATGTTTATGGTGGTTATGAACATCCGAAGTGCGATTGTAGCAGAATCCACACTGAGTTTTATGGGAATCGGTCTTCCACTGGAGGTGATTTCCTGGGGCAGCATGCTGTCACTCTCGGAAAAAGCGCTGATGACAAAGGCATGGTGGATCATTCTGATCCCGGGTGTTTTTCTGATTGTGACGCTGCTTAGTTTTACAAGCATTGGAAATTATCTGCGGAAGCAGGCAAACAGAAAACAGAGAAATCTGTGAGCTGTTCAGAGAGGCTGCGGTCAGTGGGGAATCCCTGCAGACTGCAGCGTTTTTTGTCTTGCAATCAAATACAGGGATTGCTATAGTGAAAAGCAGAAAGAGTAGTTTTTAATACCTAAAAAACAGCGGGAGGAGAAGGAAATGCTGAAGAGTCAGGAAATGCGGAAACTTGCACCGGAGATGGATCCGCTCCGGATTGGAACAGGATGGAAAAAAGAGGATCTTGAAAAACCGCAGATTATGGTGGAGAGTACGTACGGGGACAGCCACCCGGGAAGCGGCCACTTAAATCTGCTGGTCGAGGAAGTGCGGAAAGGCGTTGCGGAAGCGGGGGGCTTCGGGGCGCGGTATTTCTGCACCGACATCTGTGACGGCGAGAGCCAGGGAACGGACGGCATCAACTACAGTCTTGCGAGCCGCGAGATGATCGCCAATATGATCGAGATCCACGCGAATGCGACACCGTTTGACGGCGGCGTCTATCTGTCGAGCTGCGACAAGGGTATGCCGGGCAATCTGATCGGCCTTGCGCGTGTCGATATTCCGGCGGTTGTTGTGCCGGGCGGAACGATGAATGCGGGACCGGAGATGCTGACACTGGAGCAGCTTGGCATGTACAGCGCAAAATTTGAGCGCGGTGAGATCGACGAGGAGAAGCTCGACTGGGCGAAATGCAATGCCTGCCCGAGCTGCGGTGCCTGTTCGTTTATCGGAACGGCATCCACGATGCAGATCATGGCGGAGGCACTCGGCCTCGCCCTGCCTGGAAGCGCTCTGATGCCGGCGACAAGCCCGGATCTTCTGGCATATGCACAGGAGGCAGGCAGCCAGGCGGTAAAACTGGCACAGATGGAGCATATGCGGCCAAGCGATCTTGTGACGAAAGAGAGTTTTGAGAATGCGATTCTTGTCCACGCGGCAATTTCGGGAAGCACAAACTGCCTGCTGCACATCCCGGCCATTGCGCATGAGTTCGGCATCGAGATTACCGGCGACACATTCGATCGTCTGCACCGCAACGCGCGGTATCTGCTCGATGTCCGCCCGGCGGGAAGATGGCCGGCAGAGTGCTTCTATTATGCGGGCGGCGTTCCGGCGATTATGGAAGAAATCAAAGATCATCTGCATCTCGATGTGATGACAGTGACCGGAAAGACACTGGGTGAAAATCTGGCGGAGCTTCGTGAAAATGGATTTTATGAGAAGTGCAGCGGATGGCTCGCAAAATTTAATGAGCGGTATGGAACTTCGATTACAAAAGAAGATATTATCCGCCCGTATGACAAGGCGATCGGAACGGACGGCAGCATCGCTGTTCTGCGCGGAAACCTTGCGCCGGAGGGAGCCGTCATCAAGCACACGGCCTGCCCGAAAGAAATGTTCCACGCCGTCCTCCGTGCCCGACCGTTCGACAGCGAGGAGGAGTGCCTCGATGCCGTGCTGAAACATAAGGTTCAGAAAGGCGACGCCGTCTTCATCCGCTACGAAGGCCCGAAAGGCAGCGGTATGCCGGAGATGTTCTATACTTCCGAGGCAATCAGCAGCGACAAAGAGCTTGGAAAGAGCATCGCGCTTATCACCGACGGCCGTTTCTCCGGCGCCTCCACCGGCCCGGTCATCGGCCACTGCAGTCCCGAAGCTGTAGACGGCGGCCCGATCGCACTCGTCGAGGAAGGGGATTTGATTGAGATTGATGTGAAGGAACGAAAACTTAACATCATCGGAATCGCAGGAGAACGCAAGTCCATGGAAGAAATTGATGCGATCTTAAAAGAACGCCGCCGGAACTGGAAACCGCGCGAGCCGAAATACAAAAAAGGCGTACTCCGTCTTTTCAGCCTCCACGCAGCAAGCCCGATGAAAGGGGCGTATCTGGAATACTAAAAATACTTGCGTTTTTCTGGGATGGTCTTTAGAAGTTAAGGCAGAGCAAAAAATGGAGGAAGGAGCAACAGAAAAACAAGTGAAAGAAAATACCTAAAAAACAAACTGTTCCTGTATAATGTTGCATCTCTTCAGAAAATGGTCGGAAGTCCAGATTCTGTCCAGAAGAATGTGGTGCTGGAGAACAATTCGCTGTCGGCGGAGCAGATTACCGGTGTGGAAAACCGAAAGAGCAAGGCAGGCGAAGCCGTTCTTCCGGTACTGCGCAGTGTTTCGCTGTTTCTTCTCGGGCTGCTTGGCGTGCTTCTGATTCTGCTGACGCTGCTTGTGATTGCGGCGGAGGCGGCGCGGATCATCTGCCTTGGACCGGCGGCAAAGAAACAGCAGAAGGAGCGGCCGGGCAGGCGGATCCGGAGAACGGAAGCAAGAATTTACCAGTATCTTTGTCTGTGGGGCATAGATGCCGGTCTTGGCTGGGAAACAGCAGCAACCGATGCAGAACTCGCCCGCAGATTTCCGGCGGTCGAACCAGGCGAATATACGCGTGTCTGCCATCTGATCGAGAAACATATCTACGGCGAGAGTCTGCTGTCTCCTTATGAGGAACGTACGCTGAACCATTTTCTGGAAAAGCTGATGGAGCCGGTACCGGGCTGCAGCTGGAAAATGCGGCTGAAGCTGCGCTATGCGTGTCTGCGCCGTGTGAATACGAAGAAAAAGAAGAGAAAGCACAGCGCTTTCCAGCAAAAATAAGGGTTAGGAAAACAAATGAAAAGAGGGATTTTACGATGAAATATGTAACATTTAATATTCGCTGTGATTTTGGCCAGGATGGAGCCAATAATTTTATCTACCGCAGACCGCTGATTCTGGAAAAAATCAGACAGGAAAAGCCGGATATCATCGGTTTTCAGGAGGTACTGCCGCATGTGGCTGCCTGGCTGAAGGAAAATCTGACGGAATATTACATTGCCGGATGTGGAAGAGAAAAGGATCTGACCGGTGAGGCAATGATCATTGCCTATCGGAAAGAACGTTTTCAGAGTGTGAGCCTGGAAACCTTCTGGCTGTCACCGACACCGTACGTGCCGGGATCCCGCTATCCGGTACAGAGTATGTGCCCGCGTACTGCGACGGATGTGGTATTTGAGGATATGGAGACCGGAAAAGTGTTCCGCGTCATCAACACCCATCTGGATCACGAGTGCGCCGGGGCGAGAAAGCTTGGCCTGGAGCAGATTCTCGCACATCTGAGAGCAGAGAAAGCATTTGCCGATGTGCCGGTGATTCTTAGCGGCGACTTCAATGCCGAGCCGGACAGCGAAGAGATGAAACCGCTGAGGGAAACTGCCGGTCTTGTGAATGCGACGGAAGGAATCGGCATTACCTTCCACAACTATCATCGCGATGATCCGAACGATCCGCAGTGCTCGATTGACTACATCATTCTCAAAGGGGACTGGGAACTGAAAAAGGTGGAAAAATGGACGGAGCAGAAGGACGGTGTGTGCCTTTCTGATCATTATCCGATCTGTGCGGAACTTATTTAAAATATAGATGCAAGAGGCGGCCGCCGGGAGAAAAATCTTCTGGCGGCGTTTTTTTACGATAGTTATAGGAAAAACTTATAACAAGTCAAAGAAAAAAGGGAATATACAAACGCCGCATTTTCTGTTATGATAGGTTACGTTACAAAACCTATCAGATTAGTATAGAAAGAAAAATTACGAAATAACAGGAGATTATTCATATGGCAAGAGGAATTGACACAAAATGTATCCATTTAGAAGAGGACGAGGGACAGTGTAGCCACTACGGCGCACTCAGCTACCCGATTTATCAGACCGCAACGTATGCGCATCCGGGCGTAGGACAGAGCACCGGATTTGATTACAGCAGACTGCAGAATCCGACCAGAGAGCATCTGGAGAAGATGGTGGCTGCACTGGAAAACGGAATTGATGCGTTTGCATTAAGCTCTGGCATGGCAGCGATCTCACTTCTGATGGAGCTGTTCCGCCCGGGAGACCACATCATTGCGGATTCCGATTTGTACGGCGGAAGCATTCGTCTGTTCCACCATGTGAACGAGAAAAACGGCATCGAATTTTCCGGCATCGACTGCTGCCGTGATGACGTGGAAAGCTATGTGAAAGAAAATACAAAAGCCATCTACATCGAAACTCCGACGAACCCGATGATGAACGTAACCGACATCCGAAAGATGGCGGATATTGCAAAACGCCACAACCTGATTCTGATTGTGGACAACACCTTTATGTCCCCGTATTTTCAGAATCCGCTCGATCTCGGTGCGGACGTTGTGATTCACAGCGGCACGAAATACCTGAGTGGCCACAACGATACACTGGCAGGCTTTATCGTGACGAACCGCGAAGATATTCAGGAAAAACTGCGTTTCCTGATCAAGACAACAGGTGCAGGCCTTGCTCCGTTTGACTGCTGGCTGGTACTGCGCGGCATGAAGACGCTTGGCATCCGCATGGAACGCTCCCAGGAGAATGCAAAACAGATTGCCGCATGGCTGCAGCAGCAGAAAGCAGTCACAAGAGTGATTTATCCGGGACTGCCGGATCACCCGGGCCATGAGATTATGAAAAAACAGGCAAGAGGCTTCGGTGCCATGCTGACAATCCAGCTCGAGAGCAAAGAGTTTGCCCTTGCCATTCTGGAAAAGGTAAGAATGATCCGTTTCGCAGAGAGCCTCGGCGGCGTGGAGACACTCGTTACGTATCCGACGACGCAGACACATGCCGATGTGCCGAAGGAAATCCGTGAGCGGAACGGAATTACGGAGAGCACCCTTCGCTTTTCCGTCGGAATTGAAAATATCGAGGACCTGGTCGGTGAGCTTGAGAAGGTTTTTGCAGAAATTGAGGAAGAGAAAAATGACGGAAAGAAATCTTGATTTTGACAGAATCATCAACCGAAAAAATACAGACTGTTTAAAATATGACTTCGCAGTAAAACGCGGTATGCCAGCCGACGTGCTGCCGCTGTGGGTGGCGGACATGGATTTTGAGACATCCTCCTACATCGAGGATGCGCTGGTAGAGCGTGCGAAAATGGGCATTTACGGCTACAGCGATGCGCAGACTCCGTATTTTGAGGCCGTTGCGGGATGGATGAAACGCCATCACAACTGGGAGCCGAAAGAAGAATGGCTGATCAAAACGCCAGGCGTTGTATTTGCACTTGCGATGGCAGTCAAAGCTTACACCGCGCCTGGGGATGCCGTGCTGATCCAGTCACCGGTTTACTATCCGTTTTCGGAAGTCATTGCGGATAACGGCAGAAGAGTTGTCAGCAGCACGCTGGTGCTCGGCGATGATAACCGCTATCACATGGATGTGGCGGATTTCGAGGAGAAGCTGAAAGCTGAAAACGTGAAGCTCTTTTTCCTCTGCAATCCGCACAACCCGGTCGGAAGAGTCTGGACGAAAGAGGAGCTGACGGCGATCGGCGATCTCTGCGTGCAGTATGGCGTGACCGTTGTAAGTGATGAGATCCATGGAGATTTCATTTTTAAAGGCGAGCATCAGGTGTTTACTGCGATCAAAAAAGAGTACGAGGACATCACGATCACCTGCACCGCGCCGAGTAAGACATTCAATCTGGCAAGTATGATGATGTCAAACATCTTTATCGCCAACCCGGAACTCCGTGCGAAATTCCGGAAACAGCTCGATGCAGCCGGAACGAGCCAGCTTGGTGTGATGGGTCTGGTGGCATGCGAGACGGCATATAATAAGGGCGAGGAGTGGTATGAGGCAATGCTTTCCTATGTGAAGGCAAATGCAGAATTTACAAGGCAGTATGTGGAGGAGCAGATTCCGGGCGTGAAGATGATCGACCTGGAGGGAACATATCTCGTATGGCTCGATTTCCGCGAGACGGGGCTTTCTGTCGACGAACTGGAAGACCTGATCATCAACAAGGCGAAGCTGTGGCTCGACAGCGGCAAGATCTTCGGAGACTGCGGTCGCGGCTTCCAGCGGATCAACATCGCCTGCCCGCGCGCAACCCTGACCGAGGCACTGGAGCGGATTCGGGATGCGATGAAAAGCAGATAAAGCCACACCGATGAGATGCGTAGCATTTTGGAAGTTGGCTCTGAACAGTGACGAAAACATGTTGAAAAGGCGCAGCTTACGGAACATCTTTTTGGGAGATATGAGTTTTTTTTGTGTCTCCGGTAGAGAAAGAAGAAAGCTGCGCCTCCGCATATCAAAACGAGTACTTTCACCGGAATCTGATATACCGGATACACAGAGGTATAAATGCAATGATATTCTGGCGAAGAAACTTCGCTTTCCTCAGCAGGGCTCGGGCTCCAGGAAAAAGATGCCAGAATTCGAAAATATTTTTATCAGAAGAAAACTGGCTATAAGGAAGATAAAAATCTGGGTTTCCAGGCGTTGTGATTTTCCGTTCCAGCGTCCAGGGTTCTTCCGTGCTGTTCCGAGTCCACAATTCTGCTTTTTCTAATTCAAAAAGATACATCAGTGGATCTGTCTCCAGACGGATAAAGTCTTCTTTCGCAGTTCTTACCTGGGTTATATTTTGAAAATCGAAAACTGTCTGATATAACAAAGAACGATCTGATTTTTCCTGATAGGTGAGTACATTTGCGGCATACAGATCTTGGAAACTTTTTGTCTTTTCAGATCGTTTAAAAAAATAGAAATCGATAGGTTTGGAAGAAGTTTTTCGATACTCGTTTTCTAAACTGGATTCTATTGGCGAAGCATTTTCTGGTACGTTTTCTTTTAAAAAAGAGCACAATACCGTATCGTCATTTTCGAATGCAGTGTCTGCTTTGACTGGAACAGAAAAACAGAATAACAGGGTGAAAAATAAAAATTTGAGTTTTTTCATAATGAGTTACCTCTTATTTATGGCTTTATTCAGTTGATGCCGGATTTAAAAGTTTTTTTGAATGGTTGTTCTGTACTTTTTGTTCCTGCAATTCCTAAAACATTCATAATCTGCCCGTTTTTCTACGAGTAATGGCGACTTGCTCATGATTTTACTTAAATTACTTGAAAATACCTTAAACACAATTTGCCTATCAGAGAAATTTGTGCTTCTGGATAGGCAAATTGTTACTTTGAAAGAGTAATTAGAAATTAAATGTATTTGTATGTGGTGAATGAAAGTTTAATAACTTAGGTTCATTGTTTTATATGCAGTATAGGCTGTTCCTGATGGAGAGTAGCTAATTCCACCACCGTTGTAGGAAAAAGAGATACTGTAGCCGGTTTTCTGGGGATTATATAAGTATCCCATTACAATTCTTTTATCACTGCTATTACCTGCAGTAGCGTGACAGTATGTAACACCTTTAAGCTTCATGGCATAGTCGGGTGTTCCTAGT
>ENA-OQNJ01000109-OQNJ01000109.1-human-gut-metagenome-genome-assembly--contig:-NODE-109-length-20180-cov-3.337306_pt1 | contig 20180 bp, 18 predicted proteins | sample MGYA00242630_ERZ504882 | MGnify/ENA primary metagenome ERZ504882 (study PRJEB26092, sample SAMD00036408) | human gut metagenome | host: Homo sapiens | study: EMG produced TPA metagenomics assembly of... | reverse complement strand
ATGTAAACCACGGAAAGCTGCTAAAACAGATATGGACATTAGGTATACGAGATAAACGATTGCTATGTATCATTAGCAAAATATTAAAATCAGAAATTGAAGGAGAAGGAATACCGGACAAGGGTACACCGCAAGGTGGGCTGATTAGTCCGTTACTTTCGCTCATTGTGCTGAATGAACTTGATTGGTGGGTAAGTAGCCAGTGGGAGACTTTTACACCCAATGGAGTGAAGAAAGGCAACATGAAAGGAAGTAAGGGCTGGCTGAGTTATGCACGAAAATATACAAATCTAAAAGATGGGTATGTGGTGCGTTACGCTGATGATTTTAAAATTATGTGCAGAAGTTATACTGATGCACAAAGATATTATCATGCGACAATAGACTTTTTAAAGTCAAGATTAAAACTCGACATTAGTCCGGAGAAATCCAAAGTTGTTAATCTCCGAAAGAACTCTTCTGATTTTCTGGGATTCAAAATTAAAGTCCTGCCAAAAGGCAAGACCAGATATGGATACATTGCTAAAACTGATATGAGCGATAAAGCCATCAAAAAGGTTACTGCTGAATTAAAGGCAAAAGTGATTAATATAAGAAAACACACAACTGTTGGTAGAATCAATGCCTATAACATGGCAGTGATAGGGATACAGAATTATTATTGTATTGCTACCAACATATATAACAATCTAACGGATGTTAATTACGCTCTCTTACCAACCTTTAGAACCAGATTATCATGTATTGGAAGTACAATTCCGTTTGCGGAAACGCCCTATGAATTTCAACAGAAAACTGTAGGAATCAAGAAAGAAACCAAAATTATAACAGTAGGCAAAATGCCACTACTGCCACTTACAGGAGTTCATCACAAACATCCTATAAATTTCTCACAAGATATTACCAGCTATACAGCAAAAGGAAGAGAAAAGATTCATAAATCTGTCCAATGTGTAGAAACACAGGAATTACGAAATGTAATGAAGTATAGGAATCCTAATGAAAGCATTGAATTTAATGATAATAGTATTTCTGCATACCTCGTGCAACAGGGGAACTGCTATGTCATGGGAAATAGGCTGAATGTACATCAAATGAAATGTATAAGGAAAATTCCAGTAGGTGAAGGTGGTACAGATAAGCATACTAATATCGCATTTATTTCAGAGGAAATATGGCAAGCTGTTATGACAGAGGATATTTCAGAAACTATCAAAATAATGAAGAAATTCAATATGGACGACAAGCAAAGACGGAGATTCAACCGATTGCGTGAAAATTATGGATTACTACCAATTAAGAAAAGATAACTTATAAATTTACTTGAGTATGATGGCACGCCGTATGATGCGAAAGCATCATGTACGGTGTAGAGCGGGGGAAAAGGTGGAGATTACTTCAAAGCCTTACCTATCGCTATAGCTTCTGCGGAAAACCGGAGGCCTACTGGAGCGGGAAGGATATGAAGTGCGGGTGTTTGATCTCATCAATCCGGAAACGTCCTTTTGTTATAATCCCTTTGCTTATGTGCGGGATGACAAGGATGTGCTAAAACTCATCAACAACCTGATCCGCAATACCACCCCGAAGGGAGCGCAGAGTTCGGATCCGTTTTGGGAGAAAAGTGAGACTGCCTTGCTGCAGGCGCTTATGCTGTATCTGTTACATGAAGCGCCGCCGGAAGAACAGAACTTCTCCATGATTATGGAAATGTTAGGCTCTGCCCAGGTAAAAGAGGACGATGAGGAATACCAGTCACCCTTGGATATTTTGTTTGAACGACTGGAGATGCGCAATCCGGAAAGTATTGCAGTCAAGCAGTATGCCATTTACAAACAGGCGGCTGGAAAAACTGCTAAGTCCATCCTGATTTCCGTAGGTGTCCGTCTGGCAGCGTTCAACTTAAAACAGATCGCCAATTTAACCTGCACCGATGAACTGGATCTTTACAGCATCGGGGAGAAAAAGGTGGCGCTGTTTTGCTGTATCCCGGATGCAGATACCAGTCTCAACTATCTGGTGGGTATGATCTACAGTAACCTGTTCCAGACCCTTTACTATGTGGCAGACCGGAAATACCATGGGAAACTGCCCATTCCGGTACACTGCATCATGGATGAGTGGCCCAACGTGGCATTGCCCGATGACTTTGATAAGTTGCTGGCAACCATGCGGTCGCGCGCAATTTCCTGCAGTATCATCATCCAGAACATTGCCCAGATGAAAGCCTTGTTTAAGGACAGCTGGGAAAGTCTGATAGGAAATTGCGATGAATTTTTATACTTGGGCGGCAATGAAAAAGAGGGGCATAAATATGTCTCAGAACTACTGGGAAAAGAAACACTGGATACCAATACCTATGGGCAGACCAAAGGAAGAAGCGGAAGTTATTCTGTGAATTTCCAACAGTCTGGAAGGGAACTTCTCACCCCGGATGAAGTGCGGCTTTTGGATAACCGGAAAGCGGTGCTGCTGGTGCGTGGGGAGCGTCCTATTTTGGATGAGAAATACGATCTGCACAAGCATGTGAATGTGAAATATACGGAGGATGGCGGTGCGCCTCCCTATGATTATGCGAAAGCACCGCTGTCTCATGAAGATGTAACCATTGATACCAGGAGACTGGATGATTATGAACTGCTCTCAGCTGAGGAAATCCTCGGAGGGGAGCAGCTTTTTGATTGGAGGAATGCCATTGAAGAAAACAAATGAAATGCCAAAGAATCAAACAGGAAACCATACCACAGTACCGAAAGTTATGGGAAAAGGACCTAAATATCCCTTTGCCTTTTATGTGGCTCTGGTGTTGTCCATGACCGTAGGGGCAGCTCCGGTGCTTGCCGCCGGAGATCCGTTGGCGGTCATCAATAACCTGTCCACCTTTATCTTTTCCCTGATCCGGGCCATTGGTCTGATCTTATTGGGATTTGGTGTGGTGCAGGTGGGATTGAGCTTTAAAAAGTCACGATCCCAGCCAGAGAGCCAATGGAGTTTTTTGACTCTGGCAGGAGGCGTCATCATCACCTTTGCAAAAGAGATCCTGGACCTGATCGTTGGGTAGCAGGAAGAAATGGAAAGGGGTAGGGAGAGACTCTTCCTGCCCCGGCAAAGGAGGTGAAGCTGTTTGAGTGATAACTGGATCGTGCAGAACCTAAACTCTGCACTGAACACCTGGAATGAGAAACTGTCAGAAATCTGGACACTGCTTACCCAAAGCCCGGAATCTTTTAAGGGCGGGGATATTTGGAGCGTCATCACCGGGATTAACGGAGCGCTGACAGCCATTGGATATGGGTTGTTGGTCTTGTTTTTTGCTGCCGGGATTGTCAAGACCTGTGGCAGTTTTACGGACATGAAGAAGCCGGAGCATGCCCTGAAAGCCTTTATCCGCTTTGCCCTGGCGCAAGGCGCCATCATGTATGGCATGGAACTGATGACAGCGCTGTTTTCCATTGTTCAGGGGATTGTGTCTACCATCATGGCACAGTCAGGCATGACCAATGGTGGCGTGACAGAACTTCCAGCAGAGATCGTGGAGAAGATTGAAGCGGTGGGCATGCTGGAATCCATTCCTCTGTGGATTGTGACCTTGCTGGGAAGCCTTTTGATTACAGTGCTGTCCTTCATTATGATCCTTACGGTATATGGAAGGATGTTTAAGCTGTATATGTACACTGCCATTGCACCCATTCCCATTTCCACCTTTGCGGGTGAACCCTCCCAGTCGGTGGGAAAAAACTTTATCAAGTCTTATGCGGGAGTGTGTCTGGAAGGGGCGATCATTGCACTAGCTTGTATCATCTTTTCTGTCTATGCAGCCAGTCCGCCAGCAGTAGGGGATACCTCTTTGAGTGCGGTGACCATTGTGTGGAATTATGTAGGGGAACTGGTGTTTAATCTGCTGGTACTGGTGGGTGCGGTAAAAGCATCTGACCGGATTGTGAAAGAAATGATGGGATTATAGGAATAGAAAAATAAAAGAAAGAGAGCGAGAAAAATGGAAGTAAAAATGAATAAAGAAATCCGCAACTATCAGGAGTCTATGTTTATGGGACTGAACCTGCGACAGTGCATCTTTTCCCTGTTTGCCATTCTTGTGGCGGTAGGGATTTATTTTGGTCTGGGAGACTATGTAGGGCAGGAAATGACCGGGTGGCTGTGTATCTTAGGCGCTGCTCCGTTCGCAGCCTGTGGGTTCTTCCAGTACCATGGCATGAATGCGGAGCAGTTTGCCTGGGCGTATATCAAGTCCGAATTTTTATACCCCAAGCGATTGCTGTTTCAAAGCGAGGATCTGTACCATGCCTGTATGGAAGAGACGCTGGCCTTGGGAGAAAAGTCCAAAGGGGATGGCACAGCCCTTATGAAAAAAAGAGAACAGCGGGCAAGGAAAAAACAGATGAAGCAGAAAAAGAAGTCAGGAAGGAGTGGTGCGTTTGATTAAAACCTTACAGCAGGCATTAAAAATGGACCGGGAGAAGTTCAAAGTCCCAAGGTCTGTCCAGCAGGCGATTCCCATCCAGCGGATCTGGCCGGATGGAGTGTTCCAGTCCGGGACGAAATTTTCCAAATCCTTTCGGTTTTCGGATATCAACTATGCCATTGCAAGTAAAGAAGATAAAACGGAAATGTTCTTAGATTACAGTGAACTATTAAATGCGTTGGATTCCGGTGCATCTGCCAAGATTACCCTAAATAATAGAAGAATCAATAAGGAAGAGTTTGAAGCCTCCCTGCTGTTGCCGATGAAAGAGGACGGGTTGGATACATACCGGAAGGAATACAACGAAATGCTGTTATCCAAGGTCAGCGGCACCAACAACAGTATTTATCAGGAGCGGTATCTGACGGTCAGTGTCCATAAGAAGAACATTGATGAGGCAAGGACCTATTTTGCCCGTGTGGGAACGGATATCATCACCCATCTGAGCAAGCTGTCCTCCATTGGAGAAGAGCTGGATGCGGAACAGCGCCTGCAGATCTTCCGGGATTTTTTCAGGGCAGACCAGCCTCAGTGCTTCCCATTTGATATGAAGGCGTTTGCCAAACGGGGGAGCAGTTTTAAGGACTGGATCTGTCCCCAGTCCATGGAATTTTCCAAAGACTGTTTCAAGATCAACGAGCGATATGGACGGGTGCTGTATATGCAGGATTATGCCAGTTATGTCAAGGATGACATGATTTCGGAGTTATGTGATTTGAGCCGGGACCTGATGCTGTCCATTGACATTCTCCCGGTGCCAACAGACGAAGCAGTGCGTGAGATCCAGAACCGTCTGCTCGGTGTGGAGACGAACGTGACCAACTGGCAGAGACGCCAGAATGCCAACAATAACTTTTCCGCCATTGTACCCTATGATATGGAACTACAGAGGAAAGAGACCAAAGAAATGCTGGATGATTTGACGACCAGGGATCAGCGGATGATGTTCGGCATCCTTACCATGGTGCATATGGCAGACAGCAAGAAACAGTTGGATTCGGATACGGAGAGCATTTTATCCGTGGCAAGAAAACATTTGTGCCAGATGGCAACTTTGAAGTGGCAGCAAGTGGATGGACTCAATACGGTACTGCCTTATGGCATCCGAAAGATCAATGCCCTGCGTACCCTGACCACAGAGTCCACCGCAGTGCTGATTCCATTCCATACCCAGGAGATCATGCAGCCGGGTGGTATTTATTATGGGCAGAATGCGGTGAGCAAAAATATGCTGGTGGCAGACCGAAGGAAACTATTGAATGGAAACTCTTTCCGTCTTGGTGTCAGCGGTTCGGGAAAGAGTTTCTCGGCAAAAGAAGAGATTGTGGATCTGGCCTTGTCTACGGAAGATGACATTCTTATCTTAGATCCGGAGTCAGAATTCGGTTCGCTGGTGGAAGCGCTGAATGGAGAAGTGATCTCCATTTCTGCAACGTCCCATACTCATCTGAATGCACTGGATATGGATTCTGCCTATGGAAACGACAAGAATCCGCTCATTGAGAAGTCAGAGTTTATTTTGTCCCTGTTTGAACAGTTAGTGGGGGCTGGCAATCTGTCGGCAAAGGAAAAATCCATCCTGGACCGCTGTACCGCAGATGTGTACCGGGACTATATCCGAAGCGGTTATAAAAGCGAAGTGCCGACCTTGAAAGACTTGTACCGCCAGCTCATGCTCCAGCCGGAAGAAGAGGCCAGAGGGCTTGCCTTGTCTTCGGAACTGTTTATCAATGGAAGTCTCAATACCTTTGCACAGAAAACCAATGTGGATACGAAGAACCGTATCATTGCCTATGATATCCGGGAACTGGGAGAGCAGCTCATGCCTCTTGGTATGCTGGTTACCTTGGACAGTATTTTCAACCGGGTAATCCAGAACTGGAAGAAAGGAAAAACTACCTGGATCTTTGCCGATGAGTTTTATCTCTTGTTCCGGTATCAGTACAGTGCTGACTTTTTCTACCGCCTCTACAAGAGGATTCGTAAATACCAGGGATTTGTGACAGGTTTAACGCAGAACGTGGAGGAACTTTTGAAATCGGATACTGCAAGACTGATGCTGGCAAACAGTGAATTTTTGATCCTTTTAAACCAGGCGACCACAGACCGGGATGAACTGGCTTCCCTTTTGAATATTTCCGAGAACCAGTTATCCTATATCACAAATGTAGGCGCAGGAAAGGGACTGATCCGGTGTTCCGGAAATCTGGTGCCATTTGAGAACAGCTTTCCGAAGAATACGAAGCTGTACCGCTTGATGACAACGAAACCGGGAGAGTGTTAGTCGAAAAGATATTTTTAGGGTGCTGTTGGAATTTCTTTGGCAGCATCCTTTTGGGAAGGAGGGAATGTAAATGGAAGAAGGACAAACAGTGGAAATCCAGGAAACGAGAGAACCGCTTCGGGAGCAGGGCAGTATCCGGGTATTGCTGGAGCTGTTGGAACAACAGGGCATGAATCAGGAAAAAGGGGATGTGCTCCGTATGGCAGACTATATTGATTCCATGGAAATGCAACTGGGAGCCGTCTTAAAAGAATTGGGAGAGGTGAAGAAGCAACTGGGTGTGATGCAGGAAAGTAAGGTCAAACTCTTTGCGGTGAATACAATCCAGAAAGCAGAACATCAGGTGAAAACACTTCGTTTTCAGGTGGGAGAATGGAAACGAAAGTTTGTGGAACGGGCAGAACAGGCAGTAGTTGATTTTAAAGAAAAGGGGAAAGATGCCCTTGCCTGTGCGGTAAAGGGAATGCACCTTACCCAAGGCTTGCAAAAAATCCAATCGTCTCTGCATACGGTGATGCTGTCGATGGATCAGAAGATTGACCGTCTGGGGAGCATGGCGGAAGAACTGCAAGTTGCCAAAGGGCATCTGAAAAACGCATTTTTGGAAATGAACGGAAAAGATACCGCAAAAATCACAGAGCGAAATCCGGAACAGGGAATGATCTTTCAAACTCAGAAGGTGTTATTCCAATCCATGCGGAGCATCCATCGGCTGGAACAGAAAACAGAACGATTGCAACAGCAGATTGGAAAACTGGAAGAAAGACAAAGGAAACCGACATCTTTGAAAGATACCCTGCAGGAACTGAGACAGGAATCACATCCTCTGAAGCCTGGCAAAGAAGAAAAAAAGAAGGCGGCAGTTCGATAAAGAGAAAATTTTCAGAGAGAGGTGAGAACTATGAAAGAAGAAACAACGATTACCTTTTTTGCATCTGAATGCGGGGAGTTTCATGGAATGGGAGAGTGTATTGAATGTACATCTTTAAAAGAAGCATTCCGGCATTACCAGAGATTTTGCAAACGTTTCCCTCACATGGTTCCGTCTTTGGAGTTTTCCCTCCACCATGCAGACGATCCGCTGTATAACGAGGGAGAATATCCATTGGCGACCGGGGAGAAGGGAAAAGAGTTATTGTCCTATGTTCCCTATTATGCCAATCATCCGCTGGTGCAGGAAGCGGTAAAGGAACTGGAACAGCTGGAGAGCCAGCAGAAGAAATCAAAAAAGCGAGGAAGGGAACGTTAGAAAGTACAAAAGATGGGAGGTGTGTGATTGAAAGAGATCAAAGAAAAAGTGCGGGGGCAAAGTCCGAAGATCCGTAATCCTGCCTCCCGGCTTCCGAAGGAACTGGTGCGTTCTGCGATGCTGGAAGCGAAAGAGAAGTCCAGCATCATGGCAGATAAGATCGGAAGAGAAACGGGGGAGGAATCCCCGGTAGAATATGCCGGAAACCGCATCCAGAGTGTGGAACAGCGAGTAGGAAAGGAAAGTGCTTCGGCAGCCTATCGTGGCGGTAAGAAGCTGGCGGTGAAAACCTATGAGAAGTTAAAGGCGCAGAAACAAAAGCAGAGAGAAGCCGCGACAACCCCGTTGGGAGAGGAAAATGCAAGAGGTGGCACATCTGTCCAGGCAGGGCAGACAATGGCAAAGAAAGGGAGAACAGAAGCCACAAGAAGCATTAAGGTCAAGCCGGAAGCCGAGAAAACAATAAAGGGAGCTGGAAATCGGACGGTAAAAACAGCGCCCCGTGTGGTGAAAGTCTCTCCGGTTTCTTCCCAGAAAGTGAAAACCCAGGCAGTCTTACAGAAAAAGCAAGCACTTAAATCTATGAAAGCAGCCAGGGAAGCGAAACGGGCTGCCATGCACTCGGTTCAGACTGCCAAGCAAAGTGCAAAGGCAACTGGAAGAGGATTGAAAGCCATGGCAGAAGCTGCCGCTCATGCAGTGAAAGCTGCATTTGCGGCTCTGATGGCAGGCGGTGGTGCGGTTCTGGTTGTTCTGATTTTGATTGTAGGGATTATTGGCGGTGCAGCCTTTTTGGGAAATTCCCAGAGCAGTGAGGCGTTAAGTGCGGAAGTGTTGGCGCATACGCCCGCCATTCAAAAGTATGCCAGTGAATTTGGAATCCCGGAATATGTTCCGGCAATCCAAGCCATTATGATGCAGGAAAGCGGAGGCAGGGGAACCGATCCCATGCAGGCTAGTGAGTGTCCTTATAATACCCAGTATCCCAATACTCCCGGTGCGATTCAGGATGCAGACTATTCCATCAAGGTGGGGATACAGTATTATGCAGATTGCGTCCGGGAAGCCGGATGTGAAAGTCCCCAGGATATGGACAAGCTGAAACTCAGTTGGCAGGGATACAATTATGGCAATGGCTATATCTCATGGGCGTTGGAAAAATTTGGCGGTTACAGTGAAGCCAATGCGTTGCAGTTTTCCCAGGAACAGGCAGCCGCCCATGGCTGGTCTGGTTATGGCGATCCAGAGTATGTGCCTCATGTGATGCGGTATTATTCCGGTGGAGGTTGGTTTGCCGGCCTATTTGGAAACGGACAGCTTGTTACCATTGCGAAAAGCCAGCTTGGAAATGAAGGCGGAGAGAAGTTCTGGTCATGGTGGGGATTTACAGAGAGACAAGAATGGTGTGCCTGCTTTGTCAGCTGGTGTGCGGATCAGGCAGGGCTCATTCAAAAGGAAGCAGTACCGAAGTTTTCTGTTTGTACGGATGGTGTAGCTTGGTTTCAGGCAAAGGGGAAATGGCAGAGTGGAGGAAGTGTTCCGACACCAGGGACTATCATCTTTTTTGATTGGGATCATGACGGAGCCAGTGACCATGTAGGAATCGTGGAAAGCTGCGATGGAACTACGGTACATACGATTGAGGGAAACAGCGGAGATGCAGTAAAGCAGAACAACTATACGGTGAATTCTCAGTCCATTTTGGGATATGGACTGGTTGCTTACTAAAAAATGAGAAAAAATCAAAGAACAGATTGCATTGTAGGAGCAAAGGAACAATGCTATAATAGGGAAGCAGGCAGGGCGCACGTCCTGCCTGGTGATAAATACGAAAAGTACAATCATGAGATTGATAAAATAGAGTCATTGGGGAGTGGAATATTTGAAACGGGAAGAAATTTTTGAATATGTAAAAAAACAATATGGAACAATTCCGGAATATCTTTGGAAGAGTTCTCCTAAGAGTGCAATACTCCGGCATAAAAATGGAAAGTGGTATGCAGCTATTCTGCGAGTTGAAAAATCAAAACTGGGTTTGAAGGAGGAAGGAACCGTAGATATCATCAATGTGAAGTGTGAACCGGATATGGTTGGACTTCTGACACAGACCTACGGTTTTCTGCCAGGGTATCACATGAATAAGAAGTATTGGATCACCATGTTGTTAGATGGAAGTGTAAGTGAGGCAAAAATCTTAGATTTTCTGGATATGAGTTATGATTTGATAGATGGGAAAAAGGATTGAGTTTAGAGGTTCTGTAACGAATTTTATATAGGAGGGATTCTATTATGGACAAGAGAGAACAGATGATCCGGTTATGGTTTTCTATGTGGCTGGAAAAGAAAGATTTGGGAATGGATGATATTTTTGCAGAGAACGTGAGTTATACAGAAAGCTGGGGACCATGTTATAGCAATCGTGAAACCGTAAAGCATTGGTTTCAGGAATGGAATATGAGGGGGAGTGTAATCGCTTGGGATATCAAACAGTTTTTTCATAAAGAAAATCAGACCATTGTTGAATGGTATTTTAAAAATGTGATGGATAATGGGGATATTGAAGAATTTGATGGAATTTCATTGATTGAATGGTCAGCAGAGGATCAAATTCAATCCTTGAAGGAATTCGGCTGTAATCTTCATAACTACGATCCGTATCAAAAGAGTGATACGCCCCAATTCAGAGAAGAAAAAATTCATTGGTTTTAAAGTCAGGCAAGAGGTATAAAGTGATTTTAGCAAGTGACGAGAAGGTGTGTGGTGACATGCATCTTCTTTTTGTGTTTCAAAAGATTTTTAAGATTTCAAAAAGAAAATCATAAATTTTCAATCTGTAACATTTCTAGGACATTTCTGTTGTAAAATAAGAATGAAAATGCTAGCAAAATTGTTGCAAAGGATGAAAAGGAATGAAACAGATTTTAATCGTAGAAGATGATGAACTTTTGAATAAAATGTTAGTTTACAACCTACAGTCAGAATCCTATGGGATTGTTTCGGTGGAAACGGTAAAAGAAGCCATGGAAGTGCTGAAGAGCCAACCGTTTGATCTGGTACTATTGGATATCAATCTTCCAGATGGAGATGGATATGCGATTGCAAAAACAATCCGGAAAAAATATAGCGATACCATTGTAATCTTTTTGACTGCAAATGACAGGGAAAGTGATGAGATCCGGGGGTATGAACTTGGAGCAGTAGATTATATCACAAAACCTTTTTCCATTTATTCCCTGCAGAGAAAAGTGGAAAATGTACTGCGTATGATGGGGCATCATGTGTCCATGCAGGATGTCTTTGATGATGGCAGGTTGTTTTTAAATTTTGCAGAGCAGACAGCTATGCTGGGTGGGAAGCCATTGACCTTATCTACTTTGGAGTTTCGGATGCTGAACCTGTTCTGTCAGAACCGCAATCGTGTATTAACGAGAAAACAGTTGTTGGAAAAAATATGGGACTGTACAGAAAATTATGTGGACGAGCATACGTTAACGACAACGTTAAGCCGCATCCGGGGAAAGATTGAGACAGATGGAACGGTATATATCAAAACCGTATATGGCATGGGATATAAATGGACCGGAGGTGAAACAGCATGATAGGAAAGAAAACCTCTGTAAAAAAGATGTTTTTTTAGGCTGACTGCCGGCATGGTACTCTCAATGACAGCAATCATATTGGTCTCCTTTTTTCTGACCAAAAATATCGCAGTGTTATGGGTTGGGCTGGCATTAACAGTCTGCGCTGCACTATGGATGCTTTTTATGGTACAACTGTTGGGAATGAGACTGTCAAATTTTACTTCTGAACTGTGCCAGATCCTGGATGACATGATGAACCGCAGTCAGGAACCTGAAAATGTATCCGACAGAGAGACGATTTTTGCCCGTATCCATCACCGCCTGGTGCGTCTGTATAATATTCTGCAGGAAAGCAACCGGAAGGTAGAAGCAGAGAGACAGGAATTACAGTCCCTGGTGTCAGATATTTCCCATCAGGTCAGGACTCCGGTGAGCAACATGAAAATGATTGTAGATACACTTTTGACAAAATCCCTGGAAGAACAGGAGCAAAATGAGTTTCTGAAAAGTGTAAGAGGACAGATCAATAAGCTGGATTTTTTAATACAGGCATTGGTGAAAACCTCCCGTTTGGAAACCGGGGTGATTCAATTAGAAAAAGAAGATCACTTTATATATGATACGTTAGCGCAGGCTATGAGCGGAATCGTATATTCCGCAGAGCAAAAAAAGATCCATGTATCTGTGGAATGTCCGGAGGATGTGCGTGTGTCCCATGACAGTAAGTGGACAGAAGAAGCGATTTTTAATCTGTTGGACAATGCGGTAAAATATACCCCGACAGGGGGAAGTGTCCATGTGTCTGTAGCGCAATGGGAAATGTATGTGGAGATAAAAGTATCTGATACCGGAAAAGGAATTTCAGAGAGCAATCAGGCATCTATTTTCAAGAGGTTTTACCGGGAAGAAGAGATTCATAATCAGCCGGGTGTTGGAATCGGTCTTTATCTGACCAGGGAAATTGTGACACAGCAGGGCGGCTACGTTACGGTGGAATCACAGGTGGGAAAGGGATCTGCATTTTCTATTTTTTTGCCGAGATAAAGAAATATATGGAGGATACTATGGCAGCTGTAAAATTAGTTTCACTTACAAAAGAATATCAAAATGGAGAAAATTATATAAGAGCCGTTGATGATGTATCCTTTTCTATAAAAGAAGGGGAGTTTATTGCAGTCATTGGTGCTTCCGGAAGCGGAAAGTCAACCCTGATAAATTTAATCAGCGGATTGGAAAAGCCAACCCATGGATGTGTTTATGTGCATGATGTAAATTTGACGCAATTATCTTTAGAAGAACAGATTTCTTTTCGCAGATGGCACATTGGTGTTGTTTTTCAAAAATATAATCTGATTCCTGCCATGAATGTGTTTGAGAATATCGTGCTTCCGGCAAAATTACTGGAGAGGACAGTAAATGAAAAAGAGGTTTTCCATTTGGCAAAAACTTTGGGGATCGAAGAGAAACTCTTTCAGATGCCGGATGAGTTATCGGGAGGACAGCAACAGAGAGCTGCCATTGCCAGAGCTGTCTACACCCATCCTACCATTCTGTTAGGGGATGAGTTGACGGGGAATCTGGATTCCAGAACCAGCGCCTCTGTTATGGAACTGTTTAAAAAAGATCAGCAGGCAATATCAGCAGACCATGCTTGTGGTTACCCATGATGAAAAAATCGCTGCCATGGCAGATCGGATCATCCGCATGAAAGACGGAAGGGTGGTGGAAGATGAAAGACTATGATTATCACCGTCCGGCAGAAAAAGTGCTTTTGGATTCTTATCGAAAGCAGAACCGGAACAAAAACCGCCTTTTGTTTCTGGCAGTTGCACTTACCGTTGGAGTGATTTTCTGTATGATAAGTTTTGCCTATGGGAAGATCCAGGTGGACATCCAGAAACATATCCGGACAGATGGAATGACGGTGTCAACGTATCTTGAAAATGGTACAGAAGAAATGGCAGGACAGCTGCATACGCTTTCCTACATAGCAGAAACGGGAAAAGAAAAATTTGCCGGAAAACTATGCGATCAAACGATAAAATATTGCGACTGTGTTGTGGCAGATGAAACAGCATTTGAAACTATGCTCTGTCCGGCCTATACACAGATCATAGGAACGTATCCCAAACAGGAAAACGAAATCATGCTTTCCACCAAAACCTTAACGTATCTGGGAATTTCGGATCCAAAGGTGGGAATGGAATTAAAGCTGGATTTTTATTGGAATGATCTTTTCCAAACAAAAGGAACCGGACAACAGACGTTTCAGCTTTCCGGATATTTTACAGAATATCAGAATCAGGGGGCAAGTTTTTCCATTGCATTTTTATCCGAGAAGAAACTGAAAGAAAGCGGAGCTGGATGGAATCCCTGCAGGATACTGCTGAAACCGGAAAAGGATTCTGTCAGTGGCATACAGATGGAACAACAGTTGCAGGAAGATATCCGGTTGAAAGAAGGGCAGCGGATCGTCAGCATGGATTCGGCTGCATACCGGGCAGTGGAAGGAATGCTGGGAAGCTATGGATTTGCAGCCTTGTTCTCTTTCCTGATTCTGCTGTGTATGTTTTTGTTCATCTATAATATTTTGAATTTATCATTAGGAAAAGATTTACAGCAATATGGTCTGATGGAAGTAGTCGGGGTACAGCAGCATCAGATTATACAAGTGATATTTCGGCAGATGATGGAAGTTGTCTTGAAGGGAAGCCTTGCAGGCGTTGCCATAGGCAGTCTGGTGGTACTTGGAATCCTGCCCTCTGTCATTGGAAAACTGTATCTTGGACAGGCAGAAGAACTGGAGGGGATTTCTTTCTATCAGCCTGTGTTCTTTCTGATAGCCATTCTGCCAGTGGCAATGACTTTGGGTGTTGTGATACTTCTGGTAAAGCAAAAAATCAAAATCCTGAGTCCTCTGGAATGTATGAACTATGGAACTGGGAATGTTGCAGAGAAGAAACAAACAAAGAAAAAGAAAGCAGTTTTCCAAAGTTTTGGAAACAAGCCGGAAGTTTATCTGGCCAGAAGATATCTGTTTTACAATAAAAAGGCTTTTTTCATCACCATGATTTCTCTGACCATAGGTTGCGGCTTAGCGCTTGGATCTTCGGTGATTGTAAAGGGAGTAGATCTGCAAAACCAGTTTATGAAAGAACCTGATTTTCAAATCCGTATCACACAGGAAGCCTGCAGCACACTGATGGAAACTTCCCCGGATACAGAAAATATGGTCTTTTTCCCGAAAGAATTCTTGGAGAACATCAAGCAGACTGCCGGAAACAGCCTGCAGGATGAAACAAAGATCCAGGGATTTTACCCTATTATCGGGAAACAAGGTCGGGATAGCATCAAGTTATTAAATGACGGGGAAACCGTTCCGACTGTAATCCAAAAAATTTCTTCTTCTGAAAAAGAAAAACTGCAGGAATTTTTGAAAGAGCAGGAGATAACAGCAGACTGGGAAACATTTACACACGAAAACGGAACGATTCTTCTCCATGATCACAGAGTATCAGAATATGCAGAAGAGCAGGCATTGGAGCAGCTTGGAAATACAATAGAAGTGTATGATCTGGTTCCGGTGGGAACCGATATGTCCGATCTGCTTCCAGAGACACTGGTAAATTGCGGGTATCTGGATATTACAAAGGAAGGATTTCCGGAATTAGAGTTGTGCTGGGATGGCAGAAATACCAATCTTCTTCTTGTAACAGAGGAAACCTTTGAAAACCTGTCAGAGAATCTGACCCCACAGACCTTTGAAATGAGCTTTTCTGTAGAAAAGGAACAGGAATCCGGCTGCAAAAACAGGTTAAAGGGAATGATCCAAACAGAAAATATGGAATTTCAGTCTGAAAACGGATATGCGGAGCAATTAAATTTATTCCAGATGGAGAGTCGGTCAGACCTTTTATTAAAAGAACAGGAGTATATTCAGACCAGCAGGCTGTTGCTTCTGGTAATCAGTGGATGCCTGATCTTTATCGGGATTATGAATTTTTTAAATGTAAGGGTAACGGATATGTTACTTCGAAAAAAAGAATGTGCCATTATGAATCGTGTGGGAATGACCAGAAAGCAGTTGCAGCGGATGTTCCTTGCGGAAGGAATGTTTACCTGGCTGTTGCTGAGTGCTCTTCTGGTAACAACGGGAACGCTGTTGACAGGCGGGATTGGATGGTATATGAAAACAAAGATTTCTTATTTTGTATTCTATTATCCGCTGAAAGAAATGGTTGCTCTACTGATGATTTTACTTGCAGGCAGTATTCTGGTACCAGGAATTTTCTTAAAAAAGTTTTATGGAAAAGCGGATACTAAATAATTGGAGGGAATTGAATGATGTATCAAACCGTTTTAATAGAAAATATTACTACTGAAAATGTAACTGAAAAAATAAATGCTAAACTTATAGAAATGGAAAAACAAAGCTACAAACTTGTAACTATGTCATTTTGGGGAGCTGAAAAAGCTGTCTTGGTTTTCAAAAAAGGATTAAAAGGCAGTTTGCTGTGATATTTTAAATAGAATTATAGTCACAGATAAAATCAAGAACAGCAGAATATCATATTTGGCATCTTTTGTAATTTTTTGAAATGTCCGAGATTTGTAACAATTCAGGCTGAAATTCCTTGAATTTTGTTCTTTTCTCGGACATTTCTGTGACATTTGTATTTTATAATAGAGTCATCACAAAGAAAGGCAGAAAGGAGCTTATAGAATATGAGTATTTTACAGACAATCGATTTAAAAAAACTATTATGGCACAGAACCCAATATTACAAAGGCTTTAGACGGTGTGAATTTTTCGGTGGAAGAAGGTGAATTTGTAGCGGTAGTAGGCACTTCAGGTTCCGGAAAATCCACGATGCTTCATATGATGGGAGGTTTGGACACTCCTACCAGCGGAAGAGTTATTGTACGGGGAGAAGAACTGGCAAAGAAAAACGATGAAGAGCTGACGATTTTCAGGAGAAGAAATATTGGTTTCATTTTCCAAAATTATAATCTGGTTCCGATTTTGAATGTTTATGAGAATATTGTCCTTCCGGTAGAACTGGATGGAGATACGGTAGATCAGGGATTTATGGACGAGGTGGTTCATATGCTGGCGCTGGAAGATAAACTAAAGAATATGCCGAATAACCTCTCAGGAGGACAGCAGCAGAGAGTTGCGATTGCAAGGGCTTTAGTTGCAAAGCCTGCGATTGTGCTTGCCGATGAACCTACAGGGAACCTCGACTCGAAAACCAGTGCAGATGTTATGGGATTGATCAAACGGACCAGTTATGAGTTTCACCAGACGGTGGTAATGATTACACATAACAATGAGATCGCCCGGCTTGCAGATCGGATTGTCCGGATTGAGGATGGCAGGATCGTGGAATAAGGAGGTGGCAGGCTATGACTTGGCCTTTTGAAAATAATACAAACGGAATTGTCAAGAATCTGGCGAAGAGAAATCTAAAAAGCGAAAAACGAAGAAATGTTATGGTAATAGTATCGGTAGTTTTATCTGCTTTTTTAATCAGTCTTTCCGGTTTGACTGGAGTTTCATTGATGCAAACAGAAAAGAAGAAAGTGATCGATACTTACGAAGCAACTTATGTACAGGTTGATGAAACGCATATAGAAGAGTTAAGAGAAGTGCCGGAATTTGCACGTGTGGGAGAATACTATAGGTACGGGGAGGAAGTTTCCGCACAGGGATTTAAAGGATTCTTTGCTTATACGGATAAGGAAACCCTGTATATGGCACGTTCCCAAATGAATTTGGCAGATGGAGACTTACCGGAAGAGAAAAATGAGATTGCGGTAAGTAAAGAATGGCTTTCAAAATTCTTCCCTGACTGTCATATCGGTGATCCGGTTACCTTGGATACGGAAAGTTTTTCAGGTGAATATACTATTTCAGGCATCTTAGATACAACAGGGCAAGAGAAGCAAAATATGTACTCTTTTCTGATCTCCAAAGAAATGCTAAAGCAGTGTACGAAGTATGAACCTGACGGATACTTTGCCTATGTACATCTGAAGCATGTAGATCAGTTAGACGGAGAACTTATCAAAGCTGACGTTCAGAAGATTAAAGAGGAGTTGCAGATACCCGGAGTCGGATTTCATGATGCGTACTTCCGTTATATTGACGGAGACATTTCCATGGAGAACGTTTTGCTGCTTATGGCTTTTGCCGGTATTGTTTTGGTAGGTGGCTGTGTTGTAATTCAAAGTATTTTCCGTATTTCCATTATTGATAAAATAAAAAGCTATGGTCAGCTCCGGACTGTTGGTGCTACCAAAAAGCAGATTATGCGTATTGTAAAAAAAGAGGGACACTCTTTGGGATGGAAAGGTATGTCTATCGGGATTTTACTTGGTTTAGGAGTGACACTTTTGTTATTTCCCAAAGGTTTTTCTTTTTCAGGATATCTTATCGTGATGGGATGTACAGTATTGATCTGCTGGATCATGATTTGTCTGTCTATCCGAAAACCTGTGAAATTAGCCGCAAATATCTCACCAGTTGAAGCAGTTCGTTTTACTTCCCTTCAAAAGAAGATAAAAAATCGGGCGAAGAGAAAAAAGATTAGCCCTTGTTCTCTCGGAATGCTGAACTTTCGCAGGGATTGGAAGAAAACAGTCAGTATTGTGTTTTCGCTAAGTTTGGGCGGGATTCTGCTTTTGGCTGTTAGTTCTTTGCTGATTCTGCAATCGCCGGAAAAACTGGCAAGACAGTACTTTAAAAATGGGGATTATAAGATTTATATAGATTCGGATAAGGAACATATTGATATTCTCAAACAGGGAAATCCATTGAATGAAGAATTGAAACAGGAAATCCTGGATATTGATGGAGTGGAAGAGATTCTGGTCACAAGGAAATCAGCAAGTTTTGAAGCCACTTCCCATGAAATTACTGAGCATGGTACTTGTGATATGATCACCAAAGAAAATAGGGAACTTCTGGCACAAGCTGTTTTAGAGGGAAGTATGCCTGAGGACAATGGCATTTTATTGCCATACGATTATAGTGGTTTTGATGGGAAGGAAAAATTGGGGGAAACCATAGAACTTTCATTGGGAGAGAAAACAATTCCTGTAACCATATCAGGTTTTTTTAATCCGGAAAAAACTATTTTTGCCAGTGGACATGGTCCAATCGGAGTGGACGGACCAATGATGTTTTTGCCGGAAGAACTGTTTCAGGAATTAATACCGGATGTAACTAATTTTGATTACTCCTGGGACATTGTCTGCGATCCGGATAAATCGGAAAAAGTGGGAAAGGCTTTGGAGAATCTTGCTATTTCGCATACCGATATTGGTTTAGATACCTTTGAGGATCGAGTAGATAGTTTTGGGTATATGAATGTAGCATATGGCATAATGCAGGTGATTTCATGGTTCATCTTTTTGTTTGGTGTGATCAACCTTGTCAATACCACACTTTCCAATCAATATTCGCGCAGACAAGAAAATAGCGTGTTGCGTTCGATCGGGTTAGCGCCGAAACAATTAGCGCAAATGACGGTATGGGAAGGAATGGGGTATGTGGTTAGCAGTATTTTGCTTATGCTTGCCATTGGACTGCCAATTACGCTTCTGGTATGGAGAAAATTCAGTATCAGTGCTTACGCTGGACGAATCCTTCCTTACGACTTTCCTTGGTTGCAGATGGGAGTATATGTAGTAGTACTTGTGACAGTAGAGCTTATTTTATCCGTTTGGACAATCCGCAGACAGAAAAAACAATCCCTGATTGAACAAATGCGGGCAATGGAATAAGACAACAGTGCTTTTGCTGAAAAGTGTGGAATATTTCGGCAAAAGCAGTTTTTTATGGTAAAACAGTTTTTTTCTGAAAGAAAATAGGATATAATCAATCTATGTTTTGGAAGGATGAACATCAGAAAAACGGTATTTAGGACATTTCTGTAACATTTGAGGTTTAAAATAGCGATAAGTTTAGAAGATGGGAAAGGAAGAATCTGGATTGAGGAAGATTTTAATTGTAGAAGATGACAAAGTATTAAATAAAACGCTGGCTTATAATCTTACTGCAGATGGTTATGAAGTAACCTCTGTATACAGTTTTCAGGATGCAGTAGAACGATTGAAAAAGAGTGAATTTGATATTGCTCTGTTGGATATTAATCTGCCGGATGGGAACGGTCTGCATTTATGTGATGAGATCAGAGGAAGAGGGCAGTATATTTCGATTATTCATTCCCTTGGCTGGTTATCTTGCTATATTTGGCAATCCTGTTGATTGTGCAGTTTATCTTGATTTCTTATACAACGGGGAGTCTGAGAAAACAATCTCTTGTAGAGCAGATCAGAGTGACGGAATAATTATTACATGAGATTGGCGGGCAAATATATTTCAAAAGAACTTTTGTAAATACTGCCCGCCATTTTTTTAATCCCTTTATCTTCAATGCTTGTTCTGAATATCGTATAATGTATGGTAGCGGCTGTGGTTTCATAGAAAGTTGAGGAATTTTTGAGATTTACCATATATCATATAAAGAACGGAGGTGCATGATTTTGAATCCTAAATTACTGATCGTTGATGATGAA
>ENA-OQNJ01000108-OQNJ01000108.1-human-gut-metagenome-genome-assembly--contig:-NODE-108-length-20231-cov-2.951651_pt1 | contig 20231 bp, 13 predicted proteins | sample MGYA00242630_ERZ504882 | MGnify/ENA primary metagenome ERZ504882 (study PRJEB26092, sample SAMD00036408) | human gut metagenome | host: Homo sapiens | study: EMG produced TPA metagenomics assembly of... | reverse complement strand
GTGATATCGTATATAAAGATGGAATCTACCACCTGTTTTATAAAACCGAAGGACATGGAAACGGCATCCGGGTAGCAACTACCCGTTCACTGACTTCGGGACAATGGGAGGAAGAACCCGACTACAAGCAGCAGACCCCGGAAGCGGTGGAAGGTGCGGGAACTTTCAAACTGATAGGTCAGAATAAATACATCTTGATGTATGATGTCTATATGAAAGGTAAATACCAGTTTACTGAAACGACCGATTTGAAAAACTTTAAAGTGATAGACAGTGAGGTGAAGATGAATTTTCATCCGCGTCACGGAACTATCATCCCCATTACCCGTGCCGAGTTGAAGCGCATCACCGACAAATGGCCTTCAAAGGAAATGGGCAATATGACGATTCCCAACAATCCCGTGCTGCAAGGTTTCCATGCTGACCCCGAGATATTGTATTCTCATCAGACTAAAAAATATTATATCTATTCCACCACCGACGGACAGCCCGGATGGGGCGGATGGTATTTCAGTGTCTTCTCTTCGGATAATCTGAAGGACTGGAAAGATGAAGGGGTGATGCTTGATTTGAAATCCGATCAGGTGGCATGGGCAGATGGAAACGCATGGGCTCCGTGCATTGAAGAGAAAATGGTGGATGGAAAGTATAAATATTTCTTCTATTTCAGTGGTAATCCTGTAGCCGGAGGCGGCAAGCAGATTGGGGTGGCGGTAGCCGATTCACCCATTGGTCCGTTCAAAGACTTGGGACATCCCATTATTACTGAATCTCCCGTGGGCCACGGACAGCAGATTGATGTGGATGTGTTTACCGATCCGGTTTCGGGAAAATCCTATCTGTACTGGGGCAATGGTTATATGGCGGGCGCCGAACTGAATGAGGATATGGTTTCCATCAAAAAGAATACCTTGACCGTATTGACACCGAAAGGAGGAAGTCTGAAAGATTACGCTTTCCGTGAAGCGGCATATGTGTTCTATCGTAATGGTCTTTACTACTTTATGTGGTCGGTGGATGATACCGGTTCGCCCAACTATCATGTGGCATACGGTACGTCGAAATCTCCGCTAGGTCCTATAAAGGTTGCTAAGAAACCGGTGGTACTGATTCAGGATCCTGCAAAGGAAATCTATGGACCTGCGCACAATGCAGTCCTACAAATTCCGGGTACGGATGAGTGGTACATTGTATATCATCGTATTAATAAGAACTTTATAGATCGTGAGAAGGGTCCTGGCGTGCATCGTGAAGTATGTATAGACCGTATGGAATTTAATCCGGACGGAACCATCAGGAAGGTTGTTCCCACGTTATAAAAGAAACATGACAATAAAGCATATACCATGAAAAAGACCTTATTATCTCTGGCAATCGCCTCATTGGCAGCAGGCCAATCCGTCTGTGCTGCCGTGGAAAAAGTATATAATGAGCCCGATTCGGTCTACATCTTCTCTTACGCCCATCCGGAAGACGAGGGACGCAGCGGACTGAAATTCGCATGGAGCCCCGATGGCGACAAGTGGCTGAGTGTATCCGACGGCTTTGCCTATCTGAAATGTGATTTCGGGCGTTGGGGGGCGGAAAAGAGAATGATTAAACCTCTTCTGGAAAAAGCGGAAGATGGACGTTGGTATTGCCGGTGGCAGCTTACCCCCAGCGGAAAAGTATGGGGTACTTCCCATTCTTCCGACTTGTTGAAGTGGGCTCCCCAACAATATGTCAATGCGGAGAAGCCTGCCGTGCCCCGACTGGTCACTGCCCGGCAGATTGTCCTTGATAAAGATACCTTGAACGGTTATATGCAGAAAGTACCTTATGCGGATATAGAACAGTTGATTCGTTTTGCTGAGCATAAGAAATTCCGCGATATACAGAATAATGAGCGTACCGAACAGGATGCCGTCCGCTTTGCCGGACTGAAACCGGTCGCTGCCACCATCCGGGTGGATACCGGACGGGTGAAGCCCATTAGCGAGCATCTGATAGGTATTTTCTTTGAGGATATCAATTATGGAGCCGATGGTGGACTTTATGCGGAGCTGGTTCAGAACCGTGATTTTGAATATTCTGCCAAAGACGGTGCAAGAGATAAGAACTGGAACAGCACGTATGCGTGGAGTATACAGGGTACTGATGCGGAACTGTCTGTCAGTGAGGACAGTCCCATCCATGCTAACAATGCTCACTATGCAGTGTTAGAGGTACACCGCCCGGGTGCTGCCTTGGTGAATAACGGTTTTGACGGTATTGCCGTGAAAAAAGGTGAGAAGTATGACTTCTCTGTGTTTTCCAAAGTGCTGGATGATACGAAAGGTGGAAAAGTGCTTGTGAGGCTGACTACCAAAGATGGCAAGGAAATTGCGCAGGCTGCTATTCGGGTTTCATCTACAGAGTGGAAAAAACAAAAGGCTGTACTGACGGCAACGGCGGATGCTGCGGATGCCGTGTTGTCCGTTTGTCCGCAGATGGCTGGGAAGTATGCCTTGGATATGGTTTCTCTTTTCCCACAGAATACATTTAAAGGCAGGAAGAACGGGCTGCGCGCCGATTTGGCACAGACTTTGGCGGACCTTCATACCCCGTTTTGTCCGTTTTCCCCGGCGGATGTGTGGCTCACGGAGATGGTGTGGACAATATTTATGATTGGAAAGGCGTCTATAGGAGCGTTGGAGGAACGCAAGCCTCTGCGCAATTTGTGGGGGTATCATCAGACCCGCGGTCTGGGATATCATGAATATTTTTTTGTTCTGCGAGGATATGGGGGCCGAACCTGTTCCTGTAGTGGCAGCCGGAGTGCCTTGTCAGAATTCGGGTACTTGCAGTCATCACTCGGTAGGCGAACTGGGTTGCGGCGGTCAGCAAGGCGGAATCCCGATGGAGGAAATGCCGCAGTACGTGCAGGATGTACTGGATTTGATAGAATATGCGAATGGAGATGCGAAGAAGACCGTGTGGGGAAAGAAGCGTGCGCAAGCCGGACATCCCAAACCTTTCAATCTGAAGTACATCGGTATTGGTAACGAGGATTTGATTACCGATATCTTTGAAGAACGTTTCACCATGATTTTCAATGCGGTGAAGGAGAAATATCCCGAAGTGACCGTTATCGGAACGGTAGGCCCGTTCTATGAGGGCAGTGATTATGAGGAAGGCTGGAAATTCGCCACTAAGATGGGTATTCCGATGGTGGATGAACATTATTATAACACCCCGGGATGGTTTATCAACAATCAGGATTTCTATGACCGTTATGACCGTAACAAGGCGAAAGTGTATTTGGGAGAGTATGCGGCTCATTTGCCGGGACGTCCCAACAATATAGAAACAGCTTTGGCCGAGGCCTTGTACCTGACTTCCGTGGAGCGTAATGCCGATGTGGTGACCATGACTTCTTACGCTCCGTTACTGGCTAAGGAGGGACATACCCAGTGGAATCCGGATTTGATTTATTTCAATAATACGGAGGTAAAACCCACCGTAGGTTACTATGCGCAGCAGATGTACGGACAAAATGCGGGCAGTGAATACATCGCTTCTTCCGTGACTTTGGATAATGCACAAGATGCGGTGAAGAAACGGATAGGTGTGTCGGTAGTCCGCGACGGAAAGACAGGAGATATGATCGTGAAACTGGTGAATCTGCTGCCGGTAGCGGTGAATGCGCAAGTGGAGCTCCCGTCTTTGGAAGGAATGAACACCACTGCCGTAAAGACGGTTTTGGCAGGAAAACCGACAGACCAACAGGTTCGTCCTGTATCCGGTACAATGGAGGTAAGCGAGAAATTCGGGTATGAATTGCCGGCTTATTCATTTACGGTAATCCGGATAAACAAGAATGAAAAATAACAATAGATAAATAAACATGAAGAAATTACTGACTTTGTTGCTGGCGGTCCTGCTGCTGGCAGGATGTGCCGGCAATAAGCCCGGGACATTCGAAGCGGGTAAGAATACCTTTCTGCTGAATGGGAAACCGTTCGTGGTCAAAGCGGCAGAGGTGCATTATCCGCGTATTCCCCGTGAATACTGGGAACATCGTATTGAAATGTGTAAAGCATTGGGCATGAATACGCTTTGTCTGTATGTCTTTTGGAATTTGCATGAGGAAACTCCCGGTAAGTATGATTTTACAGGTAATAAAGATATTGCAGCTTTCTGTAAATTGGCTCAGAAGCATGGTATGTACGTCATTGTGCGTCCCGGTCCGTATGTATGTGCGGAATGGGAAATGGGTGGGCTGCCTTGGTGGCTGCTGAAGAACGACAGCGTGCAGCTTCGTACTCTCGATCCTTTCTATATGCAGCACGTGGGAGCCTTTATGCATGAAGTGGGCAAGCAGTTGCAGGATTTGCAGATTACCCGTGGTGGTAACATCATCATGGTGCAGGTGGAAAACGAATATGGTTCGTATGGCACGGACAAGCCCTATGTGTCTGCCATCCGTGATACGGTACGTGCCGCAGGCTTTACTGAAGTGCCTTTGTTCCAATGTGACTGGAGTTCTAATTTCCTGAATAATGGTTTGGATGATTTGCTTTGGACTATAAATTTTGGTACGGGAGCTGATATCGACAAGCAGTTTGCCAAACTGAAAGAAGTACGTCCCGACGCTCCGTTGATGTGCAGCGAGTTCTGGAGCGGATGGTTTGATCACTGGGGGCGCAAGCACGAAACCCGTGACGGACAAATCATGGTGGATGGCCTGAAAGAGATGATGGACAAAGGTATTTCTTTCAGTTTGTACATGACCCACGGAGGAACGACCTTTGGCTGGTGGGGTGGTGCCAATAATCCGGCTTACTCGGCTATGTGCAGCAGCTATGACTATGACGCTCCTATCAGCGAAGCAGGCTGGACCACCGACAAGTATTTTGCTTTACGTGATATGTTGAAGGACTACTTGGACGAAGGACAGACATTGCCTGAAGTTCCTGAAGCTTTACCGGTTATGGAAATCCCTGCCATTAAATTCACTCAAATAGCTCCGTTGGTTGACAATCTGTCCGAACCGAAGCAGACAGAGGAAATCCAGCCGATGGAGAAATTTGACCAAGGCTGGGGAAGTATCCTGTACCGTACCCATTTGCCGGAAGATGTGAAAGCGGGAACCGTTCTGAAAATCACCGAACAGCATGACTGGACACAGGTTTTTGCCGACGGGAAACTGTTGGGGCGTCTGGATCGCCGTGGTGGAGAACAGGAACTTACACTGCCTGCATTAAAAGCCGGTACACAGCTTGATTTATTGGTGGAAGCCATGGGGCGTGTGAACTTTGACAAGTCCATTCACGACCGCAAGGGAATTACCGAGAAAGTGGAACTGGTGAACGGTAAGAATGCTGAAACGTTGAAAGGCTGGACTGTTTATAATCTTCCCGTAGATTATGAATTTGTATCTTCCCGGAACTTTCAGGATATGAACTCGTCTGCCGCCTGTGGCATAGAGAAAAATGATGAAAGTGTTCCGGCCTACTATCGCGCTACTTTTACCTTGGATAAGGTGGCTGATACATTCCTGAACATGGAGTCTTGGGGAAAAGGTATGGTATGGGTGAACGGTCATGCCATGGGACGTTTCTGGGAAATCGGTCCTCAACAAACCCTGTTCATGCCGGGTTGTTGGCTGAAAAAAGGAGTGAATGAAATCATCGTTCTTGACTTGAAAGGCCCGAAAGAGGCAACCATTGTCGGATTGAACAAACCTATCCTGGATATGCTTCGTGTGGCTGTTCCTGAAACGCATCGTAAACAGGGGCAGACCATCAAACTGGAGAAGGAAACACCGGTATCTGCCGGTACTTTCAAACCAGGTAACGGTTGGCAAGAAGTGAAAGTTCCTGTTACGAAAGGACGTTACTTCTGTCTGGAAGGGCTGTCTTCTTTTGATAATACCAACATTGCCGCCATTGCGGAGTTTGATGTGTTGGATGAGAAAGGACAGAAAATCTCTCGTGAAAACTGGAAGATTGTTTATGCCGACAGCGAGGAAACCCGTAGCGGTAACCGCACAGCCGACAAGATTTATGACCTGCAAGAAAGTACTTTCTGGCAGACGGTAGATAATACGGCTTATCCTCATCAGGTGGTGATAGATCTCGGCAAAGAATATAACGTGACCGGTTTCCGTATTCTGCCACGTGCGGAACAGGGAGCTCCCGGCATGATTAAAGATTATAAGGTGTATGTAAAAGCAACCGGTTTCGGTTATTGATATACTTTTCCCGTAGGGGTGGAAACACAGACTGCTGAAGAAGCTACCGAAAAGAATTAAAGACACAGATGTAAGGAGGAAGCTTCAAAAGAAGAAAACCTGCGAGTGGAGCAATTATCGGATACTTTAGCAAATTTTAAAATTTGCTAGAGTATCCGGTTTCTTTTTTATAACTTTGTGGCAGTCTATGATTCTAACCGAAAGCACAATGAAATATATATTGACCTTTATACTATCTTTTCTCTCCTTCTTGGTGTGTTCTCAGAACATAACTATTACAGATATCCCTACCATTGACCAGCTGCCGGTAAATGCCATTCATCGCGTATTCAGAGACAGCGAAGGATATATGTGGTATGGCACGGTGAACGGATTATGTCGTGATGACGGTTATCATGTGAAAGTGTTTCGTTCGGACATTGAAACTCCGGGATTATTAGAGGACAATTTGGTGGAGTGTATCGCTGAGGATAAGAAGGGGAATATATGGTTCGGTACAGACAAAGGGGTGTATATTCTTGATAAATCGGACTACAGTGTACATCCTATGGACCGGGAGCGTTTGAAGAATATTCCGGTGATGTATCTATATGCTACCAGTGACGGCTATATGTGGCTGAGCTATCGTTCTATATTGGCCAAATATGACATCAACGGACAGTTGGTCAAAGAGTATCCCCTCCGGAATAAGTACGGAAGAACTACTATTTCCGGATTTTGTGAGAGCCGCAACCATGAGATTATTATTTCTGTGTGGAATGGCCGGGTATATCATTTGGACAAAGAAAAAGACGAGTTCGTTCCTTATCCTGATAAGATGAGAAGACAAAATCCTACGGTGATGGTTCAGGATAATGAACAGGACTACTTCTGGTTGGCAACCTGGGGGGATGGTGTGGTGCGTTTTGACCCTTCGGCTCCTGAAGATTCTATGTTTGTATATTCTGAAATACCGGTCAATGCTGCCGGTGAGGAGGATGGGGTCATCCTTAGTCTGGTACAGGATGATAAACTGGGGTATATCTGGTTAACCACCGGGCACGATTTCATGTCCTTACAAATACAACCGGATAAGACGTTAAAACAATTGAAATTCCAGACAGGGCTTCTGCCTGTTAATCATATGTTGGTAGAAGTTCTGAAAGGGAGGGGATGTCTATGGGTGTCGGCCTTTGACCGTCCTAGTTTCATTGTACATCTGATGGATAATATGACCAAGGATTATGCCTTACCCGCTTTGGCGGACAGAGTAAACCGCAGTCCGGCTGTAATGGCTTTGTGTGATGACGGAGACGGTATGATGTGGATGATGCAAGAAAGAACCGGGTTGGTGTTATATGACTTGAAGCAGGATAAAGTGAAAATCTATTCGGATTTTCCCGAGCTTGTTTCGTTGTCTTTGGATAACGGACGAGAGATGGCTCGAGCACGTATTAATAACGGTATTTGGGTGGCAAAAGATTTGAATAGATTGGTTTATGGTATGACCCGTAAGGGTATGGAGATGTATCTGGAGGATCTTATTGATTTGAACGGGCAGGTGGAATCGAACGCTACGGTGACCAAATTGTATGAAGACTCGCACGGAATCTTGTGGATAGGCTTGAACAAAGGACTTTGCAGTTATGATGTCCGTCAGAAAAGAATTAAACAGGTTTATCCCGATGTGGGGCATGTGATGGGAATCGTGGAGAATAAGGAAGGGTTGATATGGATTTGTACTCAAGACAACGGTTTGTTTCAGACAACGGCGGATGAAAAACTTCGTTCTTTCAAATTGGACAAGAATTTCTCTTGTCTGTCTATTGCTCCCGATTGGATTTTGTGGTTGGGAACTTGTGACGGAGGAGTCTATTCTTATGATCCTTCAGAGAATAAGTTGGTCAGTTATAATGAGGCTTGCGGTATGAACGGTAATCAGGTGAATCAAATAGTGGCTGATGCATATAATCATATTTGGATTGATACAAACCAGAAACTGATAGAATTTAATCCTCGTAACGGTTCGTTCCGCACCTATCTTACCACGGATGGTTCTATCTTGTTGCGTCGCTTTCTTCCCACTGCTGTTTGTCAAGCAAAAGATGGCAATATTTATTGGGGCGGCATTCCGGGTATTTGCATGGTTACTCCATCAAACGGGTTGGAAAGAAAGGCTAGTGCAGTGAAGACCAAGATAACTGATATAAAGTTGCAAGGAGAATCATTGATATTCGGAGATAGAAAGAGTAGCAATTCCATTAACCGGATAGAATTGCATCCCGATGATCAGAATTTGGAAATTAGTTTTTCTTCTCTTAACCACCGTTATGCTTCAAAAATACGCTATGCTTATCGGTTGATAGGAGTGGACAAAGCGTGGGTATATGTGGAAGGTGGTAAAAAACTCGGCGTTTTTATAATCATCTGAGTAAGGGCACTTATACTTTTCAGGTGAAAGCGACGGATGAAAATGGTCTTTGGAGTAAAGAGGTAACTGAACTGACTATCCGACGCCTTCCTGCTTTTTATGAAACTTGGTGGGCGTATTTGTTCTATGTATTGATAGTGATGGGTGTATCCGGTTATAGTCTGTATCTTTATCTGAAGCGCGTGGACCGTAAGAATAATGAAATGTGGGCGGACAGCAAGGAGATGATTAAAATGCGTATTTATTTGGATAGTAAGGTGAATTTGCCTGAACCTGAGTTTGTACAACTGGACAAACTTCTATTGGAGAAAGCGGTAAAAGCCGTGGAAGATAACCTTACTGAGCCTGATTTTGATGTGACAGCTCTAGCTGATGCCATGAATATGTCCCGTTCTACTTTGACCCGTAAATTGAAAGCCATAACAGGCCGAACTCCATTGGATTTTATCCGGAACATCAAGATGAAGCATGCCAGACACATGTTGGAAGATAAAGACAAAAGTGTAACAGAGGTTGCCGCTACGTTGGGGTATTTTAATCGGAAGTATTTCACCACTTGCTTTAAGGAGGAATTTGGAATGACTCCCAGTGAGTTCCAGAAATCACAACACGAAGAATAAACATCTTCCTGTCCTTTAATTGTTGCAAATAGGGGGTACAAATGCGTCAAGTTATAGCTAGAGCTATTTGTATCCCCTGTTAGCATGGTTCTTCACCTGTATTTCTATTTCCTATTTCATTCTTTTGCCACAACCTTTTACGGGGAGAAAAACACATCTTCTTCATTCATTCCCGCAGTAAAGGTATGTATAACTTTAAATTTAATATAGAATGAAACATTTGTTTTTGTTGCTTACTCTGTTAAGCTTTTCATTAACGGCCTTAGCCCAGCAAAAAGTGACGGGTAAGGTGAAAGATTCTTCCGGCGAGCCTGTCATAGGAGCCAGTGTTGTTGTAAAAGGCAATAATACCATGGGAACCATTACCGATTTTGATGGAAACTTTATGTTGGATGTTCCGGCAAAGAGTGTGTTGGTTATTTCTTATATTGGCTATGTCACTCAGGAAGTCCCGACAGCAGGAAAGAATTCATTAGAGATTGTTTTAAAGGAGGATACCAAAACCTTGGATGAAGTGGTGGTGATTGGTTACGGTACACAGCGTAAAGGTGATGTGACCAGTTCTGTAGCTAGTGTGAAAGCCGACAACTTTGTAAAAGGAGCCGTGAAAGATGTGGGACAGCTGATTCAAGGAAAAGTAGCCGGTCTGGCCATTACCAATCCTAACGGTGACCCGACGGGAAGTACTCAGATACGTCTTCGTGGTACAAATACCATTGGTGGAGCTAATACAGCTCCTTTGGTATTGATTGACGGAATTCCGGGAGAACTCGGTACAGTGGCTCCCGAAGATGTGGAGAGCGTGGACGTGCTGAAGGATGGTTCTGCTGCCGCTATTTATGGTACGCGCGGTACGAATGGTGTGATTTTAGTTACTACCAAACAGGCTAAAGGAGTGGATATTAACCAGGTGGAGTATAATGGCTACGTCAGTACTTCTCTTATAGCCAAAAAGTTGGATATGCTGAATGCAGATGAGTTCCGTACCCTTTATCCTGACCAGGACCATGGGGCTGATACGGATTGGATTGATGAGATTAGCCGTACACCGGTTAGCCATGTTCATAACTTGTCATTGATGGGTGGCAATTCAAAGACTAATTATATTGCCAACTTGAACTATGCCTCTCGTCAAGGGATCATGAAAAAATCGGATTTCGAAAGTTTTCAAGGACGTATTGAGGTAACCCACCGTATGTTTGATGATAAGTTGAAGTTGAAATTCGGTTTGTTTGGTAAGAAAAACCAGATGGAATCTACAACTAGTGGGGGTAGTTTCAGAGGTTGGGTATATGGCCAGGCAACTCGTAGAAACCCGACTGATCCGGTAAGAAATGAGGATGGTACATGGAATGAGAATGTGAGCAAATTCGAATACGAGAATCCGTTGGCTTTGTTGTATGAGGCTGAAGGAAATGTAAAAAAGACGCAGTTGCGTTACAATGGAAATATTGTTTATAATCCTATCAAAGATTTGACTCTTTCTGCCGTATTCTCTTATATTCGTGACAATATGAACCGTGGCTACGGTGAAACTTTGAACCATATTTCTGCTTTGCGTGATGGATTGGCTGGTTGGTCTTCGGTAGGTGCTTATACCAAGATGGAGAAGTTGATGGAACTTACTGCACAATATAACAAAGAAATCGGTGCGCATAAATTTAGTGTCTTGGGTGGTTATAGCTACAATGAAACAGACTTTGAAGAGCTTTGGATTGATAACTATGGTTTTCAGGATGATTATTTTGGCGGATGGCATAATATTGGCATTGGTTCTGCTTTGAAAGACGGTAAAGCGAATATCGGCTCAAAGAAAACTCCTACAAATTTGATCGGTTTTTTGGGCGGGCTACCTATTCGTTCAAGAATCGTTATTTGTTGATGGGAGCTCTTCGTTATGAAGGAGCCAGCCAGTTATGGGGTACTGATAATGCATGGGGGCTTTTCCCATCTATATCTGTAGGATGGAGAATTACCGAAGAAGCATTTATGAAGAATCAGAAGATATTTGATGATTTGAAACTTCGTGTGGGATATGGTGTGACGGGTTCACAGCCTAAAGATCCTTTCCTGGGGGTGGCTATGTTGAAATACGGCTCGTATGCTTTTGTAAATGGGAATTGGGTACAGACCATTGTTCCGGCATCCAATCCGAATCCTGATTTGAAATGGGAGGAAAAGAAAGAAACCAATATTGGTTTGGACTTCGTTTCATGGGGTGGCCGTTTGTCCGGTTCTATTGATTATTATAACCGTGATGTGGATGGCTTGATATACGAATATGGAGTACCGACTCCTCCGAACTTGTATAATAAGACGATGGCCAATGGGGGTACAAATGAGAAACCGTGGTGTGGAAGTGTTGGTAACTGTGGTTCCTGTTCAGAATAAAGATTTTGAATGGAGCACTACCGGAACATTCTCTTTGAACTCTAATAAGCTAATCAGTTTGTCTGGCAGCATCTTTAAGTCGGATTATGACTATTTTAATACGGGTACAGTGGAATACTCCGGTCAGGTAGCCGATTCTCACAGAGTACAGGTAGGTGAAAGCATCGGTAATTTTTATGGCTTTAAAGTAGTAGATGTGGACAGTGAAGGTCGTTGGATCTACGAAGACAGGAATGGTGAGTTGGTGAACTATAAAGATTTTACTCATGCTCCCGAAGATAAGCATGTTATTGGTAACGGTCTTCCTAAATGGTATGCGGGATGGAACAATACTCTTCGTTATAAAAACTTCGACTTGAATGTGACGATGCGTGGCGCGTTTGGTTTCCAGATAATCAATGGTGGACGTATGAATTATGAGAATGTAAAAAACCAGCCGTTTTGAAAATCGTTTGAAGTCTGTGAATGACTTGGTATTTGGCAAGCATACGTTGAGTCCGGAAGTGGAACCGGAATTCAATAGCTATTATGTAGAAGATGGTGACTACTGGAAGATTGACAATATCACTTTGGGATATAGCTTCGGTCAGGTAGGTAAATATATAAAGTCACTCCGTATTTATGGTTCGGTATTGAATGCTTTGACTATAACCGGATATAAAGGTATTGATCCGGAAGTATCAACAGATGGTTTGACTCCGGGGTATGATACACGTGACAGATATCCGAGTGTGCGCTCATTTACTTTCGGCGTTAATGTGAAATTTTAATGAACTAAAAAGGAATTGAAGATGAAAACAAATATAAAATTATGGACAATGGGACTGATGACAGCCGCATTGTTGGGAAATACAGCTTGTACTGATTTACTGCATGAGAGCTATGGACAGGTAGTGTCTGAGGATTACGTACCGAAAACGGAGGAAGATGTCAGTTATCTGGTAAATGCCGCTTATATACCTTGGCGTGAAACGTTGCTGCAATGGAACGGAGTGGTTCGTGCACAGGAATTGTGTGCGGATCAAGATGTTCTTCCTGCCCGTGATGGTATTGGATGGGTAGACGGTTATATCTATAAAAGATGGCATCAGCATACTTGGACTACCGAGGATGACGGTGTGCTTCAAGGATGGGAACGTACGTACAATGGTGTGAATACCTGTAACCGTATTTTATCTCAGATAGAAGAAGGTGTGATCAGTGTGGATGGAGAAACGAAAGAAAAGTTGATTGCCGAATTGAAAGTACTGAGGGCTTCATATTATTATATTTTGATTGATTTGTATGGTAATGTGCCCATTGTGACAGATTTTAAAGATACTTCTTTGCCGCAACAGTCTACTCGTAAAGAGGTCTTTGACTTTATTGTGAAAGAAATAACGGAGAATATGGATTTGTTGTCCGAAACGCCGAGAGGTTATTATTATGGACGTTTCAATAAGTGGGCGGCTCATACATTGCTGGCCAAAATGTATTTGAATGCTGAAGTTTGGTCGGGTACTGCTCAATGGCAGAAATGTATTGACGAGTGTGATATCGTGATTAATTATGCCGAGAAGTCCGGAGAATATGCATTGGAGAATAATCAGAAGGATGTTTTTGTAACGCATAATGAGAATTCTAAAGAAATTATCTTTGCATTGCCGTTTGATGAAATTTATGTGACAGGATGGAATGATTTTGATTTTCATATGTACACTTTAGCACCTGAGAATCAAGATACTTACCAATTGACTGCACGTCCTTGGGGGGGCGTGTGCGCAGTGCCTCAGTTTATTAATTCTTTTGATGAGGATGATGCACGTTTAGAGGATAACTATATTCAAGGTCAGCAATATACCTATTCCGGTGAAATCTTGAAGCGTAGTATTGATGGAAAACCATTGATTTATACGGTAGATGTCCCCTCTATTGATCAGTCGGATGTGGATGATGGGTTCCGTTGGGGTAAATTTGAATATGCCACCGGTATAACCAACCGTTTGAGCAATGACTGGCCGTTGTTACGATATGCGGATGTATTGATGATGAAAGCGGAGTCATTGATGCGTTTGGGCAAATCGGGAGCAGGTGCTTTGGTGACTCAGGTACGTGAACGCGCCTTCAAGAATGAACCTGAAAAAGCGCAAGTTACAGACGCGGAACTGATGGGAGGAAGTGTATATGATTATGGTCGGAGAGATAGTTATAAGACAGAACATGATGGAGGAACGGATATTAAATATGGTCGTTTCCTTGATGAGCTTAGTTGGGAGTTTTGTCAGGAAGGACGCCGCCGTCAGGACATGATTCGTTTTGGCATCTTCACTACAAAAGCTTGGTTCTCTCATGATAAGAGTGATGAAACCAAAAATCTGTATCCTATTCCAAATAAAGTATTGTTGACCAATAGTAATCTGAAACAGAATCCGGGATATTCTAAATAGTATTTATTGGATGTTTTTTAAGGATGAAAAGGTTGTTTTTCTTTTCTACATTAAATTAGAAAGAATTATGAGTAAAAAGATTTCAATAAGTTTGTTGCTCCTCTGTCTGGGATTATTTTCCCAGGCACAGAGCTATCAGAAAATATCGCAAGGAGTTAAGACTACTGTACAAGGTATGGATGTTGAAGTGGCATTTTATTCTCCATCCATTGTCCGGGTATATAAGACACCGGAGGGAAGTTCGTATGACAAGAAGAGTCTTGTAGTAATGAAAGAGCCTGAGGAGACCTTTGTGGAGTTTGCAATGAATAAAGAGTATATTCGTTTAAAGTCGGATGCATTACAAGTAGAGGTAAATTCATCTACAGGTGGAATCAATTTCTATGATGCAACCGGAAGGGTGTTGTTAAAAGACAAGGATTATGGAACACAGTTCACCCCGTTTGATGATGCGGGTACTTTTTCTTACAATGTCCGGCAGGCGTTTTTTATTAGATAAGGATGAAGTGATTTATGGATTGGGGCAACAACAGACTGGAAAAGTGAATCAGCGCAATCAAAAACTTTTTCTTCGTAACAAGAATATGAGTATCTGTATTCCTTTTATTCATTCAGTGAAAGGTTACGGACTTTATTGGGACAATTATTCCCCAACTATGTTTACGGATAATCCGCAAGAAATGTCATTCGACTCTGAAGTGGGCGATTGTGCCGACTATTATTTCATTTATGGTAGCAATGCGGACGGCGTGATAGCCGGAGTCCGTGATTTGACCGGGCAGGCTCCTCTTTATCCGCTGTGGACACTTGGATTCTGGCAGTGCCGCGAGCGTTATAAGAGTCCGGATGAACTGTGCGAAGTGGTTGATGAATACCGTGATCGGAAAGTTCCTTTGGATGGAATCATTCAGGATTGGCAGTATTGGGGATGTGATTCTAACTGGAACTCCATGAAGTTCCAGAATCCTCGCTATATTAATAAGATGGGCGACAAAGAATACATGAAATATCTTCCGAATGGTGAGAATCCGGATGCACGTTATGGTACTCCAAGAATAAAAAGCCCTCAAGAAATGATTGACTATATACACAAGCGGAATGCGCATATCATGATTTCTGTATGGGCCTCTTTTGGTCCGTGGACAGAGATGTATCATAAGATGGACAGTCTGAATGCTTTGCTTCATTTTGAGACTTGGCCGCCTAAAGCCGGAGTGAAACCTTACGATCCGTTCAATCCTGTAGCAAGAAGTATTTATTGGAATGAAATGAAAAAGAATATCTTTGATCTAGGTATGGACGGCTGGTGGTTGGATTCTACCGAACCCGATCATCTGGAGATTCAAGATAAAGATTTTGATACAAAAACTTATTTAGGTTCTTTCCGAAGAGTTCACAATGCTTTTCCTTTGATGTCCAATAAAGGTGTTTATGAGCACCAGCGTGCTACCACTTCCGACAAGCGGGTATTCTTACTTACCCGTTCTTCATTCTTGGGACAGCAGCGTTATGCTTCACATTCATGGAGTGGAGATGTCGTTTCTACTTGGGAAGTGATGCGCAAGCAACTGGCAGCTGGCCTGAATTATTCTTTGTGTGGTATTCCTTACTGGAACACTGACTTGGGAGGATTTTTTGCTTGGAAATATAATAATGATGTTAATAATATTGCTTATCATGAGTTACACGTCCGTTGGTATCAGTGGGGAGCTTTCCAACCTATCATGCGTTTCTCATAATTCCAGTCCTGTTGCTGTAGAGATCTATCAGTTCGGCGATAAAGGTGATTGGGCTTATGATGCATTGGAGAAATATACCCATTTGCGTTATCGCTTATTACCTTATTTATATAGTACTACTTGGGAAGTAACAAATAAGGCAGGCAGCATTATTCGTCCTTTGGTGATGGATTTTCCGAAAGACAAGAAAGTACTTGATATGGATACGGAGTATATGTTCGGACGTAGTTTTTTAGTACGTCCGGTAACTGATTCTCTCTATACATGGCAGGATAAAAAACAGAATGGTTATCAGAAAAATATGCGGAAAATAGAGAAAACGGATGTATATTTGCCTGAGGGAAGTAACTGGTTTGATTTCTGGACTGGGGCAAAGTTGGCTGGTGGCCAAACCATACAGCGTGAAGTACCTATTGATATCATGCCTGTTTATATCCGTGCCGGTTCTATAATTCCTTGGGGACCTGCGGTGCAGTATGCCACAGAAAAAAGTTGGGATGACCTGGAGATTCGTGTTTATCCGGGTGCTAATGCAACTTTTATTCTTTATGAGGATGAGAACGATAATTACAATTATGAAAAGGGAGTTTATTCTACTATCACTTTCCGTTGGGATGATAGTAACCGTACTTTGCACATCAGCGACCGTGAAGGAAGATATCCCGGAATGTTGGAAAAGAGGAAGTTCAAAGTAGTTCTCGTAAATCATAGATCAGGAGAAGGCGATAAACCATTGAAGGGAGGAAAGATGGTGAATTATACCGGTACAGCAATTGAGGTGAAACTTTAGAATGTTCATATTGAATATCCAGCAGAATAAATAAAGAAACGATAAAATACATTATGAATTTACTTAAAACCATTTTATCCACTTCCGTTTTTGCTATAGCTTCTGTAGCTTTACATGCTCAGCTACCCGCAAAAGTAGAAAGTTTTCCAGTCAGGGATGTGCGGCTCACCGCCAGCCCTTTCAAACACGCAGAGGATATGGATATCCGTTATCTGCTGGGAATAGACCCCGACCGTCTGTTAGCTCCTTATTTGAAGGAAGCTGGTCTTTCCCCTAAAGCCGAAAATTATACCAATTGGGAAAATACAGGGCTGGACGGTCATATTGGCGGACATTATTTATCGGCCCTTTCCTATATGTATGCCGCTACGGGAAATAAGGAGATCAAGGCGCGTCTGGATTATATGATAAGTGAACTGAAACGCTGCCAGGATGCCGCCGGTGACGGTTATCTGTGTGGAGTTCCAAACGGGCGCAAAATGTGGAAAAAAATAGAGGAAGGAAACATTCGCGCGTCCGGTTTCGGATTGAACGACCGCTGGGTTCCTCTTTACAATATTCATAAAATATATGCCGGCCTTCGTGATGCAACTCTTCAGACCGATAGCCGGGAGGCAAAGGAAATGTTGGTGAAACTCACGGACTGGATGATTCGTCTGGTATCCAAGTTGAGCGATGAACAGATACAGGATATGCTGCGCAGCGAACATGGAGGGTTGAACGAAACATTTGCCGATGTGGCCGCTATCACCGGCGACAAACGCTACTTGAAACTGGCTCACCAATTTTCTCATCACACCGTGTTGCAGCCTTTGTTGAGACAGGAGGATAAACTGACTGGTATGCACGCCAATACCCAAATACCGAAAGTGATAGGTTTCAAACGTATTGCCGATTTGGAAGGCAACCGAGATTGGAGCGAGGCCGCCCGCTATTTCTGGGAAACAGTGGTAAACCATCGAAGCATCACCATCGGAGGTAACAGTGTGCGTGAGCATTTTCATCCGGCTGATGATTTCAGCAGTATGCTCACCAGCGAGCAGGGGCCTGAGACTTGTAACACCTACAATATGCTCCGCCTTACAAAAATGCTGTATGAAACGAGTGCGGACGTTCATTTTATGGATTATTACGAACGGGCGCTTTATAACCATATCCTTTCCACGCAAGATCCTGTGCAAGGCGGATTTGTTTATTTTACCCCGATGCGTGCCGGTCATTACAGGGTCTATTCGCAGCCTCAGACCAGTTTCTGGTGTTGTGTGGGATCGGGGATGGAAAATCATGCCCGTTATGGTGAAATGATTTATGGACACAAGGATAATAATCTGTATGTCAATCTTTTCATTCCGTCTACCTTGCGCTGGGGAGATACCCAAATTGAGCAACAGACGGCTTTTCCCGATGAGGAGGGGAGTACTCTTGTTATTTCTCCGGAAAAGGGAAAGAAAGAATTTACCCTTCTTTTCCGTATTCCCGAATGGACGAAGCCGGAAGCATTACGCTTGTCTGTTAATGGTAAACGGCAGAACGTAACGGTCAAAGAGGGATATGTTAGCCTGAACCGTACTTGGTCAAAAGGTGACAAAGTAAGGCTGGAACTGCCGATGCATTTGCGTGCCATTGCACTGCCGGATGGTTCTGCCAACTATTCCATCTTATACGGACCGATTGTGCTGGCCGCCCGGTTGGGCAAGCAAAATCAGGATGGCATGTTTGCCGATGACAGTCGTGGCGGACACATTGCTGCCGGACCGCGTCTGCCTTTACAAACGATGCCTGTCATTGTGGGGGATAAGAACAATCTTCTTTCTCATCTGAAAAAAGTGGAAGGTAAGCCGTTGACATTTACATTGTCCGGAGTTTATCCCGAACGCTATGAGGGTATGACTGTGGAACCGTTTTTCCGTTTATATGAGTGCCGGTATATGGTCTATTGGCCTGTGCTGTCCGTACAGGAGTTGCAGGCAAGGCAGGAACAGTTGGCAAAAGAGGAAAAGGAGCGTGCCGCATTGGATGGTATGACCGCCGATAAAGTGATTTGTGGGGAACAACAACCGGAAAGCGACCATTTCATCCGGATGGAGAATTCCCGTACGGGGGATGATGAAGGGATTCACTGGCGTGAGGCGGCCGGTTGGTTCAGTTATCGTATGAAGACGAACGGAAAGCAGGTCAATAAAGTGCGTATCCGGTTCCGTTCCGAGATTCGTAAGGATGCAAAAGTATGGATAAACGGGCAGGAAGTAGGACGATTGGCTGGTAAACCGGTTTCGGATGTATCGGTTGGGATATTTGATGTACCTGCATCTATGCAATCCAATGAGCAACTGGAGATAAAGATCGGTAAAGGAAATGAGAAAGTGACTCCGCATATTTATGAGGTGCGGCTGGTGGCTGAATGATGATAGATATACGAACCGGCCATGCCTCAGTTGGCATGACCGGTTCGTCTTTTCAGATAATTCCGTTGTCTTTCAAGACCGCTTGTAACTCTTTATCAGTGATATTCTCACGCTCTGATTTATCATAAATGAAATGTAAGCCAATCTCTTTTTCTTCTTTGGATAGAGTGGCGATGAGAGTGATCACTCTTGCTCCACCTCTTTTCCCTTTTCCTTTTGATGCTATACTCATGCGTACTTTGTGTAGGCCATTGCCTAAATCAGTACCCATGTCAGGGTTCTGCATGAGTTCTGCGGCTAAAATTGTCAAGTCTTGCTTCAATGATTTATATCGCTTGGAAAGTTTCTTAACTTCTTTTTCGAAGTGGCGATATACTTTGATTTTATAGTTCATTGAGCAATTCTTCTATGGGACGGCCTTTCAGCTTTCCTTCACGCATCAGTTTGATGTCTTTGCAAGCCTCGGACAGCCCGTCCATTATTTCACTTTTGGTCATGTAGGGTTCTTCATCCTCTGCCACCATGGTAGAAACAGATTCCATTTCCTTTTTAGCATGAACAAGAGTCTTCCTTACAGACTCCAACACCTTTACATTCTTGATGTCCAGGATTTCCCGAATCAGTTCGTTTTGTATTGATTCCAATGTGATTGTACTCATGACGTTCTCCTTTCTTCTTATTATTTATCTCGTATGGCAAAGATAGCGAAAAGGTGGCATGTCTGCTTGTTTTCTGCATGAAAAATAGTTTTCATTTAGAGGTTGTACCTAAAAGAAATACCTTTTTTCTATTTAGTTTTCCTATTTTTGCAGGAAACAAACCGAACAGCTAATGAAAATTCTCCATACAGCAGACTGGCATCTGGGCCAGACTTTTTATGAATACGACCGGCGGGAAGAGCATCTCCATTTTTTGGAATGGCTGAAACAGCAGATAAGACAGCATGAAATAGATGTATTGTTGATAGCAGGTGATGTATTCGATAGCCCGAATCCTTCGGCGGAATCACAACGAATGTATTATCGTTTTCTAAGAGAAGTTACGTCCGAGAACCCTTCTTTGCAAATTATCATCATTGCCGGAAATCATGACTCGGCAGCCCGTCTGGAGGCTCCCAATCCCCTGTTGGAGGATATGAATGTCACCGTTCGCGGTGTCGTGCGCCGCAATGCGGAAGGTGATATAGACTTGCAACACCTGATTCGTCCCCTTTACACAGAAGGGGAAGTGACCGCC
>ENA-OQNJ01000106-OQNJ01000106.1-human-gut-metagenome-genome-assembly--contig:-NODE-106-length-20551-cov-4.465531_pt1 | contig 20551 bp, 24 predicted proteins | sample MGYA00242630_ERZ504882 | MGnify/ENA primary metagenome ERZ504882 (study PRJEB26092, sample SAMD00036408) | human gut metagenome | host: Homo sapiens | study: EMG produced TPA metagenomics assembly of... | reverse complement strand
GTAAGTATTAAACTAAAAAACAAACACAATCTTAACGGAAAAAGAATTGACAAATAAAAATTTGAGGCATAAAATAGCTTTCAGAACAAGGGTGTTTACGATGTATTGTGTAAGCACTCTTTTACTTTTGCAGGAATTAAACCCTTGGATCTCTGCAAAAAACTTAAAATTAAAGAAGGTGAGGAGAAAATGGGTTCATTGGGAGATTATCTGATGGAAGAGCTGTCACTTAAGACAAGCTTTACGATCCCCATCGGCGGAGGTATTCCAGTACCGCAGTCAGCCGTAACAACATGGGTGATCATGGCAATCGTAGTGTTGCTCTGCATCATATTCGTACGGAACCTGAAAGTCATACCAGAAGGACCGCAAGTTTATGTGGAAGCCTTAGTTGGTTTCATCTATAACTTCATCGGTGGTCTGGTCGGCGAAAAAGGGAAACGTTACATACCGTTTCTTGGAACAATTCTGATTTATCTTGGCTGTGCAAATATTTCGGGATTTTTCAGAGCGAAACCGCCAACGAAAGATCTGAATGTTACCGCAGGATTAGCGATCATCAGTTTGTTTTTGATCATATATTCCGGAATCCACGAGAAAGGATTGAAGGGATATATACACAGTTATGTGGAACCTATGCCAATGATGGCGGCCATTAACATCCTTGAATTATTTACAAGACCGTTATCACTGTGTATGCGACTTTTTGGAAATGTCTTAGGAGCATTCGTTTTGATGGAATTGATCACACATATCGCACCAGCGATCGTGCCATTGCCATTTAGTTGTTACTTCGACTTTTTCGATGGATTGTTGCAGGCATATGTATTTGTATTGTTAACATCACTGTTTATCAGTGAATCAATTGAGTAAGATGTATCATGACAGATACACAAATTTAATTTTTATTTAAAAGGAGATTAGAACTATGGGATTAGCAGCTATTGGAGCAGGAATTGCAGTATTAACAGGTTTAGGAGCAGGTATTGGTATCGGTGTTGCAACAAATGGAGCACTTGGAGCAATCGCAAGACAGCCAGAAGAAGCTGGAAACATCAATAAAACATTATTACTTGGTTGTGCATTAGCCGAAGCTACATCAATTTATGGATTAGTTGTTGCGATTCTGTTAATCGTAATGAAATAGAAGTAGGAGGCGGAAGATATGTTTCTGAAATTAGACTGGGGCATTATCTGGCCGATCGTCAACATTGTCGTATTTTATCTCTTGCTTAGAAAATTCTTATTTGGTCCAGTCAGTGAGGTCATGGAGCAAAGAAAAAAAACTGATCTCAAGTGACTTAGATGATGCAGCACAGACGAAAGCTGAAGCAGAAGAGATCAAGCAGGAATATGAGAAAAACCTTGCACAGGCAAAGGATGAGGCAGGACAGATCGTTTCCGACGCAAGAGCAAGAGCCAAGAATGAATACCAGAATAAGATGGATCAGACAAAAGAAGAGATTGCTCTTATGAGAGAAAATGCCCGTAAAGACATTGAAGCTGAGAAACAAAAGACGATCGCAGGTCTTCAGACAGAGATTGCAGGTATCGCACTTATGGCAGCTTCGAAAGTTGTGGAAAAAGAAGCAAACGACAAAGGCAACGAGAAGCTTTTGGATGATTTCCTGAAAGAGGCAGGTGTCTAGCATATGAAGAGAATTTCCATGACGTATGGACAGGTATTGTTTGAACTTGGGATCAAAAAGAAGTTTACAAAAGCACAGGACATGCTTCATGAAAATGAAGAGCTTTTAAGTGCATTAGAGAATCCAACGATACACAAAGAAAGTAAAAGAAAAATGTGGTGGAAAAGTTGTTTTCTGATGATATAAAAAGTTTCTTAAAAGTTGTATGTGATAATGATGATATCGCTTGTTTTGACGAGGCAGTTGAGTATTATGATGAACTAAAACGCAAGACAGATAAGATCATTAAGGCAGAGTTTGACTATGTGACAATGCCAAAAGACGAACAGCTTGAGCGAATCAAACAGTATCTTATGAAACAATATCAGGCGGACAAGGTAGAGCTTACTTTAAAAGAAGAGAAAGACTTGATCGGTGGTTTTGTACTGAAAGTTGGAGACCACGTTTATGATAACAGCCTGAGTGGAAAAATGAGAAAATTACAGCAGAAACTTACATGGAGGTGAGGATCAGGTGAGCAGTATCAATCCAGAAACAGTCGTTTCTGTATTAAAAGATCAAATTGAAAACTATGACCAGAAAACTGAGGTCAAAGAAGAAGGAAGAATCATTCAGATCGCAGACGGTATTGCAACAGTCTATGGAATGGACCAGGCAATGTATGGAGAACTTGTTATTTTTGAAACAGGTGTCCACGGACTTGTACTGAATGTTGAAAGAAACTGTATCGGTTGTGTTTTACTTGGTTCCGATCATGGATTAATGGAAGGATCTAAAGTAGCAAGAACCGGTGTACAGGCAGATATCCCGGTTGGAGATGCTATGATCGGACGTGTCGTTAATGCGATCGGAGAACCAATCGATGGAAAAGGTGAGATTAAAACTGACGAGAGAAGACCAATCGAACATGAGGCAGCAGGAGTTATCGACAGAAAATCTGTTGACCAGCCATTACAGACAGGTATCTTAGCGATCGACTCTATGTTCCCGATCGGACGTGGACAGCGTGAGCTGATCATCGGTGACCGTCAGACAGGTAAAACATCGATCGCAGTTGATACGATCTTAAATCAAAAAGGACAGGATGTTATCTGTATTTATGTAGCGATCGGACAGAAAGCATCAACAGTATCACAGATCGTAACAACATTAAGTAAACATGGTGCTATGGATTACTCTATCGTTGTATCCGCATCTGCAAGTGACCTTGCATCTTTACAGTACATTGCACCATATGCAGGAACAGCGATCGCAGAGCATTTTATGCATCAGGGAAAAGACGTTTTGATCGTATATGATGATCTGTCTAAGCACGCCGTTGCTTATCGTGCAATTTCCTTACTGCTGGATCGTCCACCTGGACGTGAAGCTTACCCTGGAGATGTATTCTACTTACATTCAAGATTACTAGAGCGTTCTTGCCGATTAAGTGATGAACTTGGTGGTGGATCTATCACAGCATTACCGATCATCGAAACACAGGCAGGAGACGTATCCGCGTACATTCCTACAAACGTAATCTCTATCACAGACGGACAGATCTTCCTTGAAAGTGAGTTATTCTTCTCCGGTGTAAGACCAGCGGTTAATGTTGGACTTTCTGTATCCCGTGTAGGTGGAGCAGCACAGACAAAGATCATGAAGAAAGTAGCCGGAAACCTTCGTATTGACTTAGCTCAGTATCGAGAACTTGAGGTATTTACACAGTTTAGTTCAGACCTTGATGATGGAACAAAAGCAACATTAAATTATGGATCTCATCTGATTGAACTGCTAAAACAGCCACTGTACCATCCAATGGCATTACATAAACAGATTTTACTTCTGTTTGCAGCAGGTCATAAGATGTTAAATGATGTTCCAGTCAAAGAATTAAAGGCAGACACAGAAGAAATGACAGCATTCTTTGAACAGAAATATCCAGAGACAGTGAAGAAGATCGACGAAGGCAAAGTCTTAACAGATGACATTGCAAAAGAGATCCAAGAGGCGATAGAAGCCTATTTAAAGTAGGTGATCACTATGGCAAATATCAGAGAAATTAAAACAAGGATGAACAGTATCGAAGATACATTAAAGATCACAAATGCGATGTATCTGATCTCATCTTCCAAATTAAAGAAAGCAAGAAAGCAGTTAGATGCCACAACTCCATACTTTGAAATGCTTCAGGCAGCTCTGCTTGATATCATGGCACATACGCCAGATCTTCAGCACATTTTCTTAAACAAAAGAAAGAAAGAACATCCAAAAAAAGGATATCTTGTGATGACTGCAGACCGTGGACTTGCCGGGGCCTATAATCATAACATTACAAAAATGGCAGAAGAGAATATTAATGAAGATGATAAACTGTTCGTGATCGGATATATGGGACGTAATTATTTCGGACGAAGAAATGCAGCCCAGATGGACGAGGATTTCTTCTATACAACACAAGATCCTACGATCTACAGAGCAAGAAGAATTGCAGAAAAAATGATCGAGGAATATGTATCAGGAGAACTTGACGAAGTCTATATTATTTATACTAAGATGATCACATCCATTACCTCAGAACCAAAGATGATCCGTGTGTTACCATTAAACCCAGATCAGTATGAGTTTGCAGGAAAAGGAAAGAGATCACATATGACAGAATTTCAGCCATCCGTAAAGGCGGTGCTTGACCGCCTGGCACCAAACTATATCAAAGGACTTGTCTATGGTGCGATGGTAGAATCATTTTCCAGTGAATTAAACGCCAGAATGATGGCGATGGAAGGTGCAAGCAAGAGTGCGAGAGAAATGATAAGATCACTGGGACTTATGTATAACCGTGCTCGTCAGGCAGCGATCACTCAGGAGATCACTGAGGTGTGTGCCGGAGCTAAATCATTAAAGAAAGAGTAACAGTGAAGGAAGGGAAATAAAATGGAAAAAGGAAAAATCGTACAGATTCTTGGTCCAGTAATCGACGTAGAATTTGAAACTGAACAGCTCCCTTTGATTCATGACGCCTTGACCGTTGTTAATAAAGGAAAAGAAGTTGTTATGGAAGTGGAACAGCATATGGGAAATCGTACTGTGCGCTGTATCCTGTTAGCAGCCAGTGAAGGACTTCACAAAGGAATGGAAGTCACAGCAACTGGTGGACCAATCAAAGTTCCAGTTGGAAAACAGACATTAGGACGTATGTTTAACGTACTTGGAGAAGCAATTGATAAAGGAGAACCTGTAGAATCAGAAGAAAAATGGGCGATCCATCGTGAACCACCTAAATTTGAAGACCAGAGCCCTGTTGTAGAAATGTTTGAGACAGGTATCAAAGTCATCGACCTTTTAGCACCATACGCAAAAGGTGGTAAGATCGGTCTGTTTGGTGGTGCCGGAGTTGGTAAGACAGTCTTAATTCAGGAACTGATTCATAATATCGCAACAGAACATGGTGGATATTCCATCTTCACAGGTGTAGGAGAACGTTCAAGAGAAGGAAATGACCTCTGGAATGAAATGACAGAATCCGGAGTTATCAAAAATACAGCTTTAGTGTTTGGACAGATGAATGAGCCACCTGGATCTCGTATGAGAGTTGCCCAGACAGGACTTACAATGGCCGAATATTTCCGTGATCAGGAAAAACAGAACGTGTTATTATTCATCGATAACATTTTCCGTTATGTACAGGCAGGATCAGAGGTATCAGCCCTGTTAGGACGTATGCCATCAGCCGTAGGTTATCAGCCAACACTGGCAAATGAAGTTGGTGCTCTACAGGAACGTATCACATCTACAAAGAACGGGTCTATCACATCTGTACAGGCAGTTTATGTGCCAGCCGATGACTTAACTGACCCAGCACCAGCAACAACATTTGCCCATCTGGATGCAACAACTGTATTATCAAGAGCGATTTCTGAACAAGGTATCTATCCAGCCGTAGATCCACTGGAATCAAGCTCTCGTATCTTAGAGCCAGACATCGTTGGAGAAGAACACTATGAAGTAGCAAGACGTGTAGAAGAAGCACTTCAGAGATATAAAGAATTACAGGATATCATTGCGATCCTTGGTATGGAAGAATTAGACGAAGAAGATAAGATCACAGTATACCGTGCAAGAAAGATTCAGAAATTCTTATCTCAGCCATTTAACGTAGCAGAAACATTTACAGGAATCCCTGGTAAATACGTTCCTGTCAAAGAAACGATCCGAGGATTCAAAGCGATCTTAGATGGAGAAATGGATGAATATCCAGAACAGGCCTTCTTGATGGTCGGAACAATTGATGATGTAAAGGAAAAGGCAAAAGAGGTGATGTAAATGGCAGAAACCTTTTATTTTGAGATCATTGCCAGTGACAAAAAGTTCTACAGCGGAGCTTGTGAACACGTCATTTTCCCAGCAGTGGACGGACTTTACGGTGTATTAGCAAACCATGAAGATACAGTAACAGCCGTTGTTGCAGGAGAGCTTCGTTTTAAAGTTGATGGGGAATGGAAAGTTTGTGTTGTTGGTGAAGGATTCGCGGATGTCACCAGAGATTTCGTAGTCATCGTGGTAGATACGGTGGAACGCCCAGAAGACATCGACATCATCCGTGCAAGAGAGGCCAAAACAAGAGCAGAAGAACGACTCAAACAGAAACAAAGCCGTTTGCAGTACTATCATACACAGGCAGCATTGTCACGTGCTATGGCACGACTGAAAGTTACATCAAAATATGTGAAAAAATAGAGTCTGAGAAGACAAATATAGCTAAATGAGAAAAAAGATCAACTATCCAGTAAGTGGAAAGTTGGTCGTTTTTTTTGTACTAATCTGCATAAAAAATATCAAGAATACTGCTTGACTCTGCACTGAAAGGATAGACTACACTACAAATATACGAGGTAGAAAATAAAATGTGCAATATGCAGAAAGGATGAAACTATGAATTTTGAATTAACTCCACAGCAGAAGGCAGTTCAGCAGAGTGCAAGACAGTTTGCTCAGACTGTATTACAGGAAACAGTTCTTGAAGATGATGCAGCAGGACGTTTCCCAGAAGAAGCATATAAGAAAATGGGAGAAATGGGATTTGTCGGGCTTCCATTTCCAAAAGAATATGGTGGTCAGGGAGGAGATTATTTATCCTATGTATTAGCATTAGAAGAAATCTCCAAGATCAATTCATCTGTAGGAATTGCTTATTCTGTATGTACTTCATTATACTCTGGTGCTCTGATCAATGATGGAAATGAAGAACAGAAGAAAAAATATCTGCCAGAAGTTCTGTCTGGAAAGAAAATGGGATCATTTTGTTTAACAGAACCAGATGCAGGTTCTGATGCAGCAGGATGTAAAACAACAGCGATCTGGAATGGAAAAGAATATATCCTGAATGGATTAAAATGCTTCATTACAAATGGACCATTAGCAGATTACTATATGGTAGTTGCTCTTACGAATCCAGAATTAAAGACAAAAGGATTAACAGCATTCATCGTAGAACGTGAATGGGAGGGTGTATCCATTGGTAAGATCGAAGATAAGTGCGGAATCAGATGTGCACAGGTATCTGAGGTCATCTTTGATAATGTAAGAGTTCCAAAAGAGAACATGCTCGGAGAAGAAGGAAAAGGATTTGCTGTTGCAATGAAAGACCTGGATGGAGGACGTATTGGCGTTGCAGCCCAGGGACTTGGAATTGCCAAAGGAGCTTACGACATCGCATTTAATTATTTAAAAGAGAGAGAACAGTTCGGAAAACCATTATACAAGAATCAGTATTTAGCATTTAAGATGGCTGAGTTAGAGACAGAGATCGAGATGGCTCAGTATATGTTATACAAAGCAGCAACAGATAAGCAGGAAGGCAGAAGCTACAGTGTACCAGCGGCTAAAGCGAAGATGGTTTGTACAGATGCAGCAATGCATGTAGCCACAGAAGCTGTACAGATGCTGGGTGGAAATGGATATATGAAAGAATATCATGTAGAAAGAATGCTGCGTGATGCTAAGATCACACAGATCTACGAAGGAACAAATGAAATTCAGAAACTTGTCATCAGCGGAAATATGTTTCGTAAATAAGAACAAATAGGAGGTGTCGAAATGAAAAAAGCATTGGAAGGAATTAAGGTAGTTGATCTTACTTCAGCTTTAAGTGGACCGTTTTGCACGATGATGTTAGCTGATTATGGAGCGGACGTATTAAAAATCGAGCCTCTACACGGAGATCAGTGCAGAACATGGGGTCCAATTGATGAAAAGAGCGGAGAGAGCGGATTTTACTGTTATGTAAACAGAAATAAAAAGGGTGCAACATTAAACCTGAAATCTGAAAAAGGAAAGCAGATGTTTTATGATCTGGTAAAGGATGCAGATATTCTTGTTGAGAATTATCGTGGCGGGGTTACAAAGAAGCTGGGGATTGATTATGAGACGGTAAAGAAGATCAATCCATCCATTATCTATGCATCCTGTTCCGGATTTGGACAGTATGGACCATTAACACACAGAGCCTGCTATGATATCGTGGCGCAGGCAATGGGCGGAATGGTGAATCTGACTGGTTTTAAAGATACAGATCCAGTCAAAGTTGGTCCATCTGTCGCAGACCATGTATCAGGGATTTATTTAACAGTTGGTGTATTGGCAGCCCTTCATCATCGTGATATGACCGGAGAAGGGCAGCAGGTTGATGTATCTATGTTTGATACAATATTCAGTCTTCTTGAAAATGCCTTAGTGAATTATACAATGGCAGGGGAGATATCGCAGAGAAATGGAAACATAGACCCATCCATTGCTCCATTTGATATTTTCCCTTGTAAGGACGGATTTACAGCACTCGGGGTAGGAAATGACAGATTATTTGATACATTTTGTCATACGATCGGACATGAAGAGCTGCTTGGTGATCCAAGATACGAAACCAATGATCTAAGGTGTAAGAATTACCTGCCGGAACTGCAGGAACTGATCCGTGGATGGTGTATGGAACATACAAAGAAAGAGATTGAATATATCATGGATGAAGCAGGAATTCCATGTGGACCGGTATTAGATGTAAAAGAAGCGATCGAACATCCACATACACAGGCAAGAGAGATGATGGTTCACTGCGAACATCCTACGGCAGGAGATCTTTATTTCCAGGGATGTGTTACGAAGATGTCAGAAACTCCAGGAGTTGTAGAAACGCCTTCCCCACTTCTAGGAGAGCATAACAGAGAGATCTTTGGATTAACCGAAGAAGAAGAAGCACAGTTAAAAGAAGAAGGCGTAATTTAATTACTTTTATTTCATAAGGAGGAGCAACATGAGAAAAGTATCTTATTTAAGTTACAATATGACGACAGCGGATGCAAATAATCCAGATGGAATCGTGCCAGTTGGACGTCAGTTTGACTTTATCGGAGATGTTGAAACAGAAGAAATGATCTTGGTAGATGGAGATGAATCTCTCTGTCTGGGATATGAAGATGTAAAGATCTATCAGGATGTGTATGTAGGAGATATGATGGAGTACAAAGCTACTTTAACACATATCGGAAATACATCAAGAGACTGCAGGATTGAAGTATTTAAGCTGGCTACACCAGCATACAGAGCTGGGAAAGAAGACTACAAACCAGGAGATATGGTATGGTTTGATGAGCCTGTATTATGTACAGAAGGTAATGTAAGACTGGTTGTTAAGAAACACTTACAACGTGGAGAACAACCAGATGGAGCAGTTATTGATCCATGGCGTCATCTGGATGATTTTCCAGAAGATGAATAAAGTACATAAGACAGATTGAAAGGAGAAAGAATGATGAAAGATACAATCACTTTTCGTTATAGAATGTCAGACCGTGACGTATTTTACGGTGGTGGAGTTGTAAATGGTGCCAGAAGTATCACACTGATGGAAGATGCAGCAAAACGTTTGATGGCAAAAACATTTGGAAATACAGGAAGATGTGTAGAAGTTAAAAAACGTTCGTCTTTACACACCATGTTTTGCCGGAGATTATATGGAATATATCGCTGGAATCAGAAAACAGGAAGGAAATAAAGTACTGATCGAAGTTCGTTCTTTTAAGATCATTGAAGTACCAACAGACCCTCCATATCCAAGTTCCATCGATGTTCTGGAAGATCCACCATTATCAACTGTTGTACAGTTCTGGTATGAATATTAGATCATATAAAGCTCATTCATAGTATTAATAAATAATAAACCTGGCAAAAAGGCTGTAAATTCTTTGGGGTAAGCAAGAATTTACAGCCTTTTTGGAGTTGCATTCTTATTTTGTATAACAAAGTATTAATTTATTTACTCTCTTTCTCGACAGGGATAATGATCTTGGTCACCCTGCGTGTTTCATCATTGACATCCAGAGGGGTAAAGGATGAATTCTTCTGTTGCTGGTCCTGTAACAGTGTAGCCATTCTGGCGGATCCATTTCATCATCTGGATATAAGAAGTCGGGATATCCTCATAGTTACCGATATGGATCATGGTTACGGCATCAAAATTCCCGAAATCACGAATATCATCGGTAGAAGAAGTATTCTCGATATGGACAGCAAATTCAACCATGGAGTTTGCTGAGAGGAACTTGTTCATGATATTATCTTCATAAAATGTCACATAAACAGGTCCCATGATCTTATGTTTGGAATGCTCTGCTTTCCGAAGAATGGAAATCCATCGGTCTAAGGACATCTCAGAGTAATCATATCCTTCCATCTCAGAACGATCATACATTAAACTGATCTTAGGAATATGTTCAATAGAGATTTCAAGGTCTTCGGAAGGAATAGAAGAGGATGCTTCCAGAATATCAACTCCATTTTGAATCTTCTGGAGCAGATAGCAGCATTCAGTATACTGATCGATCCGCTTCATGATATCATCCCGCATCGTCTCAAGGTGCGAATTGATATTCGCTTCCAGGGACTGTGCGTCGTTCTCTGATATGATCTGCCGGATATCTTTTAATGGAAATCCCATTTGTTTTAAGGTTTTAATGATCATCAGATTGACGATCTGTGGTTTTGAATAGTAACGGTAGTGCGTACTGTCATCTCGATAGTCGGGTGTGAATAATCCGATCTCATCGTAATAGCGTAAAGTCTTCTGGGGTATATTACAGAGGGTCGATAATTCGCCGATACAGTAGCGCGCCTTTTTAGCTGACATAAAGATTACCTCCGATTCATAAAATAAATATTACCTATCTGTTTATTATATCATAAAAGATAGATAAAGCATAGATGGTTTTATTCAAAATGCATAAAAATAAAAAGATAATTCTTATAGAAATTGTATAAGATACACAGAAGAATAAGAGATATATCCTAGAAGATATATCTCTTATTTTTGACTTATATGAGGAAGATATTGTTAGCGAAATGTTATTTATTTTGCATCACATTTCAATACTGCATTTAATAATACGGAAGCACCCTGTGTGCATTGTTCTGGAGATGTATATTCAGGTTCACAGTGAGAATGTCCGTCTTTGGATGGTACGAATACCATTGTTGTAGGAAGCATATAAGCTGCGAACTGAGCATCATGTCCAGCACCGGAGTTGATCTTCTGGTTAGAATATCCAAGTTCATTAACAGATTCCTGAACGTAAGAAACAAGTTCTTTGTCATAGTAAACAGTATCACGTGTCCATGCAATTTCATAATCAGTCTTGCATTTTACAACTTCTTTAGGAATGTTTTCAATTACTTTGACAACCTGTTCGATCACTTCTGGTTTTTCATGACGTGCATCTAATGAGAATTCTACATAATCAGGAATTACTGTATGTACGTTTGGATGACAGAAGATCTCACCTGTTGTATAAACAAGTTCTGGATCTAATTTGTCTAATTCATCGTGCAGGTACTGAAGAACTTTAGAAGCTCCATATAAAGCATCCTGACGATATTTCATAGGAGTTGTTCCTGCATGGTCAGACTGTCCATAAACTTTGATCGTGTAGTTAACCATTCCAAGAACGCAAGTAACAACACCAATGTCATTTCCAGCTGCTTCAAGGATAGGTCCCTGTTCGATATGTAATTCGAACATTGCTTTGTAATCTTTGTTATTTAAACGGTTTGCTTTGTCACCTTTGTATCCAGAGGCATCAAGGGCAGCACCGAATGTCTTTGTAGCATCAAGAACAGAAGTAGATTTTAACATATCTTCATGTTTGAAGTTTACACGGATATCTTCTGGAAGATAGTCATAACAGATAACACCGGAAGACATCATTGCTGGTGGATATAAGGATCCTTCTTCATTTGTCCAGATCATAGCTGTTAAATTATGTTTATGAGGGATGTTCTGATCAGCAACTGTTTCAAGAACTTCCATAGCTCCCATAACACCTAAGATTCCGTCATAATTTCCACCGTTCTTTACGGAATCACAGTGAGAAGCCATTACGATTCCAGGAAGATCTGGTTCACTTCCAGGAAGTGTTGCATATAAGTTCGCCATATCATCAAATTTAATTGTAGCTCCGATCGCTTCCATGCGGCGTACAAACTCACCTCTTGCCTGCAGTGCTTCTGGAGAAAGGGAATAACGAGTGATTCCGCCGTGTCCGGCATCTCCGAACTGACTCATTGTTTTGATCTTGTCTGTCATTCGTTCTAAATTGCATTCGTACATAATAGTTACCTCCTAAAGATTGATTTACTTTTTTAATAAATTTAATTTGATCACGTTCCAACATACCATAGCGGTAATGATACCAGATGCGATCGCTCCACCTGTAATAACTGCTTCTAAGCCACGTTCGGCAAACATTTTAAAATTCGTCTGAATGGCATTTCGCATCATATAATAAAGCGCGGCTCCTGGAATCAATGGGATCATGCCTACTACCAGATAAAGAGTGGAAGGTGATTTCGTTTTACGTGCCATAAGTTCGGAATAGATTCCGAGGAAAAAAGCTGCTGCAAAATATTGCCGTTCATAGTGAGATATAAAGGATCCACTGATCAGATATATACACCAGGAGAGGCCTCCGCCTAAGGCTGTGAAGAACAGCCATCGTCCGCGCAGATTAAACAAAAGCGCAAACCCAAGAGATCCAAAAAATGCAGCAACGACCTGTATATATGGATTCACGGTATAAGCCTCCTTTTACAGCAGATAATAAGCAATGGCAAAACCAATGGCGATGGAAGAAGAAATAAATAGTGCTTCCAAAAGCCTTGTTAAGCCGGATAACATGTTTTCTGAGATCATTTCCCTGATACAATTGGTAAACATCAGTCCAGGGATCAAGATCATGATATTTCCAATGCTTATCTTATCCAGAGAAAACATTGCGTTTGTATAAACACAGGATGCGGCCATACAGCCCGATACTGTTGATAACAATACAACCAGAAGAAAACGGTTTAGAGGCAGCGGTTGAAGGAGAAGTTCGACACACCGTATACCGATTCCAATCAGACCGGAAACCGCGGCATCAGGAAGGCTGCCTCCAAAAAATATTGTGAAAGAAGAGGAGATCAAAGCATATATGAGCATGGAGGGTATTGGACCATACTTTGGCAGCGCTTTGATCTGCCGGATTTTTTGATCAACCATTTTCATATCCGGAAGAGTGGAACACATCCTTCTGGATAAAGCATTTAAATAGAGTAATTCATATAGATTCAGGGAAAGGTTATGAATCCGTCTCGACAAGGTGATCGTGCCAAATTGCTTGGAGGAAATTGTAACAACGATCATGTAAGTCATGCAGAAGACTTCGGTCGTTTCCGATCCGTATGCGGTACACATACGATAGATCGAATTTTCAACGCGTTGGACCTCAGCTCCGGAGACGAGCATTCTGCTGCCAATCTCCAGAACATTAAAGAGCATGTGTTCAGCTTGTTTCGGCGTAAGTCGTAATTTCTTTCTCTTCATAAGAATCCTCTGATTTTATAAAATTATGTTAAGTGTTTGTATTATAGGGTTTAGTGTTTTCTTGGGCTTCGTTTTACATATTCACCGAGTCCAGGTGTTCCGACAAAGTCTCCATTGTCATATACAACATTTCCACGAAGGTAAGTACGGATTGGATAACCGTGTAACTGTTTTCCTTCCCAGATCGTATGATCCAGATCAGAGTGCATATTATCAACGCTGATCGTGAAGTCTTTGTCTTTGTCGTAGATAACGATGTCAGCATCTTTACCTACACTGATAGATCCTTTGTTGTCGCATCCAAAGATTTTGGCTACGTTTGTAGAGCATAATTCAACAGCTCTCTCAAAAGTGATCTTTCCGCTATTTGCGGCATCCAGCATATATGGATATAAGTTTTCTACACCAGGGCATCCGTTAGGGATCTTTGTAAAGTCATCTTTACCCCAGTCTTTTTCATAACTCTGGAATGGGCAGTGGTCAGTAGCAACTGTATCGATCATTCCATTCTTAATTGCTTTCCATAAAGCATCCTGACTTTCCTGTCCTTTCATAGGAGGAGAGCAGACGAAGTTTCTTCCATCTTCGCGTTTGTATACGTCGCATGTAAATTCCAGATACTGTGGACATGTTTCAACGAATACGTCAGCACCTTCTTCTTTGGCTTCGATACAAGCTTCCAGACCTTCTTTATCTGCCATATGAACCAGATATAAAGGAGCATCTAAATGCTTAGCCCAGTGAACAGCACGTTTGTCGGCCTCAGCTTCTACGAATTCAGGACGGCTCATGTAATGATACCAAGCGCTTGTTTTACCTTCACTTAAGAATTTCTCTGTATAATAATCGATCAGATCAGGGTTTTCAGCGTGGATATTGATCATCGCTCCAAGTTCTTTTGCACGAAGCATCAGTCTTGCAAGCATTCCGTCATCTACCATCATTCCTTCTTTTTTGTAAACAAGGAAGCATTTGAAACTTGTGATACCTTCAGCAACAGCCTTTTCCATTTCTTCAAGGATCTCACCTTCATTTAGATCAGTGATGCAGCAGTGCATTGCATAGTCTACGCAGGCTTCTTTCTCTAAAACTTCTTTCTTGGAGTTAACTAATCCGCGGATCGTTTCTCCTTTGTGCTGTACAGGATAGTCGAAAATCGTTGTGACACCACCACAGGCAGCAGCACGAGTACCTGCCATGTAACTGTCAGCGGAAACAGTTCCACCAAATGGCATAGCCATATGTGTATGTGCATCTAAAGCACCAGGAAGAACTAATTTACCAGCGGCATCATAAATTTCTTTCGCATCTGCTTCAATATTTTGTGCCATGGCAGCGATCTTTCCGTCTTTCACTGCAACATCGCATAAAAAACCTTTCGGTAGAGGTTACGACGGTTCCGTTTTTAATGATCAAATCGAATTCTTTCATATTACTAAGACCTCCTTATTGATGTGATATTTCTTATTCGTACTTAGTTTTGATTTTGATTTCGTGTTCTTCACGTCCAGGTTTAATAACGATCTCACCAGGAGTGATACAATCCATAACAGGACAGACATTCAGGCATAGATGACATCCAACACATTTATCTGTATTTAATCTTGGACGACGAGCTTCCTCATCCCAGTCAATTGCCTGATGTCCACCATCAAAGCATGATACATAGCATCTACCACATCCAGCACAAGCATCTTCATCAAATTTAGGAAGCAGTTTGAAACTTCGATCAAGATCTTCGGCAGGAACAATATTAGGAAGGGCAAGACCTACCAGATCAGAAAGTTTTTCAATACCATTATCTTCCATATAATGAGATAATCCGCTGATCATGTCTTCAACGATGCGGTATCCATACTGCATAACTGCCGTAGTTACCTGAAGGTTAGAAGCACCAACAAGGATAAACTCTAAGGCATCTCTCCAAGTTTCGATTCCACCAACACCAGTGATAGGCACATCAACCAGATCTGGATGCTGTTTCATCTGTGTAATGAAACGAAGAGCAATAGGTTTAACTGCAGCTCCTGAGTATCCGGAAATAGAAGATTTACCGTTTACAACAGGCATAGCAGTGATGTTTTCAATATCAATATTTGTGATCGCTTTCACTGTATTGATGGCAGCGATACCAGCAGCACCACCTTCCATAGAAGCGATCGCAGGAATTTCCATATTTCCAATGTTTGGAGTCATTTTAGCGATGACAGGAAGATGTGTAGCAGCTGTAACAACTTCACAATAATGTTTTACTAACTCTGGATTCTGTCCAACATCAGATCCCATGGCATGAGATGTCATCTGAGGACAAGAGAAGTTACACTCGATCATGTCAACACCAGCTTCTGTAACAGCTTTTGCAAGTGTTGTCCATTCTTCATCGTTACTTCCCATGATACTTGCAACGATGACTTTGTTTGGATAATCCTGTTTTAAGCGGCGCATATATTCTAAGTTTACTTCTAATGGCTTGTCAGAAATCTGCTCCATATTCTTGAAACCAACCCAAGGAGTTCCTTCTTTTGTAGTGATATCAAAACGAGGAGAACACTCGTCTGGGATAAAGATACCAATTGTTTTATAATAAATTCCACCCCATCCGGCTTCAAGGGCTTTTGCACACATTTCATAGTTACTTCCTACTGGAGAAGAAGACAGGAAGAATGGGTTTTCACATTTAACTCCTAAAAAATCAATAGATAAATCTTTCTTTAATGACATAATCAATGCCTCCTTTCTATTTGTTCAGATATGCAGCGATCATAGCAGCAGCATCTTTACCTTCAGCAACAGCCTGTACAACAGTCTTTCCACCATTTACCATATCTCCACCAGTAAATACTTTTCCGCCAGCTTTGATATCTTTTGTAGTGTCACAAGCAGCCTGTCCAATAGCAAATACAACCTGATCAGCTTTCATGGTAAGTTCGGATTCATTGTCACGTCCATTAAATTTCATTGCAGTTACATGACCTTCACTACCGATGATCTCACCTGGTGCAAATTCCTGAATGATAGGAATTCCCATGCTCTGTACAGCCATAACTTCATCAATATCAGCAGGTGCTTCTTCAATTGTTCTTCTATATACGATTGTAGCTTTTGCACCCAGCTGTTTTGCTGTTGTTACACAGTCCATGGCAACGTCACCACCACCGATCACTAAAACAGTATCTCCAAGAGTCATGTTTTCTTTATTTAAGCGGGCATCTTTTAAGAAATCGATCGCACTTACAACACCATCAAGATCTTTTCCTGGGATATCAATGACTTTAGATTTCCATAATCCTGTTCCAACGAAGACTGCATCATACTCAGCTTTTAATTCTTCTAAGCGTGTAGCATCGATCGTTTCATTAAACTTAAATGTTACACCAAGTTTTTCGATTGTTGCAATATCGAAATCAACAACTTCCTGAGGTAATCTGGAAGGAACGATTCCGTATGTTAAGACACCACCAGCTTTTTCATTTGCTTCATAGATTGTTACATCATATCCAAATAACGCTAACTCTCTTGCACAAGCTAAAGAAGCAGGACCAGCTCCAACACAAGCGATCTTTCCATCACGTTTTTCTTCTACATGAAGGAATTCCATACCCTCGCGTTTTTCCATTTCAACTAAGAATTTCTGAAGCTTTCCGATTTCGATTGGTTTATCAATTCCAGTACGGCTGCAAGCCTGTTCACACAGCTGACCATAAGGACAGACTTCTGCGCAACAACCAGCTAATGGATTGTTTTCACGGATTGTTTCAGCAGCACCTTTAATATTTCTAAAACGCAGGGAACGGATGAATTTTGCTGGATCCGTTTTTGCTGGGCAGCTCTTGCTGCAAGGGGCATCATGGCAGAGAAGACATCTGGATGCTTCTTCCATGGCTGTTCTTAAATTGTAGCCCTGTTTCATTTCTTCTGCGTAAGCTTTTTAATTACTTTACTCATCTTTATTTCACGCTCCTTTGAAAATTTGTTTCACTCTTATTTCTTGATTAATTATCTTTACCAAATTTTGCTGCCAGAAATCTTCCAGAATAATCGCAGCACACACCGAGAATATTTCCTAAGACAAGGCAGATGCAAAGCATTTTCCAATCTCCGCCACTGGCAAAAGCAGAAAAACCGCCCATGAAAGTGTTAGGAACTAAGGATAATAGATCGATCTTTGATTGATAGCAGATCAGCCAGGAGAAAGCTCCAGTTACGATCGCACCAAACAAAATGCCACTGTTGATATTTCCTGACATGATAATACACATACCCCAGAGAAGACCAACATAGTTACTGCACATGGATTTAATAAAAACCGGGTTTTTCCACATCCGGCTGAGAAATAAGAAGTACAGCCGACGAATCCCATCCAGGTAGCAAGTCCAAGTACTGAACCGATACCTTGCCAGAGTCCGCAGAAAATTCCAGTGCCAAGTGCATTTGCCATAACTACACTCATATGAAACTCCTTTCTTTAGTTTTTCTCCACGAATGACTATGATTGTATTTTAAGGGATACATGAGATGGAATGTAAAGAGCTTATTTTCTAAAAATGAGAAAAATATCAAGAAAAGAAAAAAGTTTACACGTAACAGATTGTTTATAAATACAATAATTGGAAAATGATTGACTAAAAAAACAACGATATTTAGACAATATGTTTAATAACTTGCAGAAAAATTGTGCATTACTTATAAAAAATAGACAGAAACAACTCTCCAGTTAGGGGAAAGTATTTCTTGATTCATTAGAAAAATATCAATTAAATTTTCTGTATAATAGAAAGAGATAATAAATAATAGAAAAAATGCAAAAAATGTATTGACAAAAATACAATCCAATGTTAACATCACAGTACAAAGTAACATTTAGAAAATGATTCTGAATAATAGAACGAAGAAAATGGAGGTAAGAGCTATGATCGGAAAGAAAGTTGTACATCACATGATGATGAGTGAGAAAGATGCTCACTATGTAGGTGGACTCGTTAATGGAGCAAGAATCGTTGTTCAGTGGGGCGATGTAGGAACAGAACTGATGGTATATGCGGACGGAGATATTAGTTTATTCTTAGGATATGAGAAAATCGAATTTACAGCACCAGTCTACGTAGGCGACTTTATGGAATATGTAGGATGGATCGAAGAAGTAGGAAACCAGTCTTATAAATGCAAGTTTGAAGCATGGAAGGTAGCAACAATGCTTGATCGTACAGATGCGGATATGGAAGGAATCGAGCATACAGCTGCAACAGCATGTGAACCACCAATTCTTTGCGCAACAGGAACAGGAAGTTTATATATTGCGAAGAAAGATCAGAGAGGACCACAGGAAGAATCTTTTAAAGACTTGAAACATCGTGCATAAGATTTTAGATTGATATATATAGAAGAAAGAGAAAAGATTAAGAGACGGATTTAGTCAAAATACCGTCTCTTTTTTCGATTATATATGAAGTGTTTCAAAATTTAGAAAAAAGTTCGAGATAGAAGAAAAATATTTTGCATAGTGAAGACGGGGTTTGATATAATGATAGTGATCGAAAGAGGATATAAAAACAGATAAACGGGAGGAAAGTCATGGCACAGGAACCAAAATATCCAGTGCAGACAGTAATGAAAGCACTGGAATTGTTAAATCATCTTGCGAAGAATACAGGGAATCTTGGAGCAGGAGTCAGTGAATTAAGCGATGCACTAGGAATTGGAAAGAGTACAGTCCATCGTTTATTAGATACGCTGCAGTACTATGGTTACATTGAAAAGAGTGAAGAAACAAACAGATATCGTCTTGGTTGGGAATTATATAAAGTAGGGCTGTCAGTTCCAGCACAGAACCAGTTATTTAATATTGACCGCACACATTTATTAGAACTTGGAAAGAAATTAAATGAAACGATCGATTATGGAACAATCAAAGGAAAAGAAACGATCATTATCTCTAAGATGGAATACACAAGCAATGGAATGAACAACAGTGTAAGTCCAGGAGAATACGAATCCATTCATGCGACAGCACTTGGAAAAGTGATGATCAGCGAGATGAGCGAGGAAGAGATCTATAAATTATTTGAAGGAAAAGAAGAACTTCCAGCATACACACCACATACGATCTTAACTGTCAGTGAGTTGATCCATGAGGCAGAGAAAGTGAAGAAACAGGGATACGGAGTTAATGACGAAGAATACTGGATCGGGATGTATTGTATGGCAGTGCCTGTAAGGAATTACATAGGCAAGATCGTGGCAGCGGTCAGTGCAAGTATTCCGGTATTTCGCGTGGATGATAAGAAGAAGGAATTTGTACTGGATGAACTGAATAGGACTGCGGGGCAGATATCTAAGGAGCTTGGGTATCGGGGATAGATAGTGATTGGTGTAGATGAGATGAAAAAAGCCGATGGGATCATTATTTTATTTTGTATGATTCTATCGGCTTTTTATATTAGGATTCGTTTTTTTAAAATTGCATATATTTGTTCTTTGGATTTATCTGGATGTTCTTTGATGATAGTATAGATAGGAAGAATATCCTCTTTTTTTTCCTCTAATTCATTTGCAATAGTATCTAAATTTTTGTTGTTAAGGATTTTTTTGTTGATTTGCATAATCAAATGTAAGACCTCACCTTGATTAACACCACGATCATAAATTGCTTGCAATGCATTTTCCCCCATACGAAAATCTCCTTTCTGATTATCTATTAATTTTGGTAAGTTTTGATTTAGTAGTGCAACAGCAACATTGTGGCTGTCTTGATTCATATTTTGTATTTTATCATTATTGTCAGAAATGTATTGTTTTAAAGATTTTTCTTCTTCCTTATATTTTAGCATGGAGAGAATATACTGTAAATCGCTTTTGTACTTGTCAATATTGTTTATTTGATAAGCCCATAACAAATTCAATTTATAATTTGGAACAATGGATTTGATTTCAGGTTCTTCTGGCCATTTAATAAGATCATGAATACATTTTCCAGCAGTCCATTCTTTATCACTATAATAAAAATAAGAGTTAATAC
>ENA-OQNJ01000104-OQNJ01000104.1-human-gut-metagenome-genome-assembly--contig:-NODE-104-length-20647-cov-3.952144_pt1 | contig 20647 bp, 18 predicted proteins | sample MGYA00242630_ERZ504882 | MGnify/ENA primary metagenome ERZ504882 (study PRJEB26092, sample SAMD00036408) | human gut metagenome | host: Homo sapiens | study: EMG produced TPA metagenomics assembly of... | reverse complement strand
TTCCAGATTCTGGCTCCCCAAAAATACCTCAGAGCTTTCGGTTTCACTTCCGTTCCGTGAACTGGAAAAGGGAACCTATACGGTATATTTTCGGATGACCGATCCGTCACTTTGGCGGGAAATCCAGCCTGCCAACACGTTTTCCCATGATTCTTACGGATTCCGGCTCGGAACACTGAAGCTGGAAAAGCTGCTCTGATACGTGCCCAGAAACACACGCCCGCTTTCCGCATTCTGATTGGCGAACAGGAGCGGACGCCCATCCCGCCTGCGGTATAATGCCAGAAACATTTTTTTTAGATTCTGCCACCGCAGGCAGCTTGATTTGCCGGCAAAGCACGGTGGTTTCTCCGCTGTTCCAGGTTCTGGCATCGGTATGGATCCGATATGTTTCCTTCTTTTTGTTCTCCTCTTCTATCTCCAGAAAGCAGTCGGCTTCTTCCGTCAGCCCGGCAAATCCGTGGTTTTCCAGGGTAATCCGCATCCAAATCATCTGACCGGAAGAATCTTCCCCCATTTTCCACATGCGATTCTCTTTTTCTGAAAGAATTTCCACATTTTCCACTACAAACCGGTAACCAAGACGTTTCCCCACAGCTTCGAAGCCGGACACACCGTTTATGGTTTCCTTTTTCCATTGTTCCAGCAGCTGCAGGTCATACGTGCTGTTCAGATAGGAAATGTGCATCTTTTCCAGATCCCTGATCGCTTCCGCGGCAGAAACATTCTCTTTTCCCGCTGCACGATGTACTGCCTCTCCGCCGCAGAAATGGCCGCGCATCGCCACGCTCTGCCAGACAAGCTCTGCTTCGCGGCTCTGTGGTTCCTGCCCCGGCGTTTCCATCGCCAGAGTACCGTATGTACCAAGATCGGTTTCCGATCCGAACATCCCATCGTTATACAGAGTCAGATATTTTTTCTCTTCTTCTGTAAAGTTTCTTGCCAGCTCCCGCCACTGGGAGGGTCTGCGCACCGCAAGCGGACAGGCGCCTTCCAGCGCATCTTGCATAGTCCGAACCAGCGTCCGGAACCCGTCCGGTGTCAGATACCGGGATCCATGCATTTCTCCCCAGTTTCCGATCAGGATTCCCTGCACAACATAGATATCTTCCGAAAATTCCCGGATTGCCGCGCCAAGCTGCCGCATATGTTCCTGTACGGTTTTGATGCTGCCCGGCTCGCGTTCCAATCCTTTTCCTTCCAGATCATAGGCAAACCGAAGGATCATTCCCTTCTTTTGGTCCCGGAAAAATGCGAGAATTTTCCGCACCCACGCCATCGACTCCTGTGGGATCCTGCCGGTTCGAAATGCTCCGATCCCAATCCGCAGAAGTACAAGCTCTTCTTCCTTACAGGCAAGATACAGGGGTTCGTCTGTTTTTGCCGCATCAAACGTATACAAATGGTACCAGCCGCAGCCCGGATTCTGTACCGCACCTTTACACTCTGCAAAATCTGCCCGAGAGAACGCGGGATCACTCGCCGGTTCGCTCTGTGCTGTTTTCTGCTTTTTCAGAAAACGGTTCCATTTTTCTTTCCACATCTTTTCGCCCTGCTCCCGCATCCATCTTTAAAACCTTACACCGGAAAATCACGGCCAGTACGCTGTAGAACATCCGCGTCATATACCAGATGGGTTTCAGCCCGGAATGCATGCTTGTTCCCGAGGTCCGGATATGCATGACTGCCGGAATTTCAACCACTTTAAAATCAAGCAGCATCATCTGTGTGATCATGTTGGTATCCGGATATTTGTCATCAAAATGATTGTATTTTGAATAATAAAGCACTGCCTTGCGGCTGAGCCCCTGCAGTCCTGTCGTCGGATCTGCAATCCATCTTCCCGTCGCGATGTGCAGCATACGCCGGAATAGGCGGAATGCCAGCTTTTTTGCAAAGCCTACCGAAAACTCTGCGCTTCCATCCATAAAACGGGATCCCAGCACAATATCCGGTGTTCTTCCGTCTGTATCTTTTTCTTTCAGTTTTTCATAAATTTTTCGAATGTTGCATACATCATGCTGACCGTCCGCATCCATCTGGATCACGTACCGGTAGCCCCTGCGGATCGCATATTTATAGCCAAGCTGCAGACCGCTTCCGTAACCGAGATTGAAAACATGCGTTACTACCGCATAGCCGCGCTGTTTTACCATCCAGATTGTGTTATCGGAGGACGCATCGTTCATAACCAGTACATCTACCAGCTCCGCGATCTCCGGCTGTGCCAGCTGATCCATCACTTTTCCTATGTTTTTTTCTTCGTTGTATGCCGGAATAATCAGTAATACTTCTTTCTGCTCCATAGTTCCCGCCTCATTTCATCAGATCCAGCAGCCGCCAAATTTCCTCTGTCTGTCCGTTCCCTTTCTGTTTTGCTGCCGCCACAATCCGCTCTTTTTTTTCGGTATCATCGATCAGTTCTTCTATTTTCCGGGCAATGCCCTCCGGGGTCAGCAAGCAGAGCAGACCATCGACTCCATCCTCTATCTGCTCACGGTTTCCTGCACAGTCTGACGCAATCACGGCACAGCCAAGCGCCTGGGCCTCCTGAATGGCAATGCTTTTCCCCTCAAACCGTGTCGCATGTACATAGAGATCACACTGTGCATAGTAGGGAAACGGATTTTCCTTTATGCCAAGCAGAATAAAGTCCTTCTGCAGTCTGAGCTCTGCAATCTGTTTTTCAAGAGCCTTCCGTTCTGGACCTTCGCCCACAACATACCACCGCGCCTTGTATCCGGCATCTCTGATCTGTTTCATTGCCAGAATGGCGATATCATATGCTTTCTGGTGTGCCAGCCTTCCAACCGTTAAAATACGGACACCGTCATAAGAATCCGAAAAGCCACCCGGCTTTTTAGCCTCTCTCTCGATCCGCTCTCTGTCTATGATATTGTGAAAAACCTGCACTTTTTCTTCATACTCCGGGTAAAACTCCAGGAAATGGCGGCGTGTCTCCCCGGAAACCGTATAGATAACATCCATTTTCTCGTAGCAGTCGCGGTCCATTTCCCGTGTATATCCGGAATCGCCGTAAGCAATATGGACAAATGCAGCTTTTTTCTTTGCATTCACGTGATCCGCAACGTAATAAGCAGAGCCGCCTTCCAGATAAGCAACCGCAAGATCAAAGGTTTCATCCAACCGGTCTGCCCCGTCCGAAAGGACTCTCCAGAGCAGTTTATCCGGCTGAATTTTCCCCGCCTTCTTCATCACGCGCAGATTCTTCATCAGATACCTGATTTTTTCCATGGTGTGTCCGTGCCGGAACAATGCCATCACCGATGTCTGCAGCAGTTTTCGCCTTCCTGCACCGGAGAGTACGGAATCCTCACAGATCCTTTTGTTTTTTATATGAACTTCCGGCGGCACCCTTGAAATCATTTCCCCCTGTCCCAGCAGTACATACAGCGAAATTTCATATTTCTCTGTATCCAGATGGTTCAGAAGCTCCAGCAAAGCCGTTTCTGCTCCTGCACGGCCAAGCGTATTGATTACAAACAGTATTTTTTTCATAAGTCTCTTGCCTGCTTTCCTGTCAGACGTTCCAGCTCTTTTATGATTCTCTCATTCTCCTGGTTCAGCAGAGAAACCTGCATTGCCAGTTCCTGATTTTTCATCAGCAGAGAAGAAATCTGTATTGTCATCTGATACATGCCCCACACGACAAGGAACCCGGTAAGCAGCAGCACCGCCAGACTTCCCAGACTTAAGCGGCTGCTCCAGCCGGAGAACTTCGGAACCGCACCGCTTAAGATTGCCGCAAGGCCGAGCAGCTCCCAGGTAACCGCCAGATTTATCGTCAGTTTCTTTTTCGCATGCAGCACAAACGTCACTGCCATAATCCCAAGCCCTGCCAGGATCACACAAACCTTTATAATTGTCGCTGTACTCATCGTTTCATCTCATCCTTCTGTTTCTGCTCTTCTGCCCTCTGAAATACCAGACCGGATGGGCGCTTTCCTTTCCCGTGCCTGATCAGATTTCCGCGGCAGAAAACGTGCGCATCCATATTTTTTTCCACCCATCGCAGTCTCGCAAACGCCACGCTCCATCCTGCAAACGATCCTGCTATGACCCCAGCTCCATACCAGACGGCCGGCAGATGGGTAGCAATCAGGCTGCCGATCCAGGTAACAAGACAGAACACAATCGCCGTCAGGATTGCGCCGGTCAGGTCATCGAAATAATACAGAAAAATGATTTCCGCATACATAAGGAACAGAATAAAATATCCAACTGCAAGGGACGGATAAATTTTCATGGTCATGCCGGAAAAGCCTTCTTGCGGCAGGAAAATCACGCAAATCAGATATATCACAACGGAAATCATAAACTGAAGGCGTGCAAGCGTCATCAACTCACTGGAAAGCTGGCGGAACATACGCTTTTTTGCATTTTCGATATCGTCTCCCTTTCCGCCAATCACCGCCTCGGAATACAGCTTGTATTTCTCATGGAAACGCATTTCAACGCGCGCAATGAAAATAATCGATGCCGAGAGATTGGTAAACATGGCAAGGCAGGAAGCCATGTCATATGGCTGGTTGCAGACAAAGCTCTTTACCAGCTCCATCCGCATATCGATTGTCCAGAACACAAAGTTATGGATATACAGCCCCAAAATATACAGAAAATTCGAAAAAATCAGTTTCCAATATTTTCTGAAATACTGCAGCACCGGCCGGTAGCGGTTACTGTTTTTGACAAAATACCGCCGGATCAGGGCGTTTTCCAGTGTTGCCGTCACAAAAAATCCAAACCGTCAGGGAAAATAGCATGCTGCGCGTCGTCTCCCATTTCATGAGGAAATGCAGAATCAGTGCCAGGACAAATGCAACCAGCATTCCAAAGAAGAAATACTGTGAAATCCTCTGATAATCCTTACAGATGGAAAGATAAATCATGGAATAGAAAACCAGCACCAGGCTGATATAGCCACAGAAACTGCAAAATACATACGCTGTTGACACCTTCCCGACAAAATGCTCCCACAGACAGAACGGAATGCCAACCAGACAGCTCAATCCAATATTCAGAAGCATTCCGATCTGATAGCACGGCAGGATGTCCTGATACCGTTCCTCGTAGATCACGTCGGACATATAACGGGACAGCACCGCATTAAACGGTGATGCCGTCAGTAACGCAAAAATAAAGATATAGAGAATCGTACAGGAAAACAGCTCACGCGTAGCATATCCGACACTGGAAAATTCGAGCAGCTCCTCCATTAAGATCAGATTGAAAATGACGACCATCATCGGCGCAATCGTTACAACGGTACTGTAGGAGAATCCAATCAGGTTTGTCGTAATGGTATTTTTTTCAAAAATCCGATTCAGGCGAACGCCGATTCCTGCCATGCCATCTATCCCCTTTCCACCTTGCGGTGTTTATTTTATTTCTGTTTTTCCGGCAGCTTTACCGGTTCCTCCTGCCATTTCTGGCCCATCTGCTCCGCAAAATCGCGGTAAATCTCCCAGTATGTTTTCTGCATATATTCCACACGGTATTTCTGCATAACACGGCGGTATCCGGTTTCTCCCATTTCGAGGCGTTTTTTCTCACCGGCCGCCATATCCAGCATTGCCTGTGCGATTTCTTCTATATTCATGATATGCGTAACTATTCCGGCTGCGCCGAAATCATCGCTCTCACCGTAGATCAGACCATAGCAATTTCCGACATCTGTCGCAATAACCGGCTTGTGTGCCGCATAGCTCTCCAGAATCGTCAGCGGCTGGCCTTCGCTGATGCTGGTCAAAATCGTCACATCCATTCTTCCCAGATAATCCCGGATATTGATTCTTCCGGTAAATACCACGTCCGGAACTTCCAGATCCGATACGAGCTGGAAGCATTCCTCGGCATACTCCCGGTCCTCCTCCCATGGTCCCATGATCCAGAGCTTCAGTCTTCTGTCGCGCTCTTTTGCAAAGGCAAATGCCTGGATCATCGTTTTCACATCCTTGATGGGTGTGACACGAAGAACTGCACCGATGTTCACCATTCCCGCATCCTCTTTGGTCTTTCCCGGGATATTCTGAAGATTTTCCACACGGATTCCATTCGGTGTGACCATCGTCTTTTCCACCGGACAGCCAAGCTCAACCTGCAGCTCCCGCGCGTGCTCAAACAGGGAGGTAATCAGAGTTCCCTCGTTGTACGCCAGCTTTGACATTTTCCGGAACTGGTCAATCCAGATATTTTTGTAGATTCCCGCAACCCACTTCGCTTTAATCAGCTCCTCCTCGCGTTCCCGGGTGTAAATACCGTGTTCCGAAATCAGGAGACGGCTTCCATAGAAATGCTTTGCCATGGCGCCAAGCACGCCGGCATAGCCGGTTGCAACGCAGTGATAAAGATCCGCCTTCGGAAGCTCGGTCTGCATTGTGAGAAACAGCGGCAGATAGATGGAGCGCATAGTCCATAAAAAGTCAGAGAAAACGATCTGGCTGTATTTCAGGTTGTAGCACTCTTTCACGGCATTCAGAAAATCCTCTCCCATCAGGAGCGCATTCAGGGAAACATCTTCTTTCCGGAACAGATCAAACAGGACATTCCACTCGATATCCTGATCAAGAAGCAGACTTCGAAGTGCCTGATACTGCTCTTTCCTCAGCCGATGTTTATGTCGTTTTTTACTTCCGCCCCAGTCCACATCGTCCAGATAGAGTTCATAGACGGCGGAGACATTTTGGGGCAGCTCATACGCATACTTTCCGCGCTGGGAACGGTTTGCCGCAATGGCGAGGATGATAAATTCTGTTTTTGGGAAAAGCTGGATCAGACTGTGTACCCAGCTGGAAACACCGCCTACCACAAAGGGATAGCAGCCCTCCGCTACCATACAGACTTTCATTCGTTTTTCACCCCCTCTTCATAGTAATACCGCCGGTCGGATGCACGAAGTGTAATCGTTACTTCACTCTTTTCCGCGCGGATCAGCCATGCAGAATCCTCCAGCTTTTCTGCCGTTCCGCCCGTGACCTTTTCAACTCTTTCATTGTGTGTCCGAATCACATAGTACGCAGTTTTCTCTGTTCCCGTGGTCTTTAAGGTGATGGTGTCGCCCTCTCTTTCGTCCTCGCAGCGTAAGTTCAGGAAGGTGCGGATTCTGGAATCGCAGGTGGAAACCGTGGTACCGTCAAATCCGGAAAATGGCTGCCAGTAGGTTCCGAGGTTGGAGGCAAATTCTTTGATGATTTTTTCCCAGCGGTTCTCCTCTGTTTTCGGATAAATCACTCTGCTTAAATCCAGCTCTACACTGGCATAGCCGAGCGCACTTTCAATACTCTTCATTTTCATCCAGGAACGATAGGTAAAACGTCCGGTATCTTCCGTGACAATTTTCTGCTGTGTCGTCTGCGTGTCCAGATAGCTGACCAGATCGCCAGCCATATCTTTGCTCTTAACTACGGTGCGGACACTCCCAAGAGCAGACTGCTGTAAAGCTGTTTCCATCTCCTGTTCACTCAGGTTTCCACTGAAAAAGGAGGAAAAGTAAAAATCCGAAAGATTTTTCTGCATGAAGCTCTGATCTTCGTCTAATTTTTCCTTTACGGATGTTTCGGATTCTGTAAAACCGGAAAGTCCCATCTCGCCTTTTTCTTCGTTGAACAGCTTCGCATAATAATGCAGCAGATCGCCATCTGCTTCTGCTGGAGCATCATAATCCAGTTTTGGTGCCACCATACAGGTAAGACCAAAATGATTTTTTCTGTAGATTGCTGCAATCGACGGCCAGACAATATCGCGGTTAACACCTTTTGTCCCGTTTCCGTAAATCTCCTGCATTTTGTCCGTATTTTCCTCCGCAAGTGACGGAAAGTTCTGCACAACAAGATTCTGCGCATTTACAACTGGATAAATCAGATAATTTCTGGTTTCATACACCATTCCCGTCAGCAGTCCCAGCCCGGTTTCATCCTCCATATAATCTCCATTTACGGCAAATACACTGGCTGTCCCGAAATTTTTCCGCCAGATCACAACCGGATAATCCTGGGTTTTCAGCGTCTGATCCTCCGGAAAGCCTTTCATATAGGCTTTGGTTCCATCCCCAAGCTTAAACCACGGAAACGTAAGCTTAAGATCCTGCATGTTTTCTTCTTCCTTATTTTCGGCCCGGTAAATATTTTCTCCGCCGAGCATCAGATTATCATACAGATCCAGCCCCGTTACGGTCGTAGAATCCTCTTTTACTTCTGCAATTCCAATCAGCTCCCGCAGCTTCTGATTTTTCCGGATCACAGACACCTCCGGGAGATTTGCAAACACAACATGGATCCCCTCATTCACACTGTTCTGCAGATCTACGACATCCTTTAAGGCAGTCCAGTCGATGCTTTCTGAATTCACTACAATCATCTCCGGCTGCTTTGCACCTTTCTTCTCCATTGCCTGCTCATATTTGCGCATGGATGGATAAACTGCAGCTTCGTACTTCATATACCTACACCATTCACAGACAACCGCCCCCACAGAATGCTCCTCGGCTTCTCCGATATAGACGATCGTTCCCCGGCTTCCTGTTATGTTTTTCTCGCCGGATGCGTCTTCTGTTCCAAATGCGCCGCTGCCATCTTCCAGATCTTCTTTCTCTGCCGCATACGCATTTTTTTCATAGTGGTTCAGTTTTTCCTTTGCCAGATTCAGACCCTGAAACAAAAAGAGGATGATTGCCATAAGCATTGTGATTGCTGCAAAAGTTCTGCGGGAAACCATTTTTTCTTCCTCCTTCTGTCATCAAGTCTTTTTTGTTGAAATTTCAGTTTTTTTCAGCCCTGTCTGTCTCTTTGTTTTTTCCTGTCTGCTCTATTTTGGCATTGGGTTGTTGTAGCCATAATCAATCGCAAGGTTGTATGAACTGTTAACGTTCTGCTGAAGGCGATAGCAGATAAAGCTGTCGGATTCATAGTAAACTTCCATTTCATTCGGGTAAAGCTCTTGGAACCTCTGTGCCCACTCATACATATGGCTCATCGTGATCCAGCGGGATTCCTTGGTATAAGGAAGAATTCCCGAGCCTCCCGGTATCGGTTCTTTGGCTCCTTCTTCAGTTACCTCCTCATGTCCTGTACTCTCATCCACACTTACTGGTATTTTTTCAATAAAAAAACTACACACATTTCGTTGGTATTATAATCTCCGGATTCTGCCCCAGATCTTTCAATTGATTTAATAAGGTAATGGTCTCATAGTGATATCCATAAAATTCTGTCATGCGAAGCTCATCATTCGCTGAACAGATTGTCCATGTAAAATCTTTATTTTCCCGCAAGATATTGGTAACGCATACCATGGCTCCGTTATCTTCCAGCGCTCCGACTTTTACCGGCTCTCTTATAAGACCCTGCGATAAAACGACTGTTACAGCCGTCACAAGTGTCAGGAGGGAAGCAATCCCGCCAAGCCATCTTCGCTTCCACCGGCGTATCGCCAGATACACCACTGCATCTACGCCAAGCGCCCAGGCAAAGCAGATGGCATAGCAAAGGAAAATGCCGCAGCGATTGGCATCCATCAGCGCCGGAAGATGCAGCAGCGATGCACACTGCAAAGAACACATGCATAGCAGATAAACAGCCGCAGATAAAACAGCTCCCGCAAAATCGTTTTCCCGCAGCACTGTCAGGAGGATGCCAAGAAGCAGTAAAATTGCAATACTTCCCAGCGTAATTTCTGCGATATATGGTTTTACATTCATGACATTAACGCGGATGCTTTCCCGCACTGCCGATCCTTTTTCTTTGAGCCTCTCCGACAGCGGTTTCTGCTGCTTTTGTATTCTTTCTTCTGCCTCTTTTCGCAGCTCTTCTATCCGGGACTGGCTGAGCACAGAACCGGTTTCACCATTCTTGGTTGCGTTGCCGCTGCTTTCGCCGGCCGTCAGACTGTCGGATACACCGTCCTGTGATAAAGTACCTGCTGTGTCCGCATCCCCCTGCTTTTTATCACCGGTAATGACGTTCATTCCCCAGTACAGCGATCCCTGCAGCCCCTTTCCCATCGCAACGCCCGCCGCCATCGGCAGGACTGAGAGAAGGACGCTTAATATTCCCGTAATCAGGATTCTTCTGAAATAGTTCCACCGGAAAAAACGAAAGCAGAAGCCAACCGCAACGCCAATACAAAACAGGCCTGCAGCCATCGTACCGTAAAAATGAACGGTCAGCGTCAGCGAAAATCCAATCGCAAACTGTACCAGATACCAACGGCAGTTTCCGTTCCGTTCTTTTGCAAATTCCTGAAAAAAACCGGATCGCCATACAGACAGAGGTCAGGACAAAAATCATACTGAACTCCTGCGGCAGTGCACTTTCAAAACGGGCGTACGTACTCTGGTTGAAGATATCCATCACATAAAACAGTATCCCGAAATACGGCGTAAACCTTCCCCTGCACACCATTTTCAGCGCCGCGACCAGAGCCAGATACACAAAATACGTCTGCACTACGCCGAAAATCCGAAGCAGCACATAGGTAGGAATTCCAAATACCATATGAAGATAATAAATCACAATATGGAATCCATACGGATACACGCCCGCAACCCAGATATTATTCCGCTCAAGCTCATTGATCCAGTAATTGTGCACTGGGATATCACTTGCTTTGTAACCGAACATTTCCACCATGTTCGGTCCATACACATACGTGATCGCTGCAATTGCCGCCAGCAGCACTGCTATTTCCGGCAGCGCATGCAGCCATTGCTTTCGTTTTCCCCGAAAACACCGTTCGGAAACAGCTCTGCGAAGCTGCGCCAGAGATGTCTTTTTGCCCCGCTCTCCATCAAGCAATCGTTCGATCCGCACCAGCAGGCTCTCCATTGCTCCCGGGATCTGTTTTTTTCTTTTCCAGATCCAGATAAAAAGGAATGGCCCTGCAGTTCCGAGGAGCAGCGTCACACGGCTGCTGATCCGAAGAAACTGCAGCAGATAAACGAGATAAATGATATAAAAATTCCCTGCGAAGAAATAAGCGATCAGTTGTTCTGCAACGGAAAACCGATGAAACCTCTTCCCAAGGATCCGCCATGGAAGAAACAGGGTTACGATGCCATAGGCAGCAAAAATTTCCAGAAATTGTAAAATTGTCAGCCATCTCATGGACATCTCTTCGTCCCTCCTTTCGCGGAAATGATTTTTCAAACACGCTCTAACTGAAAATGCGGATCAGCTCCAGCGTTTCATTATCGATAATAACGTCCGATTGTTTCAGTTCCTGCATCACCTGAAAAAACTTTTCTCTTTCACCCATGGTAAAATACAGCTTTAACTGACACGTATACGCCTCCAGTGTATTTCCATGCTGCTGTACCAGACGCCGGCACCATTTTTCAGTTTCCGGAAATTTTTTCAGTTCCAGAAGTCTGAGGCAGAGCCCCTCATACTGTTTTACGAAGATCCGCTCTCTGTTTTTCCGATACAGCGATTCTGTGGCCTCCTCCAGCATCTTGACGTACTTCGTCTGCTCCAGAGTTGTAAAGACTTTCTGGCTTAAAACTCTGTTCATATAGTCGAGCATCATCTTCTCGTAATCCGTCTCTTCTTCGCCTTCCTGCTGCATCCCGGTATACATTTTCTGTACCTGTGAGCGGAACTTGTTCAGTTCATCGCAGAGCACCGATGCGGCGTAATGCGATGTCTCGGAATCCTCGCTGTTCAGTGCCATAGTAATCGATTCCAGCGATTTTTGCAGATCGCCGCGGATCACATTCAGCATCAGCATACGCAGATTCCGTTTATCGCTGACGGCAAGTGCTTCCTCGAGCGGTGCTATGTTGCGCTCCCGCTCCTCATCCGCCTTCAGATGTGTCCGCACACGTTCCTTACCAAACACAACATCCTCCAGATCGACTGCCTGACGGAATACGGTTTTGAAAAGAAGATAACTGCACAGAAAAAACGCCGGACCGACGACCGGGCAGAGCACCATGACGATAAAACGGATCAAAAAGGCTCTCCGGTTATCGTATTGCACCTCTTCTCCCTGCTCTTGTTTCAAATCACACGCCGGAACATAAACCAGAGCTCCGATCAGCAGATAGATCAGGGCGATCAGGGCATTGACGATCCACAGAACCACAAAAGTCAGGGTTTCATGGCTCATCACGCTGCCACCTCCCTGTTCACAAGGATACTTTTCAGACCCTCTTCCCCGAAGCGCAAGATCACACCTTTCGCATTTTCTTCATCGGTATTGGAAAGCAATACATGCAGCCCGCCATCCAGGATCCCGATATAATCCGTCTGACGCAGCTTCTGTTCCAGAATCTCACCTGCTTTTTTATAATCTTCGCTGCTGCACACAATCCGAACCAGTGAGCATTCTGTCAGACCGTTTCGCTTCGCCTCGAAAAATGCCGCTACCAGCTGCGTAAAGGCATCTTTTTCGAGAATTTTGCTGTTTTCCAGATACCTGTGTTCGTGCAGCGCTTCCAGATAGCGGTTTGCCCGCACCACTGCATTCTGGATCAGATAGCTGATGACCGTCAGACGGTTGGATTCCGCAAGATTCATGCGGTCCCACGGAAGTCCCCACAGCATCAGGATGATCTGCATCTCATCTTCTGCATAAATAGCCTGCGCCATCAGCGGATAGCGCTCATCCATCGTTTTGTTGATGTAAACGCGATGCTCTTTGAGGTCTTCATACATTGCCTCCATCTCAGGATAGCGGATGGAATTTCCCATTTTCCGCGCTGTCGGTGATGTGAACGAAAAGAGACGCGCATAGACGCGGTTGGCGACGGTATAAATTGCCACATCCTCTGTATTCATCAGCTTCGAAATCGTCTGCGCCGCATAGAAAAGCACCTCATAGGCGCCGAGAAAAAGCACGAGATCCGGATTGACATTCGAGAATATTTCCTGCACACTCTCACTGTCATAAGGAAAATCGTAGCGTTCAAAGACACGACGGTATTTTCCTCTTCTGTCCCGTTTTCCCGTTAACAGATACGTCTTATGTCCTTCTTTTTCCATCTTGGTAATCAGATCATCCATCAGTCTGCTCTCGCCACCGACCAAAAATACTATCATATACTATCCTCTTCGTTTTTGCAGATTACGAAAATGATTTTTCGTTTTTCAGGCACACTCCAGAGCCCCACAATTTTGCAATGTCTGCAGCACGGCGTTTACATCCTCCTGCACGTCCTCCGCCGGCACATCATAAGCTTCTCCAAGCCGTCTGGCAATCTCCTCCTCAGATACGGCATCACCTGTCTGTTCATAAATAAAAGCCGCAGTTTCACTTAGGGTAAGTACCCGATTCATTTTTTCTGTCGTTGTCCCATAAGGAATCAGAATATATTCATCTGCGAGTTGCCTGAGTACAAACTCACCTTTTCTGGTCATCTTTCTCTCCATTCACTTACGTTTTTCTTCCCGATGTTGGGAAAGGCCATCATTCCAGAACATTTCAAAATGACTATACCCTACACTTGTCTGAGTGTTTGATACAGCTGTTTATGAAATGCTGTACTGACAGATTTATTATAGCCTCAACTTATTTCATTGTAAACTTTATTTAGTTTTTTATCGTTATCTGTAATAGTTTTTTTTATTTTATCGCTCAAATTTCGGCATTTTGTGGTATACTGAACCATATCTCTCTTTTCACTAAAAAATCTTCAAAGGAGTCTCTCATGCAGCCGCTTGATACCGTTTATCTACAGATTCTGAAAAATTTATGCACCGATTCGTCTGAACCGATCCCACTCGATGGGGTGGATACCGCTGCTTTGTACCGTCTGGCAGAAAAACATTGTTCACTTCCTTTTCTTCTGCCTTATTTTGAACAGCAGCCATCGTTTTCCGGGATAAAACAGCAGACAAAACAGATGCTGCTCTCCTATTATCAGCTGGAACATTTCACACGCCTTACTTTTTCGCTCCTCCTTGCAGAGAAGATTCCCTGTTTCCTCTTAAAGGGTATGAGCCTCGCTGCCAATTATCCTGTTCCCGAATACCGAAAATTGGGAGATCTGGACCTTTATATTCCCGAAAAAGAGGCTTTTTCCCGTGCCTGTCGTATTCTCGAGACGAATGGATACACAGAGGAGCCAGAAGACAGTGATCATCATGTTACCTACCGCTTTACCTTTCCGGAAACCGGCCGTTCCTTTACCCTGGAACTCCATTACCGTATCGTTGGCATCTATCAGTTTGCCCGTGCCAACGAGCTGATAGATGAGATCTTCTCCCCGGATCATCTGAAGCCGTCTTTCGTGGAACTTTACGGTCAGACCTATCCTGTTCTTCCGCCCACGGAAAATGTATTTTATATGCTGCACCATATGCTCAAACACTATCTCTACAGTGGTTTCGGCAGCCGTCTGCTCTGCGATTTTACCTTGTATCTGAAGCAGTATGCATCTGAGATTGATTTTGAGAAAATCCACTCCTGGTGCCGGGAATCAAAAATTTTTCATCTTTATGAGCTGATTCTCGGATCCTGCCATCTTTATTTCGGTCTTTCCGCTTCGATTGACCCGCAGATTCGTTCTTCTGCCGCTGACTGTGCTGCCTTTCTGGAACAAATTCTCGCAGACGGCGACTTTGGCAGTGACACGGAGCGGAAAATCGTAAGCCGCGGCTCTTACCGGCACGCCGGTGTCCGTGCCTGGTTCCACGAAGGGCATGTTCAGATGAAGCTTCGATTTTCCAAGCTTCATAAATGTGTGTTGCTCTGGCCGGTATTTTGGGGAATCACTTTTTTCTGTTTTCTCTCCAATACCTACCGCGTCCGCCATACAACACTGCGTCAGACATTAGCAGACTTCCGCGCCGATAACCAGAAAACCAAGCTGTTGAAAATTTTTGAAAATAACGATGTCCCGTAACTGGAAATCCAACAACATTTCCTGTAAAACTCCATAAGGATAGTCTGCACTTTTTGACTATCCGGTAGTATTTGTTTCAGAGTAAAAAAGAGTAAGTGAACGTCTCCCCTTGTTCACTTACTCTTTTTCTATACCGTCGATTCCATCTCATTTTTCATGACTTTGAACCGATCACAATCTATGGAAATGCATGCTCTCTCCGCCTATCCCCTTGCGAAGGTTCCACGCCTGTTTTTAATAAAAATGCTGATATCCGATCTGGATTCCGCTGCCGTAGCCGCTGTTAAAATACAGGCATCCGCCAACCGGGCTCTCGCCGGAAAGTGCTGCCTGTGCAGCTGCATAACAGTCACTTCTTGCTCCGCGGGAAAGCACGCTCTGGAAGGTTCCGGTCGCAACCGGTGTAAACTGTCCGCCCTGATAAATAACGCCGGAAACACTGTTCGGGAAGGAACCGCTGTTGACACGGTTTACTACAACCGCTCCGACTGCCACCATTCCTGTGTAGCTCTCGCCGCCTGCCTCGCATTCGATCAGTGCTGCAAGCATTGCCACATCATTGCTGTCTGCGGAAATTACCGATGCACTGCCTGCTGTGGAGGCTGCTGCTGCGCTGCTTGCCGCACAGGCCTGTGATGCCTGGTATTCCTCCATGGAAACAGCACCTTTTAACTCCTCTGAAAGTGTCACATAGTCTCCATGAACGTATGCGCTGCTTCCGCTGTACTGGATCTGATACCAGTCAGCCTCTTCGCCGAATATGCTGACTTCACCATTCTGTGTCAGTGTTCCAACCTGCGCGGAATCTGTGGATGCTGCCTCACGGACACGAAGGCTGTCCGCCTGAACAACTCCGGTGATACCGCACATATTGCGGTAATGTGCTTTTGCCTCTTCCCCAAATACCAGATATTCATTCTTTATGTAGCCTTCTACACCATTGGAAGAGATCTTGCTCCACTCGTCTCCTTTTTCTGTTACAGTAACCGCATAGCCCGGCATCAGAACTCCGACGATCTCGGAATCTGCGTTTGCCTCGCTGCGGATGTTGACATATCCTTCTACGTTTGCTGCAGCCATTGTGCTCCAGTCTGTTTTATTTAAAATGGTTTCTTCCTTTGTCTCTGCTTTTACGGGTGCAGCCATGATGACAGTCAGTGTGAGCACGCTCCCCAGGATGCCCGGCACATAACTTTTTTTGAATGTCATACTTACCTCCTGAACAATTATTACGTTTTTGTTACATCTTGTTACAAACCGATTCTACCAGTGTTACATCTTGTTGTCAACTAGAATATTTCGACAACATTCCTGTCTTTTTCCATCGTTTTTTTCATAGAACCCACAATTTTTCACCACTTTTCCGCTTTTTTGACGAATTGGATCGGTTTTTATTCCCACTTTTTCTTCTGCATGCGGCCTGCCTGGAATACTTTTCCGTGTCTTGTTTCCTTCTTTTTATTTTGCTTTTGTTTCACATTCTGCCCTTTCTGCCCTCTTTTTCCGCAAATATTTTTTAAAGAAATTGTGACAGTTCTTTTTACTATTTTTCGACATGCATTACAAACCTTTTCCACTTTTGACGCATTTTCAAATTTTCTTTTAACTTTTTATTTTTGCATGATATTTCTTTCTACATATGGTATAATCTTTAAAAAGAAAGAAAATTTATATTTTATCAATTATTTTTCTTTCAATTTATACGTGAAACTTACCGCAGGAAAATAAAACAGACCGACATTAGAAACCGATCAGGTGAAAGGAGGATGTCATATGTTACACAGCACACAGACAACGAAAAAACACACAGGAAATTTGATTCTGAGATTCGGAATGGCAGGCCTCCTGGCGGCCGGATTATTTTTTTCCGCTCCGTATTCGGCAGCAGCCGAGACAGTTCCAAGTGCAGAAAATACAGACGCCGGTGAAATTACCATTCACTTCACCCATTACGATGCACAGGACCTGGAATTCTATCTGAACACCGATCAGGCGGCCCTTGCTTTTACCGATGCTGCCCTGACATTTCAGGATTCCACAATGGATGCGCCGGTCACCATGTCATATCTTTCCGATGATGGTTCCTATGTCCTGTATCAGAACAGCGAACCGGTCGAGGAAGTAAACGGAACGTTCTCCGTATCGATGGTTACGGAACCTGGCTACACACTGGATATGGATCAGATTTCCTTCTATGTTAATGGACAGGCCGTTTCCAATGGCGGTTCCGTTGTGATTACGGATTCTTCGGCGGCGATGACTTCTCTTGTTTACTGTACCGCAATCCCGGAAACACCGGCAACTGACCCGGAGCCATCTCTTCCGGAAGAGCCATCTGCACCGGAAGTTCCGGAAGAACCGGCCGCTCCAGAACCATCCGTTCCGGAACAGCCATCCGCACCGGCAGAAACCCCGACCGTGGTACAGCCATCTGCTTCGGAACAGCCGGCACAGGAAAATATTCTTCCGGAAACCGCAGCTCCTGCATCCAAAACCGCACCGGAACAGGTTCCTGCATCCGAACCGATCGCAGCAGAACCGATTGCCAGCGCAGTTGTTACAGAAGACGAAGAAGTTGATCTTTCCACCATCCACCCGGAAGTTACCGCATCCGCTGTTACTTCTTCCAGCCAGCTTCCAGCCGCAACGCAGATTGTACCATCTGTCAGAACAACAGACCCGGATGCACAGATTATTACTTCGGAAACTGCAGCTCTTGAAAATGCCGCACAGACCGAGAATACACAGACTGCACACACAGGAATCGGCTCCTGGTTCCATCAGCGAACAAATCAGATCCTCGCAGTCATGATCGCTGTGATCCTGCTTCTGATCCTGATCGAATCACTTCTGGCACTAAAGGATTCCATGAATCAGAAAAGATCGCATCGCTTCTATTAAAAACTAAGGTCCATAATAAAAAACTAAGCATACAAAAAGAAGGAACGTATCTCATGAAACATGGGATACGTTCCTTCTCTTATATTATTTTTTATCCTCTTTTTTTCGCAACCGCTTTCTGAATCTCACAGAAATCGTGCAGCGCCTGACGGCCGATTTTTACAATTTTACGGATGTTGATGGAATTTGTTCCTCCCTGACGCGGCTTGAAGCTGATCGGGATGAAACGGATTTTCCGGTGAAAATACGCTCCGAAGGCAGTCAGCAGTGCGTTCGGCAGATTGTAGTTTTCCGGCATCAGCGGCAGATACTCGGCCACGTAGTCTGTTTTCATCAGACGGAACGGGGCATTTGCATCCGGCACGGATACGTGGAAATAGGTCCAGAGCACCGCGCACAGCACTTTTTCCACGACAGCGCGGGAAAAGCCGTCGCCGCGGCTTGTGCGGTTTCCGAAAATGGCGTCGTAGCCCTCGCGGATCTGCCAGAACTTTTCGAACTCCTCCGGATCGGTCTGACCGTCGGAATCGGTCTGGAAGATATAGTCCGCACCGTTTTCAAGTGCATAGCGGTAGCCGTACAGAACGGTGGAACCGTGGCCGCCGTTTGGCTTCGTCAGCACGGTGAGCAACGGGTGGGTTTCGCACTCTGCTGAAGCAATTTCATACGTATCGTCGCGGCTTCCGTCGTTGATGATCACAAGACGGGACGCACCGCCGCCGTTATGCTTCTCCACGACGGGACACCATTCCTCGATCGTTCTTTTGATATTTTCCGACTCATTATAGGCTGGTATTACAATATATAAGGTATCCATTGGTATTCTCCTTGCATTTCCTTCCATCCATTATACAGGATTTCTTTTCATTGCGAAAGATGCACTCATGGAGAAAATTTCCCAGTACCGTTCGTTTGTTATTCTTCCCACAGTTTCTGCGGATAACGGCCCTCGTCTTTTAATTTCTGCAGTGCTGCCATGACATTTTCTTTGTCTTCTTTGTACGTTACGCCGTACCAGTTATCATAGGAGCGGAGTACGGTGACTTCCGCTTTTTTCTCCTGCAGCAGTTCATCGACAACGAACGGCAGGAAGTATTCGCCTTTTAACGGGTTGGTTTTGTATACATTCTCGAGGAACGGCAGGAAGCGGCGTTTCAGCTCGATCAGAATGCTCGGTGTGAAGCCCCAGAGGTTCATGGAAACGATGGTTCCCTGCGGCAATCCGGTCCAGGTTGCGCCGTCATCCTCGGTGTATTCGGCCTGTCCGCCGTGGTTTTCGATTCTTGTGCGCTCATGAATGCCGACAAGGTGGTTCTGGTCGTCTGCGGTGCAGATGCCGCGGGCTACGTGGCCATTGTCGGTCAGGGTTTTGTACAGGTCGTAGGCAACCATCGCGTACTGATAGGTCGCGCCGTCCTGCTCGGTTGTCAGCTGACGGTAGATCTCCTCGAATGCCGTTCTTCCATAATAATCATCGGAATTGATGACTGCGAACGGTGCGCCGTCGATGGCTTCTGCCGCACAGAGAATCGCATGACCGGTTCCCCACGGTTTGACGCGGCCTTCCGGCACTTCGTAGCCTTTCGGGAGAACGTCGAGTTCCTGGTAAACATACTCTACATCCATGTATTTCTCAATTCGCTTGCCGATGCCCTCGCGGAATGCCTCGTCGATGGCTTTTTTGATGATAAAGATGACTTTCTCAAAGCCTGCCTGTTTTGCATCATAAATGGAAAAGTCGATAATCATATTTCCGTACGGGTCAACCGGATCAATCTGTTTTAATCCGCCGTAACGGCTTCCCATTCCTGCTGCCATGATGACTAATACTGGTTTTTTGCTCATGATGTTCTCTCCTTTTTATTCTCCAAAATAAACTTTTAATCTCTCCGCAAAGTCTGCCGGGATTTCTCTTTCAAATGGAAATGGTTCTGCATCCGCCAAATACTCGGCGATTTCGCCCAGGACACCGGCGCTCCGGTTCAGTGACCAGGCGGAGATCCAGTCGATCGTATCGTGGCAGGTATGCATGCCGAAACCATCGCGGTTCAGCGTCATCGCCGGGATGCCCTTCCATGCGAAGGTGTTGGAATCGCTGCTCCAGATATTGTTGATGAGCGATACGCCTTTGTCCGCCTGTTTTAAGTGCTCCATGATCACGTCGCATGCCTCTTTCGTTGCTGCCACGCCAAGCACGGTTCCGCCGATGGCCTGTCCGGCGAGGTCGACGTTCATGTTGAAGCGGTGCTGCGCCAGCTCGGCTTCATGCGCTTTCACATATGCCCGGCTTCCGCAGAGACCCAGCTCCTCCGCGCCGAACCAGATGCATTCCAGTGTCCGTTTCGGGCGGTTTTCGGCGAAGTAGTGTGCCAGCTCCATGATGATCGCTGCGCCCGCCATGTTGTCGTATGCACCAGGTCCCTGCGGAACGGAATCGTAATGAGCCGTCAGCGTCAGGATTTTCTCTGGCTGCTCGGTTCCCGGGATGCGCAGGATGATATTTTTCGACGTTCTCCTGATTTTTTTCTGCTGTAAAACGAGGCGTGCACGGCTCGCTCCCCGTTCTACCAGTTCCATCGCATCAAGATAATGAATGACGGCGCACGGCAGTTTCGGATTTTTTACGCCGCGCAGGGTGCGGTAGTCCGGCAGACGGTCCTCGTCTTTGTCCAGCGGCGTTCCGGTCAGGATCAGAAATCCGACGGCTCCTGCTTTTTCCAGTTTTTCATAGTTTTCTGCATTGGCACCGCCGTTGATCAGGACGATTTTCCCTTCTGCATGGGAAAGGCTGACCGGGTCGCCGTTTTCTACGTAGAGGAATGGTGCCTCCACGCCTTCCGGAGCGGTATTGGCTGCCGCGAAGCAGCCGCGGACGGTGTATGTTTT
>ENA-OQNJ01000102-OQNJ01000102.1-human-gut-metagenome-genome-assembly--contig:-NODE-102-length-20743-cov-3.091967_pt1 | contig 20743 bp, 21 predicted proteins | sample MGYA00242630_ERZ504882 | MGnify/ENA primary metagenome ERZ504882 (study PRJEB26092, sample SAMD00036408) | human gut metagenome | host: Homo sapiens | study: EMG produced TPA metagenomics assembly of... | reverse complement strand
GAAGGACAGCCTCGTAGTGTGTAATAGCCCACAGGCCGTTCCCTTCTTTACAGATACGCATTTTAGTGATACGTTTCCCAGACGGATCGAAAGAATCAGGGTCATCTCCTGGAATTTGCTCCATGGAAAGACGAATGGTTTCTTTTTGCGTTTCTTCGGAAAAGGGATGGTGTACCAGAGCCAGGTATTCTTTTTTCAGCGCGCCGCTCTCCCGCTGCCGGGACAGTCTGGCAGCAGCCAGCTGATTCTTTGCAAATAGTACCAGACCCGATGTATCTTTGTCAAGACGGCCGATGCAGCGGAGTTCAGAAGGCGCTGTCGGTGTTTTTAACAGGGATGCGGCAGCATGTGTCAGGGAATCGGAATAATGGCCGTGGGAAGCGTGGCAGACCATACCGGATGGCTTGTCTGCGACACAGAGATCACTGTCCTCATAGAGAATCCGTACGCCGGCAGAATCACCTGATACCGGCAGAACCTGATCTTCGGAAAGGTGGGGACACTTCTGCTCATATCGAAAAGTGATTGTATCTCCAGTCTGAACGACTGCATTCGTGCGGCAGGAAACACCGTTTTTCTGAATTCCATCCGGAATATATTTGGCATGGCGGATTTCACGTGGTGTCAGGTGCAGAAAACGTTTTAGAATTGTTTCCACCGACAGTCCCCCCGTGTTCCGGAAGGACAAAGTGACACAGCTGCTGATAGTCAAATTGCGGCATAAAAGATTTTCTCCTCTTCACAAGTTCACATAATCATTTTATGTAAACTATATAAATACAAACAATTCAGTACGATGATGGTACACTATCTCTAGACAAAAACAGGTTTCACAGATCTCGCAAACCACGTTCTGTTTTACCGATTCGGCAAACAAAAAATTTTATTTACAGATCCTCTAAGATCACCGTAAACGGCCCATCATTCACCAGTGATACTTCCATCTCAGCCCCGAACACTCCCGTTTCGACAACAGGAACCTGTTCCCGTGCTTTCGCGACCATATATTCATACAGTTCTTCTGCTCTGTGCGGCTCGCCTGCTTCCGTGAAGCTTGGACGGTTTCCTTTTTACAGTTGGCATACAGGGTAAACTGTGAAACCATCAGAAGCTGTCCATCCACATCTGCCAGGGACTTGTTCGTCTTTCCATTTTCATCTTCAAAAATACGCAGTCCCAGCAGTTTTTTCATATACTTGTCTGCTGTTGCTTCATCGTCCCCCTGGCCGACACCGATCAGAACCAGAAAACCTTTCTGAATCGATCCGACAACCTTCTCTTCCACCGAAACACTTGCTCTTTTTACACGTTGTATAACAATTCTCATCTTTAAAATCCTTTCATAAAATGACCCTCCTCTTATTTTTAAGAGGAGGGTCGTTTCTCCTATGTTCTGTTTTGATCAGGTGCTGAAAATCTTGCGGATTCCCGCTTCTTTAACTTCAATTGCCTGTTTGATCATATCTACGGTTCCATCGATACCGAATACACTGCTGTTCAGGCACAGGTCGTAGCTGTCTACCTCGCCCCAGCGTTTGCTGGTGTAGTAATTGTAGTAGCTTGCACGCTGTTTGTCGATCTTTGTGATCTTGTCTTTTGCTTTTGCATCGGAAAGATCATACAGCTTTGCGATACGGCGGATGCGATCCTGCATATCAGCTTTAATAAAGATGCTCAGCACGTTCGGATTTTCCTCCAGTGCATAATCTGCACAGCGGCCTACGATGACACACGGACCGTCCTGCGAAATCTTCTTGATGGCATCAAACTGTGCCAGAAATACCTTCTGGTTCAGCGGCATATCCATCATGGTAGATCCATAGCCGAAGGAGTAACTGTCCATAACCAGAGAGTATAAAAAGCTGTTGGTTGGTTTTTCATCGTGGTTTTCGAACAATTCCTGGCATAATCCGCTGTCCTTTGCTGCTCTCTCCAGCAGCTCTTTGTCATAGTACTTGATTCCCAGGTCATCCGCTAAAATCTTACCAATGGAATGTCCGGCGCTTCCGTACTGACGTCCAATCGTTATGATAGTTTTCAAATAATCCGCTCCTTTCCATTCCGTCACAATAATCTGCTTTCACAGATGTAGTAACTCGCGTTTTTTCGTTACATCCAGTATACTACAGAATTCACAGAAAGTACAGAACATTTTGATAAAACTTATACAAATTAACTATATACTTTTTGAAATATCATTCTTTTTAAGCAGTTTCAGACATTTTTTCGAAACTGCAGCAACAGATTGGAAAAATATTCCGGAATCGGCGCCTCAAACTCCATATAGGCACCGGTCCGTGGATGGATAAATCCAAGTACCATCGCATGCAGCGTCTGTCCCTGCAGGTTTTTCACCGGGCATTTCTTCGGGCCATAAACCGCATCGCCAAGCAGCGGATGCCCGATACTTGCCATATGGACACGGATCTGATGCGTCCGGCCGGTTTCCAGCTGGCATTCAATATACGTATAATTTCCAAAGCGTTCCAGCACACGGTAATGTGTGACCGCCGGTTTTCCGTTCCGTTCATTAATCGCCATCTTTTTCCGGTCTGTCGGATGGCGGCCGATTGCACCGCGCACGGTTCCCTCGTCCTCTTTCAGATTCCCATGGACAATTGCCCGGTACTTTCGGGTAATGGAATGTACAGAGAGCTGTTCTGCGAGGCTCTGGTGGGCGAAATCGCTCTTACAGATAACCAGGGCACCCGTTGTGTCCATATCGATTCTGTGGACGATTCCGGGGCGCAGAACGCCGTTGATGCCGGAGAGATTTCCGCGGCAGTGATACAGAACCGCATTGACCAGTGTTCCGCTGCTGTGGCCTGCCGCCGGATGTACGACCATCCCCTTGGGCTTATTGACGACCAGAAGATCATCATCCTCGTACAGAATATCAAGCGGAATGTTTTCTGGCTCCACGTTCAGTTTTTCCGGTTCCGGCAGAAGCACCAGAACGGCATCACCGGCGGCAACCTTACTGCTTGCTTTCTGCGTTTTTCCGTTGATCGAAACCTTTCCGTCTTTTAAAAGCTTCTGCAGAAAAGAACGGGAACAGTCCGAAAAAGATGCGGCCAGGCACTGATCAATCCGTTTTCCGTCAAAATCCGGTGTAACTTCCAAAATCCGTTCTTCTTCAGCCATCGGACTCCTCCTTTTTGGCGTTTTTATGCAGAAATGCGAAGTCTTCGTCCTTGTAGTACAACAGATACAGCAGTAAAAAAGACAGCGACCGATACGGTGACATAAATATCAGCTACGTTAAAAACCGGAAAGTTGATCAGCGAAACGTAGATGAAATCAACGACATAGTGATTCAGAAAACGATCGTAAAAATTTCCGACCGCACCAGCCGTCAGAACAGTCAGCACGGCAAAAAGCGGTAAAAAGCGGCGTGTCTTTGGAAGCTTGTAAAAGACAATCACCATGACGATCAGAAACAATACCGTCATCATAGCAAACAGCCAGTACTGATCCTGCAGAAGTCCGAATGCCATACCGCGGTTTTCCAGATAAAACAGCTCCAAAACCCCTGGAATGAGCTCGATCGACGGCTGGTCCTTCAGATACTGCACTGCCAGTGATTTTGTATACTGATCTGCTGCAAGCAGAAGGACAATCGCTGCCGCGCAAACCAGATAAACGGCCAGCGGAGAAAGTTTTTACTCTTCATCGATCAGATCTCCATTAATAGAATTGATAGCTTCCAGCATTTCTTCATCTGTAACCGTGCGGTCCACCACAGCATGGCCGACAGACTCCAGAAGGATGAATTTGATCGTACCCTGTTCCATTTTCTTGTCCGATTTTGTTGCAGCCAGAATATCTTCCGATTTCAGGCCGTCCACAGTGATTGGCAGATAGAAACCGACGTTCATATCACGAATCTCGTAAAACTCTTCATCGGAGAGATAACTTCTCTTGTAGGAAATATAGGCAGCAGCAACGGTTCCAAGTGCAACGCACTGGCCATGGAGCAGTTCGAAGTTTTTGAGTTTTTCAATGGCATGGCCGATCGTATGGCCAAGATTTAAAACGGCACGCTCTCCCTGTTCTGTTGGGTCATTTTCTACAACCTGGCGTTTGATATCGCAGCATTTCTGAATCATTTTCGTTAATACCGGCTCAATCCGCTCTTCGATCTCAGACATGTGATTGATGGTCCAGATGTAGAATTTTTCATCGCGGATCAGACCTGTTTTCAGGACTTCTCCCATACCGCAGGCAAACTGATCGCCGTTCAGGGATTTTAAGGTTGCCATATTCATATAGACAAGACGTGGATGATGGAATGCACCGACCATATTTTTGTACTGGTCGAAATCGACGCCCGTTTTTCCTCCAACGCTGGAATCTACCTGTGCAAGCAGTGTCGTCGGAAGCTGGATGAAATCAATGCCGCGCAGATACGTTGCCGCCGCATAGCCGGTCAGATCCCCAACGACACCGCCGCCGAGTGCGAATAAAATGTCTTTTCTCTCAAAGTGGTTTTCAATCAGATGCGTGTACAGATCTTTGACAGTATCCAGATTTTTGCTTGCTTCACCAGCCGGGAAAACAAATGCGGTTACGGTCTCAAACAGCGGGGACAGTACATTTTTTACCTCTTCCAGATACAGTTCTGAAACCGTGCTGTCTGTGACAATGCAGGCCTTTTTTGCAGGGAGTTTTAAGTTCTCCACACAGCCGGCGAGGCGTTCGTAGCTGCCGTCCCAGACAATTTCATAAGAAAATTCAGTAGATGTGCCTTCTCTTTTAACGGTAAGTGTTTTCATAAATTATGCCTCCTGTATGTTCTTTCATGAAAAAAGCATCAGAATCCTGCATCTGATGCTTTTCCTTTGTTACTAAGTAAATCAATAATTGATCCAGTGGATCCATTTTAATTTACTGCAAAGATAATTTTCTTTAATAATCGGTACGGATATTTGGAAGATCAAAAGCTCCGCTTAAGATATCCTGGATGTCGCCGGAAATTTCTACACTGGACGGTGTCAGGATGAAAATATAGCTGGAAACTTTCTGCAGACTTCCGCTCATGCAGTAGCATGCACCACAGCAGAAATCAATGATTCTCTGGGCAATATCCACATCAATGCCTTCTAAGTTAAGGACAACGGTACATCCGGCCAGAAGCGTATCCGCGATTTCACGGGTATCCTCCATGGAAGCCGGTTTGATGACGCATACTTCCATATTTAATGCACCTGCTTTCTTTCTCATTGGAGTAACTTTCGAGGAAACCGGGGCAGCTGGCTTTGGAGCTCGTGCAGCAGCAGCCTGGCTTGAAGCGGTGGTCTTTGGCGCCGGCTGTTTACGCGGTGCAGTGTGAACCGGTTTCGCCTGCAGCTCTTCCTCTTCGTCCTCATCCTCGTTCTCCAGTTTACGGAAGAAACGTTTCTTTGGTTTTTCTTCTATATCATCGTCTTCTTCATCGAAGAAGCTATCCGAATCAGCATCCTCTTCCTCGTAATCGTCGTTCAGCCGGATGGCATCCAGAAATTTGTCTAAAACACTCATTCTTATACTCTCCTATTTTTAGTCCTGTGGCATTTGGCCAGACAGCCGTGCAGAATGCGCGGGGTCACTCTTCTTGGAAAGGCTTCCTGTTATCTTTTACTGTAATCCCGTTCGCCAAAGACTCCGGTTCCAACCCGTACTAAAGTGGCGCCTTCTTCTACTGCTACTTCGTAATCGCCGGTCATGCCCATGCTCAAAATGGCCATACGTACATTATTAATGTTTTTGGCGGCAATGTCAACACTTAATTCCTTTAATTTGCGAAAAACCGGACGATTTTCTTCTGGATCTTCCACATACGGTGCAATGGTCATAAGTCCCTCCACATGAATTGCCGGAAGTTTTGCGATTTCTTCAATCAATGGAAGGGTTTCCTCTACGGAGACACCAAACTTGCTTTCCTCGCCGGCAACGTTTACCTCGATCAGGATCGGGATTTCGCAGTTGTGCTTTACCGCTTCCTCACTGATCGTTTTTGCCAGACGAAGAGAATCGACAGAATGAATCAGGGCAACTTTTCCTGCAATGTATTTTACTTTATTCCGCTGCAGATGACCGATCATGTGCCAGTGGATATCCTTTGGCAGCACTTCCTCTTTTTCTGTCAGCTCCTGCACTTTGTTTTCACCGAAATTGCGTTCGCCAAGATCATAGATTTCGGAAAGCATTTCGACCGGTTTTGTCTTGCTGACCGCAATCAGGGTAACTTCCTCCCGGTTCCGTCCGGCTCTTTTGCAGGCTTCTGTAATTTTCTTCTGGACTTCTTCATAGTTCTCTTTCAGCATATCTTTCTAACCTCCAGTATTTAATGCACAATATCTTCTTCACTGACGGTGGATGCATTTTCCACAATATAATCATACTGCGAAATGCCGTATTGCGTTTGTTTTTTTATGATAGAATACTCCGCATTCTGATCGACGATCTGAATTTTGCGGAATACAGCATATCCTTTGTTGATGCAGTAAACACCCTGCAGCGGAACCGTTTCTCCAATCTGATACGTTGTGGCGGAATCCTGTGCACGAAGTATATCTCCATCATTAAAAGCGGCCATGTCGACGTAATATTCGACCGGATTATCATTTTCATCATTGACCTGCTCATAGATCGTGGCGTTTACAAATTCTGTCACCGGCTGTCCGTTATCATCCAGCATGACATTTCCTTTTTTATCGGTCTTTTCCCGCAGGAAACCGGAAGAATTGCTGTCTCCGCCCTGTACGAGCATCTGCGCCGGGATTTTATAGAAATCTTTTTCCGTGATGGCAGTATTTGGAATTTTCAGTCCGCTTCCATTGTTTGTGACCAGCTCTATTGAAAGAAAACGGTCTTCCGCATAACGGATCATCCCGCTTGTAAACGAAATGACAGCATAGTTCTGATCGTTAATGGACTTTAGATTCAGTGTTCCCGTCTGTGTTTTTCCGTCTTTCAGAAATTTAACTTTTATCGTACTGAAATTGGAAAGTGTAACGACCTGCTTATTCGTCACCGGAACGGCAATTTCCCACTGCTCATCTGTCACCAGACGGTATACTGCATTTCCAGGCTCCGTCTGCGCGCCGGAATCAAAGGAAACCACAGAGGCTTTCGTAGAGAAAAGCTCCGGCGTAAGGCTGTCCTCCGTATAGCTTTCATATCCATCACTGCCGTAGACGACAACACCGTCCTGATCTGCATAAAATATCGTCTGTGATGAGGAATCTCCGTTTTCAGCGGCAGCGGCAAGCAGCTTTGCGGAAAGTTCTGTTTTCAGCTGATAAATGCCGGAAAAGGAACTGGAATCATAATCAGAAGAAAAACGTGCGAGCGAGGAACGAAGCGACGTTCTCGTTGCCGCATCTGCCGAAATACCAGAGGTATCGGCATTTTCTGTTGCGGAAATCCCGTAAACAGCGCTTCCGCGGCTGATTTTCGATGCATTTGGGGTATAGAACTGAACATATCCGCTGCCGGAGGAAAGCTGCACACTCTCTGTCCGCATGGCGAATGCGGTATAGGTATCATTCCGGGATAAAGTTCCCTGCACAACCTGAAAAGATTTGATATGATCGGCGGTCAGGTAAAAGAAAAGTGAAACTGCCATATAGAAAAAAAGGGCTCCAAAGATGATATTTCCAATATTCAACGCTGGAAAAGGGAAACGGATTCTCGAATGCCGGCGGCTGTTCTTTTTCTGCTTAGACAAAATGTATGCTCCTTTTATTGTTTAATCCATGCGCTAAAAGGACGGTGCCGTAAGCGCCGTCCTTTGGTTTTGTCGCTATGCAATTATTATAATACAGTTTTGGTTACAGTGCAACGATAATCTTATCCTGCATGCCTTCCGGAAGCTCTTCTTTATCCATGGAGACACTTAATACGAAGGTAATGTTATACTGCTTGCCAATGCCTTCCAGCTGTTCAACACAATCTGTGATGTCCTCTCCTTCCAGTTTTGCTACTTTCAGGAAGCTGTCGAGATAAACGCTTGCGAGATCGTGGTCCTGAGAAACGATACCGCAGATAAATCCGATAAATTCATCACTGTTTTTCAGAGGATAGTCGGTTGCGGAAATCAGACGTACTTTGTTGTTTAATTCAAACATGTGCTTTGTGCTCTTGTCAATATACACGATATTTCCGTTTGCGGTTTTTACCTCTGCATTTACTTTGTCTAACAGCTGTTTTGTTTTGCCTTTTCCCTTCTTGCCTACAATTAATTGAACCATAGCAGTTTCCTCCTTAGATTAGAATAAGATATTTTCACCAAAAACCTTTAAGTTCATGGTTTAATTATAGTACAATTCACCAACGTTTTCAATGGTAAAATGAAAAAATTCTGAAAAATCTTCTAATTCGCAGGGAAAGGAGCTCTGTTTTTCTGAACGGATACGACAATCTCCCGGATAGGCAGAAAAAACGCCGTCCGGGGGATTGCAAAAAGATTACGTCAGGAGTTGATATTGGAAAGAAGAGTGTTCATGTCCTCGTACAGTTCCACTTTTGTTGATGCATGAAGAATGACAGAGATAAACGGTTCTCCGTATGCATTCTGGGATACCAGTGCCAGGCAGGAACCGGCCTCATCGGTCGTTCCGGTTTTTCCGCCGAGCACCGTCACATTTTCCGGTGCGTTTTTCTCTCCGGTCAGATATTTGTCCGTGGAGCTTAAATAGATCGTTCCCGCCGTACCGTCCGCATGCGTCATGTTCAGCGTGTAGGAAGACATTGACATCGTATTCTGGAATTCCGTATGCTGATAGGCAGCATACAGCATCAGATAAACATCATATGCAGTAGTGTAATGATTCTCATTGTGAAGACCGTGCGGGTTTGCAAAATGCGTACCGGTCATGGCAAGGGAAGCTGCCTTATCGTTCATCATCTGAACGAAATTCTCTACACTTCCGCCTACCTGGCGGGCAATCGCCATAGCAGCATCGTTGGCAGAATAAATCAACAATGCATGGAAAAGCTGATCCATCGTTACCGTATCGCCCACGGCCAGTCCACTCATCTGGGATCCATCTTCCAGCGCAAGATCCTCTTCTGTGATCGTTACCTGCGTATCCGGCTGGTTGTATTCCATGGCAAGGAGAGCCGTCATGATCTTCGTGATGCTGGCTGGGTAGACCTGATCATACATATTCTGCGCGAACAATACTTTTTTGTGATCCAGATCAAACAGTCCGGCCTTTACCTGTGAAGAAAACGAGATATCATTCAGCGGTACGCTCGTCTCACCGACACAGAGATCGGCAGAGAGCGTTTCAGCCTGAAACCGTTTTTCTGCCGAAAGCGGATCGGAGGCGAGCACCATACTTCGCGCAAACGGCTCTGTAATGTCCATCTGGCGGTCCTGACGGTACAGTTTCACACCGATCAGAACCGCAATAACAGCAACACAGACACCCGCGCCGATGATCAGGCGGTTTAAAATATGTTCGGTTTTTCCGGAGCAGTCCCGTTTTTCTCCGTTACAGGCAGTTTCTGTTCGTTTTTCTGTAGTATTAGTCGTTTCTCCGGTAGATTTCACGCCAGTCCATTTCTCCTCTGTCTAATGATTTGATCAGCATTTCTGCCGTTGCAAGATTGGTGGCAAGCGGAATGCTGTGTACGTCGCAGAGACGGATAATCCGATGGACATCCGGCTCATGCTGTTTCGGCTGTTCCGGATCCCGCAGGAAAATCACAAGATCCAGATCATTCTGTTCAATCTGAGAACCCATCTGCTGAACGCCTCCAACGTGTCCAGCCAGATATTTGCGGACGTTAAGTCCGGTTGCCTCTTCTACCAGACGGCCGGAAGTTCCGGTTGCGTAAAGAGTATGCTTGGCAAGTACCGAGCGGTAGGCGATACACAAGTTCTGAAGCAGCGTTTTTTTTGCATCATGCGCGATCAATCCGATGTTCATTGATGGTTTTCCTCCTTAGTAATTCATAGTTTCTGGTTACAAAATCCCGGTTCTGCAGTCCGACATTCAGGACAAGCCCCATTCCGATGTAAAGTGTTACAAGGGATGTCAGTCCATAGCTGACGAACGGAAGCGGTGTACCGGTGTTCGGCAGGATTCCGGTTGCAACACTGATATTCAGAAAGCTCTGAAAGGCAATGAGTCCTGCCATACCGCAGCAGATCAACGTTCCTGACAGATCTTTTGCTTTCCGGGAAGTCCGGATGCATTCGACGAGAATCAGGAACAGGAGCAGGATGATTCCGCAGCATCCAAAGAAACCAAGTTCCTCTCCTGCCACTGCAAAAATAAAGTCATTATGGTTCTGGGAAACGAAATTTCCCTTATTTGCGGAAGAAACTTTATTGTTGTTGAGTCCTTTTCCGGTCAGCTTTCCGGAACCGATGGCTGTAATGGAATTCTGCTGCTGGAGACGGCCGTCGGCGTTGTCGGCATCATCGCTTAACCAGTCCTGAATTCGCCCAAGCTGATAACCAATCGTCTTGTCAAGAGCCGCCGGAAGCTGGAAATTCACCTGCGTAATGACAAGCAGAAGCGCAAGTACCAGTGCTGAACCGGAAACCAGAACAACGGCGATAACTTTGTAGCTTAAGCCCGCCACATACATCATAAAGCAGAACAGAACCATGACCGTAATCGTATTTTTCAAATCCGGCTGACGGTAAATCATAACGAGCGGCGGAATCAGAAGCCCGATCGCGGTAAAAATGGTTTTCGCCGTATTCAGATCTTCTTCATGCTTCATCAGAAACATCGCAAAAAACATGATCAGAAAGATTTTTGACAGCTCGGTCGGCTGAAACTGAAAGCTTCCGATCTGAATCCAACGGGTCGCACCAAACGTGTTTTTTGCGGTAGAACCGCCGAGATAAAGAACGCCAAGCATCATCAGATTTCCGATGTAAAGAACCCAGTAAAAATTCAGAAGCCAGCTATAGTCAAGCAAAGAGACAATAATCATGATGACTACGCCCAATACGACTCCGATGGCCTGTTTTTTCTGGTCTGCACTGTCTGCACTTCCGATCAGAAGCACACCAATAATGCTGATGGCAATCAGAAGAATGACCAGCCGGAAATTATAATTTTTCAGCTTATATCGTCTTAACATGATACTCCTCGTTTCTTTTCAATGGTATTTTCGCTGTCAGTATGACAGGGGTTGTTTGTGTAATGGTGACGGAAATTTCATCCGCCTCAACGGTAAGGTATTTTCCTGCAGCAGCAGAAAGATCATTTTTCAGCATCTGAAGCGATGCCGGAGAACAGTTCAGACGTTCTGCCATTAAAAGATTGGACAGACGTTCTTTTGCAACGAGGCCGGAGTGCGGCTTTCTGCCTGAAAATAAACCCATACCAGTTCCCTCCTATCGCCCGAATACGCGGCGGAAAAATCCCTTTTTGCTGTCAAGATCCAAGTAGGGAACACTCTCCCCGAGGATCCTGTGGCTGATATTCGTAAAGGCTTCTCCTGCCTTGGAACCGCTTCCAGCGATCGCTTCGCCCTGGTTGGTGGCGATTACTACCTGCTCATCATCGGGCAGAATGCCGAGCAGCGGAACAGCAAGAATTTCCTGTACATCATCCACCGACATCATTTCACCGCGTTTTACCATATCCGGCCGGATACGATTGATGACAAGAGAGATATCCCTCAGATCCTGCGCCTCCAGAAGGCCGATGATGCGGTCCGCGTCCCGGATGGCCGAAACCTCCGGCGTAGTCACAACAATTGCCTTATTGGCACCGGCAACTGCATTTGCAAATCCCTGCTCAATGCCTGCCGGACAGTCAAGAAGAACAAAATCAAAGCTCTGTTTTAATTCATCGCAGAGTTTTTTCATCTGCTCGGGCGTTACGCTTGTCTTGTCCCTCGTCTGGGCAGACGGGAGAAGGTAGAGCTGCTCGTACCGTTTGTCGCGGATTAGCGCCTGCTTCATCCGGCAGTTGCCCTCCACAACATCCACAAGATTGTAGACAATCCGGTTTTCAAGGCCGAGCACGACATCCAGGTTTCGAAGACCGATGTCGGTATCTACCATCACAACTTTCTTTCCAAGCTGTGCCAGCCCGATTCCGATATTTGCTGCGGTTGTCGTCTTTCCGACGCCGCCTTTTCCTGATGTAATTACAATGACTTCACTCATCTGGAACCTCCTTGTTGAAAACTGTTCTGCATTTTCATGCCGCAGGATGCGTCCAAACCTTTGTTTAAAAACGCATCCTTTCTCTTTTGCAGCTTTCTTCCCAGGCTTCGTTTCTGCCGGAAAAATTCCTTAGTCTGCTCTCACGCTTGCAACACCGTTGGAGTTTGCCTGACCGGACAGAATATCGTCTGAGAGGCCATAGTAATAATCTAAGATATCCTTAGCTACCAACTCTGCGTTCATAGAAGAATATCCAAACGGAATGCGGACGGCAAGAGCAATATCGTCTCTGCTCTCATAGTGAGAGAAGCCGATAAACAGTCCATGGTTTGCACGTGTACGGTCTTCCTGCGCGGTACCGGTTTTTCCGGAAAGCTCTACCGGCCAGGATTCCGGGAAAATGGTCGCATTGGATACGCTGATTACTTTTCGCATGCCTTCGTGTACCAGATCCCAGATGTTGGAATCAACATCCATTTCTGAATTTACCGTCGGGCCGAAATCTGCGCCCATATCGATGTCATTGCCATCCGAATCCGTTGCTTTCTGCAGAAGGGAAAGATTATAAACCGTACCGGAATTTGCAATCGTTGTGACATAGCGTGCAAGCTGTGTCGTCGTATAGTTGTTGGTACCCTGACCAATCGAGGAAGGGATCGGGAGGGAATCGGTTACATTCGGATCGGTTTCCGAAATTTCGATTCCAGTCTTTTCATCCAGCTTAAACATATCGGCATATTTCTGGATCATTTCCAGAGAGCGCTTCTGTTTAAAGGTGCCGTTCTCATCGAGTCCCAGACGATATCCAAGCGTACAGAAGAACACGTTGCAGGAGTTCTGGATGGCACCGACAATGTTCAGATCTCCGTGGCCGCTCAACTGATGGCAGTGGACATAGTCAGATTCGTTGACAAGTCCTTCCCCGAACAGACCGTTGCAGTTGATGGTACTGGTCGGAGTAATTATGCCTTCGCTTAATCCGGCAACCGCCATCAGCGGTTTAAAGGTGGAACCAGGAGCCGTCTTCTGCTGGGTTGCTTTGTTGTACAGCGGGCTGGATTCATCGGTATTCAATTTTGCCCAGTATGCGGTATCCATCTGGTTTGCCAGGCGGTTGTTGTCGTAGCCAGGATAGGAAACACAGGCTAAAATAGCACCGGTATTCGGGTCCGTAATGACAGCAGAACCGGAACACGGATCGAGTGCAAGCTGTGCCGGGGTGATTTCCAGTTTGGCGATTTTATCGGACAGAAGCTGGAACGGTGTCATATTTCCTGCAACATAAGCGGCATAATCGTCATCCTCTTTCGTCAGAAGGTTCTGATCATACATCAGATTGCAGATATCATAGCCATCGAGCATATCCTGCAGCAGCATATAGTGATACATCTTTTTTGCAAATGTTGTATTGTTTGCCAGACGGTCCAGAATAACCTCCGTCAGCTTCTGATAAACCTCCTGAGAATCCAGGTAGGCATCATCCTGCGTCAGTGCTGAGACATCAATCCAGTTCTGGCTTGCCGCATACGTCAGATAATCACGAAGAGAAATCGTTCCGTCATTCCATGCCTGATAGGTGGCGTCTTTCTCATCAATTGCTGTTGAAGAAAGAATACCCATCGTACTGGAAAGCAGCTTATCCACGATGAAGGTCTCATATTCCTGCATTTCATCGCTGAGGTCGTTGTAAACGGTTGCTGTTTCAACGGTCAGTTCCTGCGTAATCTCGGCAAGCACCTGCTGGAGCTTCTGCTGGAACAGTGCATAGATCCGCTGCTCACGCTCCGTGGCATCCGCCGCCGAGAAATGGGAAATATCAATCGTGCTGTTTTCGATCAGTGCATTGTATACATCATAAATTGGAATCGGAACGGCATCCGTATTGGCAAGTGTTGAGGTATCAACAGATTTTACATCACTCAGATACTGTTTCAGAATGCCGGCAATTCTCTGTTCCAGAATTTTATATACCGCAATCTGCAGGTCATAATCAATCGAAAGATAGACGTTATTTCCCTGTTTTGGCTCAACCAGGGATCCCTCTACCGTTTCCAGCTCTTTTCCGACGTTATTAACGATAATCTCTTCTGATCCGTCGGTTCCCTGAAGGATTGTCTCCATATACTGTTCCAGACCAGATTTTCCGACGATAGATTCCGTGGAATACGTTTCTTCTTTTCCCTGGCTCTTCAGCTCTTCATTCAGTTCTGTCAGCTCGTCTGAGGACGCCTGGCCCGTATAACCGATCAGAGAGGAAAAATACTTTCCGTCATAATATACACGCTCGGAATCTTCCGAAATGCTGACACCCTGCAGAACATCTTCATTCTCTGCAATCGATGCAGTTGTATTGCTACTGACGCCGGAAGCAACTGTCACGCGGACATACTTCTGATAATTCGTCTGTTTCATCTTATAGCGGATCACCAGAATTTCCAGACGCTCCTGATTGGAAAGAGAAAGGACCGCATTTCCGGATTCGTCTGTCTGGTATGGAAGACCATACTCTTCAAAATCTTTGGCAGAATATGCGTATTTTTCATCGTCAGAATAGGCATCCAGGCCAAAGCCGTCCGGTCCGGCAAGAAATGTCATCAGCGTTTCGGCACTGGAACTCTTCTGTTCTGCCGTCATATCGTCGATTTTCTTCTGTCCATAAATGTCTGCACGGAAACGGTCGCGGGTCGTTCCCTCTTCACCTGTAAAAACAAACGCACCGTTCTCATCCACTTCAATCGGGAAGGTGCTGGTGTCAATCGAGTCTCCGTTTGTACGAATCAGCTTACAGAGACGATAGAGTTCTGCGTTCAGAGAGAGAATACGTTCTTTTGTCGTGTTGTACGTTCCGTTATCCTCGATGGTTACGGAGTAGGAAACCTTATTTCCAGCGATCAGTTTTCCGTTCCGGTCATAAATATTTCCTCTTGTACTCTCAAGGGTTTCTGGTTTTTGTGATTTGCAGTTCAAAATTATCCGCATACTCTTCTCCATGCACTACCTGCAGGATAAAAAGTCTTCCGATCAGGACGGCAAACATAGCAAGGAAAACCACACCAAGCAATAGGGTGCGGTTTTCACCGAGTCTGCGGAAAAATTTTCTTATCTTCTTAGCCATGGCGACTGTTGTCCTTCCATTTCATTTTCGGTCAGTTTACGGTTGATGATAAATAAAAGCCGGTAAAGCAGAATGGAGAGCACTACCGTGTATACCATTTCCGGCAGAATAATATGCGCCAGATAATCGAAAAAGTGCAGGCGCACGCGCAGCAGGAACTGCAGCACATACATCAGCAGACTGTAGACAAGATCGCTGGCAGCAACCAGTACAATGTGTACCTTAATATCATCGTCATAGAAGACTTTGCAGAAAAAGCCGTTCAGATAACCGATATACATGTAGAGCAGTGCGTAAAATCCAAACAGGCTGCCGTAGAACAGATCAATCATCAGACCGCTGAAAAATCCGACCATCAGTCCCTCTTTTTTTCCGCGCATCAGCCCAAAGGCGGACGTCAGAATCAGAAGAAGGTTCGGCGTTACGGACGCGATCTGAAAATACTGAAATACAGTTGTCTGTAACAGGAAAGCTGCCAGAATCAGAAAGGCAAGCGTGATTTTTCTGCGCATTTACTCTCCTCCCTGCTGTTTTAATTCTTTGATCACGAGAACTTCCTGAATATGTTGAAAATCCACAACAGGAATGATGTATCCCTTTTTCGTCAGGTGATTGGAGTCCTCGGTGATTTCACTGACATAGCCGATCAGAATACCGCGGAGGTATTTATCACTGATGTTCGATGTCACAATCTTTTCGCCCTCAGCTACCGTGTCGGTTGTATTCAGCTGGGAAAAGGCAAGCTTTCCGTCGCTGATCAGGCGCAGATCACCCGATACAATACACGTATCCGAGGTAGATGCTGTCATGGCGCTCACGGAACTGGAGTCATCAATGATAGAGCGGACAGTAGCGGAATTGGAACTTACCTCCTCAACAAGTCCAACAAGGCCGCCGTCTGCAATAACGTTCATATCTTTCTGAATCCCGTCATTTGATCCTTTGTTGATGACAAAGGTATCATACCAGTTGCCCGGATCCTTTGAGATGACCTGTGCTGCTACTTTTTCATATTCCGAGTAGGACTGGTCCAGCTGATACAGCTCCTGAAGACGCTGCAGCTCCTGCTGATCCTGTACAAGCTGATTGTTTTCCTCAGTCAGATCCGTGACCTTCTGTTCAAGCTCCTCTTTCTCGGCAGACAGTTTTTTGACGTTCTGGAAACCGGTCAGACAGTCTGTCAAATACGCACCGATCTGGTTAATTCCGTTCTGAAACGGGATGATCACAAAGCCTGCGGCTTCCCGGATCGGCGTGACCGGCATTTTGTCTGCTGCACTGCCTAAAATGCCGGAGAGACACAGGAACGTCATGATGAAAAGTAAATGTTTGCTTTTTAGCTGAAATTTTTTCTTCTTATTCATAGCGGGTCCTTTTTGATAGATTTACTTCTTTTTATTTACCGTGTAAGCCCAGCGATGCAGCGCATCGTGCGTGATCAGTTCCTTGAGCCCACAGATGGTACAGAGGTCATAATACTGGGAAAGCTGCACCGGACAGCCGAGCTGTCTCGAAAGATAGCGGTCAATGTTCGGAATCCTTGTGCTTCCGCCGGTGATGTAAATACCCTCTTTCTGGATATGATCGTGGATCTGCGGCGGTGTACGCTCCAGCGCATGCTTGATTTCCTCGCCGATCTCATTAACACCGGAAAGGAGTGCTTCGTTTACGAGGGAAGAAGTAATGATCCCTTCCATTGGAAGACCGGATGCACCATCTACGCCGCGCACCTTCCGCGCCTCTTTTTTGTCTGTTCCAAGATCCGCCAGCGCAATCTTGACACGTTTGGCTGTTTTGGAGCCAATCTGGAAATTGTTTTTGCGGCGGTTCAGATTGCATATCGATTCGTTGAACTGTTTTCCGCCTACCTGGATGATTCTGGAAAAAATAACCCTCGCGTTGGCGATAACAGAAATCTCTGTGCTCTGCGCTCCGATGTTGACAATCATGGAACCCTTCGTGCGGTTGATCGGAATGCCAAGTGCCAGCGCATCCGCGATTGGTTTATCCACAAGATACATGCGGCAGTTTTTTAAGGCTCCCTTATGTGCAATCGTATAATAAGAACGCCGTTCAATCTCTGTCATATCGCAGGGAACTGAAAAATACAGCTCCGGGCGGTATCCCATGTGGCGCGTACAGCGGTGGAGAAGCGTGTGCAAAACGGCTTCTACCATCAATACATTCGCAATGCGTCCGTTGCTCATGGGGGTAATTACCTCGATATTGGAAGGCGTTCTCTCGTGCATTTCATATGCGTAATTTCCAACGGCAATCACCTGTTCGCGGTTGCGTATGGCAATCATATTTTTTTCTTTTGTGATTGTGTCTTTCTTCAGGTCATAGATTTTGACGGTACTGGTGCCAAGGTCTATGCCGTATACATTTCGAATCTGCATCGTGCTCCTTTAACTTGTTCCCTTCCTTTGGGCATTTCTGCCTCGGATTTTCGGGATCAGATTCCCTGTTCCAGCATACTGGTATAACAGTGATCCCCGATAATAATGTGATCCAGCAGGGTAATGCCGAGCATTTCGCCCGCCCGCCGGATCTGCCGTGTCACGGTAATGTCGTCACCGCTTGGTTCCGGGATTCCGCTTGGATGGTTGTGAACCAGCAGAATATGAACCGCACGGAACTGCAGTGCCGCAAGAAAAACGCTCCCGCGGCGAAATCATCGTCGCATTGACCGTCCCTCTTGTGATTTCCTTTTCTCCGAGAAGCTGATTTTTTGTGTCCAGCATCATGCAGAGAAGAACCTCCTGATCCTCGTGGCGGAGACGTTCCATGTAATAATCCGCAATGGAAGCCGGATCATGAAAGCAGAGACCTTTTCTTGCTCCGGCCGCGGCCATTCGTTTGGAAAGCTCACCGATGCACTGGAGCTGGATCGCTTTTACTTCCCCGACTCCGCGGATCTGCAGAAGTTCCTGTCTTGTACAGTGATAGAGTCCTAACAGGCCCTCCTCTTTTCCGGGAAGGGAAAGAATTTCTCTTGCGAGCTCCAGGGATGTTTTTCCCCTTGCCCCGCATCGTAAAATGACAGCCAGAAGCTCCGCGTCGGAAAGGCTTTCCGGGCCGTTTTCCAGGCATTTTTCATATGGCTGTTCCATCGTTGGCAGGTTTCGTAATCCATTTTTTCTCATGTATTCCTCCCACCACTCTTCCGGGAATTTTCATGGAATACATTGGTTTGAATCACCCATCATTCTAGCACAACTTTCCGCAGATGTATAGGAATTATGAAAAATTCATATATTTTTTTGCAATTTCCTCTGCCGTTTTTAATCCGTCCATGGCTGCGGAAGTGATGCCTCCCGCATAGCCTGCGCCCTCTCCGCACGGGTAAAGACCGGTAAGCGACGAACTTTCGAGTGTTTCATTTCTTACAATGCGGACCGGTGACGAGGTACGCGCTTCCACGCCGGAAAGAACGGCGTCCGGACGGGAAAAGCCGTGGATTTTCCGCTCAGATGCACGAATGCCTTCCACAAGGGAGTCTCCGATAAACGTCGGAAGAACTTCCCACAGATTGGCGAAAGTCCATTCTCCGCAGATGGAAGGGGTTACCTCTCCAAGTGCTGTAGAAACTCTGTTTTCACAGAAATCACCAAAAAGCTGCACCGGAACTTTGCCTTTTCCGGCTTCCCACGCAGCGTGTTCAAGCGCTCTCTGGAATGCCACACCATCGAGTACGTCCGGCGTTCCCTCTACATGGTACGGGCGGTAGTCTTCCGGTGTTACGGTGACAATCATAGCGCTGTTCGCATTTTTACCTTCCCGGTCAGAATAACTCATACCGTTGACGCAGGTGCGTTCCGCTTCCGAGGATGCGTTGACAACATAGCCGCCGGGACACATACAGAATGAGTACACACCTCTTCCGTTTTCACACTGATTGGTGAGCTTATACGGTGCTGCCCCAAGAAAATCCGGTGCCTCCGGTCCGTACTGATCCTCCGTGATCATCTTCTGCGGATGCTCAATGCGGACGCCGACAGCGAAGGATTTTGCCTCCATGGAGATCTTATTTTCGCAGAGTTTAAAGAAGGTATCGCGTGCAGAGTGGCCGATCGCAAGGACTGCCGTCTCCGCGGCAATCTTCTCGGTTTCATTGACGGTTACAGAAGTGAGTCTGCCGTTTTCAATCCCAAAGTCCGTCACTTTTGCTCCGAAACGGACTTCTCCGCCCCATGCCTCGATCTTTTTCCGCATCGTTGTCACAATTCCGATGAGCTGATCGGTGCCAAGGTGCGGTTTCTGATCGTACAGAATTTCTTCCGGTGCCCCGCATTCCGTGAAAATCCGGAGTACCTCACGGTTTCTGCCGGATGGATCCTTCACTGAAGTGTTTAATTTTCCATCCGAAAACGTACCGGCGCCGCCCTCTCCGAACTGTACGTTCGATTCCGGGTTCAGAACGCCGGTTTTCCAGAACGCATCGACACTTTTCTTTCTCTGTTCTGCAGATTCGCCGCGCTCCAGAACGAGCGGACGGTAACCATGCTTTGCGAGAACATAGGCACAAAAAAGCCCTGCCGGACCGCTTCCGATAATAACCGGCCGGTGAACAAGAGTCTGTTCTCCGGATTTTGGGAACACATATGGCTTTTTCTCCGCTTTTACGATCTGGTTACTTTTCGCCTTCCGCAGTACGGCGTTCTCATCTTTTACTTTTACATCAAGCTGATAAACGTATTTTAATTCGGATTTCTTTCTGGCATCAATTGAGCGGCGTAAGAGCTCAATTTCCTGCAGATCGTGTTTTCCGATTTTCAGTGTTTTTCTTATTTTCTGTTCCAGTTCCTCCTGTGTGTGGGTGACTGGAAGCTTTAATTGCTGTATCCGAATCATGCATGTTCTCCTGCTGCAGCTCTTCCGGCTGCACTTCCGCTGGACCAGGCCCACTGGAGATTGTAGCCGCCGCAGACGCCGTCAACGTCCAGGGCTTCTCCCGCAAAGAAAATACCAGGGTGCTGTACCGATTCCAGAGAATCCGTAAGCTGGTCGAGCGTGATGCCGCCCGCACACACCTGGGCTTTTCCAAAGTCGGTCTGGCCGGTGATCTGTAAACGATATGATTTGATGGCGCCTGCCATTTCTTCCGGAGTCTTTTTCTTTCCGATCAGAACCGGAATGAGTTTTTCCGGAAGAAGACCGATCAGAAGCTCTTTTGGCGCTTTATACGGGCAGATTTCCTGCCGTCTGACAAGTTCTGCAGTAAGCTCCGATTCCGTCAGTTCCGGAAAGAAGTCTACGAGAAGTTCAGCGCGGTTTTTTCTGCATGCAGGCGCGCACAGCGAACCGGGAAATCTGGAATACCGGAATGCCGGAGACACCGTAGTCGGTAAGCTGCATTTCTCCCTGTTCCGTCAGAATCTCCTGATTTTCAACCAGAAGCGTAATCTTCGCACGCACCCGAACACCCGCCCAGGAGGAAAACTGGTTTCCTTTGCAGCGGAGCGGGCAGAGGGCCGGGGAAAACGGAATCGAAGCGAGCT
>ENA-OQNJ01000101-OQNJ01000101.1-human-gut-metagenome-genome-assembly--contig:-NODE-101-length-20936-cov-3.684848_pt1 | contig 20936 bp, 25 predicted proteins | sample MGYA00242630_ERZ504882 | MGnify/ENA primary metagenome ERZ504882 (study PRJEB26092, sample SAMD00036408) | human gut metagenome | host: Homo sapiens | study: EMG produced TPA metagenomics assembly of... | reverse complement strand
GCCTGCCATCTCGTACAGCAGCGTCGTTTTTCCGCCGCCGCCGATGATAGAAACTACATGGTTCTTTTCCTTTAAAAATGGGAACGCCGTTCCCATTCCTACCGGCTCCAGCTTCTGTTTTTCTGTTTTCTGCCAGATTCGAAGCATCTCCTCTGCCCCCTTCTGCCGTCTTTCTTTCTCACTCTACCATACTCATTTTGGGCTGTCAAATTTTACTCGCGCCGTAAAAACTTGAAAAAAGAACTGCCCCGATCGGGCATCCCCATCAGAGCAGTTCTTCTATTCTTACTGAACGTGTACGGTAAGCACCGCTGCATTTGATCTGTTTCCATCGCTGTCCGTCACATGATACGTCAGCGTGTAATCTCCCGGCACTGCAGTATCCACATCGCCGTCGATCTCAATCTGGTTAAAGAGTGACTCCTGGCTGTCTGCATCATCGGTCATCTCTTTGATATAGCTGGTTTTGTCCAGATCGTTTCCGGCTTCCACTGTTACTTCATACGTATTCAGGTACAGTTTTGGGCTTTCCGCCGGCAGTGCTTCGATTTCCATCTGCGCATCTGTCTCATTTTTTGTGCCCTCTGTGTCATTCTGCTGCGGCTCCTCTACTGCCGGTGCAGACTCATCTGCCGCCCCACTGTTATCCGTTTCCTGCGTAGCCTCATTTTCCGCCGGGGTATCTTCCGCTGCAGCTTTATAATTCACGCGGCGTGTTGCTTTTGATACATTATTGTGACTGTCCTTTGCCGCATAGACAACCGATGCACTGGTATGGTCATCGTTCGGGAAAATGTTTTCAATCATCAGCGAATCTGTCACATCTCCGTCTTTCTCATCCGTTGCAGTAACGCCTTCCAGCAAAGACGCTGTATCACTGCCTTCCTCATACGTTACATCCCCATCAGCTGGAAGCTCGATTTCCGGGCCTTTTCGGTCGTCCGTCACTACGACAGCTGCTGTACCGGCTCCTAGCGCCACGCACAGGACAATCAAACCTGCAACAATCCCTTTTTTCATGGCAGTTAATCGTCCTCCTCCTGGCCGTAATCTCCATATTTGTACTGACCGTATTTTCCGTATTTACCATACGCCTGTTTCTGCATATCCACCTTGTTCAGGACAACGCCAAGCAGCGGGCAGTTACTTCTCTCGAGCTGGCTCTTTACTTCCTGTGCAAAACGATAGCTGATCACACCGGACTCAATGACCATGATTGAACCATCACAGATTTCTGCAACGATTGCACTGTCGATAACGCTTCCAAGCGGAGGAGTATCCACAATCACATAATCGTAAACTTTACGAAGTGCATTTAAAAGACTTCGGAAGTTCTTTCCCCCCAGAAGCTCTGCCGGATTCGGCGGAAACGGGCCGGAATAAATCATGTAAAAGTTCTTTACATTGGTAGAACAGATGACATCCTCCAGAGTTGCCTGACCGGACAGGAAGTGTGCCAGTCCGCGAACAGATTTCTGTGTTTTCGTTCTTCCAAGAAGAACCGATTTCCGAAGATCGGCATCGATCAAAATCACTCTTTTTCCGCTCTCTGCAAGAGAAATGCCGAGCTGCATAGAAACACTGCTCTTTCCCTCATTTGGTGTACAGCTTGTAACCGCGATTACTTTCTTATCTTCTCCGCAGAACTGAAGGTTGGTCCGAAGAGATTTGTAGGCTTCCACAATCTGATAGCCTGATTTTTCCTGTTTTACTACTACCTGATTCACGTTCCGTATCCTCCCTTATTTCTTTCTTCCACGGCCGTTTTTGTTTTTCTTCTTGCTCTTTTTCTGTCCTTCTGCAAGAGGAATTATGCCGAGTGTACTGACACCCAGATAACGTTCTACATCTTCGGAGGTCTGGATGGTGTCATTTGTCAGATAAACAATAATGATGATGACAATCGCGATAAATGCACCTGCTATTGCACCGATCAGCCCGTTTTTCTTAATACTTGGGCTTACCGGCTCATCTGGAATATTCGCCTCATCTACCACATTTACAGCTTCTGTGTTCATAACGTTCTGAATATGATCTGATGCTGCTACACGGATTGCATCCGCCATCTGGCTTGCTACATACGGATCTTCGTCTTTTACTGTAATCGAAAGGATACGCGTATCGTTCTGTGTAGTAACAGTAATTTTGTTCAAAAACTCCTCATAGGTAAGATCCAGATTTAACTGTGCAATAACGGTTTCAACAACCTGACGGCTCTGAATCAGCTCCGCATAGTCTTTGGTTAAAAGAGAACTTGCCTGCAGATCTCCACTTGTTACAGTACTGCTGCTGTCCTGTTTTGACAGTACATACATTTTTGTCGTCGATTCATACTGCGGCTTCATAAATACTTTGCTGACCAGTACCATCAGAAGGCCAAGTGCCAATGCAGCTAAAATCACATAGCCAATTTTGCTCCAGAGCACACGAAGCAGTTCCAGTAAATCGATTTCAATTTCATCCTGATTCTGTTGATTCGTTTCCATCTTCTTCTCCTGACTTTTTTTAGATTTCTCCGGCATCCCTTAAGATTTCCATCGGATTATCGTGGAAAATCCTTTCGGCATATGCCTCTCCCAGTTTTTTTTGAAACATAGGCAGCGCCTGCTCCTATGTTGGGAATACGTGTTTTTGTGTTGTGGGAATCGCTGCCGACAAAACCGAGCAGATCTTCCTTCATCAGTTTTCTGCAGTAGCGTTTTGCCCCCCACGTATACTTTCCAAGTATACTTTCCACATTCACCTGCAGTCTTGCGCCCATATCCACCAGATCGCTGGAAAATCCGACGCTCTTTACCGTTGCCTGATAGCGCTCCACATGCGCGATAATCGGTTCGTAACCGCAGGACAGTACATTGTAGACTCTCTCACGGATATGCTGTGCGGAATCTCCCTCGGAAAATTCCAACAGAACATAGGATGAACCGGCCATGGTCACATATTTCCGTTTTTCCAGGATATCCTGAAGATCCATGTTCGAGTGAAGTTCACACCCGAGATAAAGCGACATATCCGGATATTCCTTTTTTGCCGCTTCCTGCAGTTTCAGAAACTGCTCATGTACCTTTTTTGCCGGTGTTTCAAACATCCGCCGCCGATAATGCGGTGTGATGATAATCTTCCTGACCCCGTCCTCGTGCTGCATTTTCAGCATCGCCAGCGACTCTTCCAGGTCAGCTGCACCGTCGTCTACCCCCGGGACCATATGGCAGTGTACATCAAATAATTCCTTCATACCTTATCCCTCTTTTTGTGTTCTTTCTTCAAGTCACGCATACTTAGACATTCTACTTTAGTATACATCCTTTTGTGATCTCTGGCAATACAAAAAACATACTCTGTATTTATTTTTTAACATTTTTGTCAAACTTGCCTAAAATGAGGGATAAAAAAGAGATCTCCATTTTCATGTCGGCCTCTCCCGTTATTTTCTGCAGATGAAAACCCCTGCCTCTTTTGTGATCGCAATTCCGCCGTGTTTCTGAATTTTCTTTTCCAGAAATTCTTTGAATTCCCGCTGTCTCGGATACAGATACTCATTCTGATTTCCATGGCAGGAAAGGATATAGTCCAGAAGCGGCTCCGGCCGGTCGACCCAGAGACTGTCCTCGTAGATTCTTTTCTCTACGCTGCCAAAATAAGGCTTTAACTGCTTTTCTCCGTGATCCAGACCAAAAATAGTATACAGCGCCACCTCCGAAAGATTGATCTGCGGATCAAACTCCTGTACCAGATCGGTAATCTCTTTCATATGGCCTTTTCCATACGTACTGCAGTAGAACACGCCGTCATCTGAAAGCACACGGCTGATTTCCTGCAGACCGCGGGACAGATTCTGGACATAGAACAAAACATGATTTGCAATAATCCGGTCGTATTCCGCATCCGGAAACGGAAGCTTCTGGCAGTCCAGTGTCCGGAAATCAAAACAGAATGCCTTTTCTTCTCCCAGATTTTCCGCCGCATCCCGGATCATGCCGTCCGACAGGTCAGACAGACAGATATACTTTCCTTTCAGCACGGATGGCTCCGCTTTTTTCCAGAGCTGCCCGTTTCCGCAGCCGATCTCCAGAATCCGGCGCGCACCGTCAAAATCCATCTGTTCCAGAAGCCACGGGAACCATCCCTTTTTATTTTGGGAATACTGCTCGTGCAGCGAAATACGGATATTCAGGTTTTCCCCGTTTTTGTACTGCTCCACCAGCATCTTTTCCATATCGGTCAGATGAATCAGGTTCAGAATGCCGGTCCAGTCGATCTGGTTCGTCTCCTCCAGAATCTGTGTCGTATTCTGCAGCGCCTTTTCCATCTGCTCCAGATTTTCCATCTTCTTGTGCACAAGTCCGATCTGCATTTTCAATGATTTCAGAATATCCGCACTCGTATCGTGAATCGTCATATTTCCGATCTCATTCAAGGAAAATCCGAGATATTTCAGCGATAAAATTTTCTGCAGCTTCAGAAAATCCTCATCCGAATACATCCGATAACCGGACTCGTTGATAAAGCTTGGCTTCAGCAGCCCTTTTTTGTCGTAATAGCGAATTGTCCGAATGGTCACATGGGCCATCCGGGCAAATTCACCAGTGGTATAATATTGATCCATATCCACCACTCCTTCGCAAAAGCCGCTTTTTTGCGGCCTTTGCATTTCACTTTTCTCTCTTACAGACGGTCTTTGTACATCTCAGCGAAGTAGTTCTGATACTCACCGCTGATGATGTGTTTCCACCAGTCTTCATTGTCCAGATACCACTGGATTGTCTGTGCAATTCCGGTATCGAAATTGTATTTTGGTTTCCATCCAAGTTCAGTCTCGATCTTGGTCGGGTCGATTGCATATCTTCTGTCATGGCCCGGGCGGTCTTTTACGTATTTGATCAGAGATTCCGGTTTGTCCAGAGCTTTCAGGATGGTCTGTACTACCTGAAGGTTTGTTCTCTCGTTGTGTCCGCCAATGTTGTAAACCTCGCCTACTTTACCTTTATGGATAATCAGGTCGATTGCTTCACAATGGTCGGATACGTGCAGCCAGTCTCTGACATTCTCACCGTTTCCGTATACCGGAAGCTCTTCGTCTGCCAGTGCGCGGCTGATCATAAGCGGAATCAGCTTTTCCGGGAAGTGATACGGGCCGTAGTTGTTAGAGCATCTGGAAACGGTAACCGGGGTACCGAAGGTTCTGTGGTAAGCCAGTACAAACAGGTCTGCGCTTGCTTTGGATGCAGAGTACGGGCTGGAGGTGTGGATCGGGGTATTCTCTGTAAAGAACAGGTCCGGGCGATCCAGCGGAAGGTCTCCGTAAACTTCATCGGTAGATACCTGATGATATCTCTTTACGCCGAATTTTCTGGAAGCATCCAGCAGTACACGGGTTCCCATTACGTTGGTCTGAACAAAGATGCCAGGATCCTCGATGGAACGGTCTACATGGCTCTCTGCTGCGAAGTTGACAACAACGTCAAATTTCTCTTTTTCAAACAGATCCATGATGAAAGCTTCGTCTGCGATATCACCTTTTACAAATTTGTAGTTCGGTTTGTCCTCAACCGGTTTCAGAGTCTCCAGGTTTCCCGCATAGGTCAGCAGGTCCAGGTTTACGATCTGATAATCCGGGTATTTGTTTACCATGTGATGTACGAAGTTTCCGCCGATAAATCCGGCTCCGCCTGTTACTAATACTTTCATGCTTTTTCTCCTTTTTGGTGTGTTTATCGTCTCAGTTTTATGTCAATTCAACTTGTTGTACCCTCACTATAATGGGTGACGTTGCGTCATGGTCAAGAGGAGAATGAAAAAAGTTTGTGAAAATCTTGTTTTTTCCCCTCCTACCTGTCTATCTTAAAATTTTTACGGCGATTCTCGTAATATACTGTTCCATTTCCTGACTGGTCAGCGCGTCCACCATATATTCCTCATAAAAGCGGTCATCCAGCAAAAATTTCTGTTCCGTGGCATATCGGAACAGCTTCCGGTACGCCGCTTCAATTCCCTGCCACGGTCCTTTATAATAATAGCAAAGATACTCTCCCTCCGGCCGAACCGTGTATCGCACTTTCGCCGGCACACGATCAAAAATCAGATAGAAATCACGGTAATCCAGAAAATTCCCCGTTTCCAGTGTTTCCCGTTTCTGAACAAACCCCACATTATACGAACTTCGATTTCCGTATTGCCCGCAGTAAGCATAGAGCTCTCCGATTTTCTGATTGACTGCCAGATTATCCGCTGATTCGCTGTGATTTGTGACAAGATACTGTAATGGCAGGGTATGAATCCCTACAGGACAGAAGGGATCTTTTTCAAACGCCTCACGGCATTCCGCCGATGCCTGTGCCAGAAACCGCTTCTTTTCCCCAATCCAGCGCTGCATCTCGCGGAGCCGCTGCATTTTTTCGCGCACCACCTTCTCCTCCTGTTCCAGCAGTACTCCGAATTTTTCAGGACTTCGCTGTTCCAGATAATTTCGAATCTCTGCCAGCGGCATGCCCAGCTCCCGCAGCATTCCGATCACATCAAACGTTTCCATCTGATCCATCGCATAATACCGGTAGCCGTTTGTCCCTCTTCTTTTTGGTACGAACAGCCCAATCTCATCATAATGGAAGAGCGTTTCCTTTGTCGTGCCTACCAGCGCTGCAAATCGCCCCGCGCTTAAATACTCCTGTTTTCCCATTTCTGACTCCTTTTCCTGAATATGTGCTCTCGGAATTTTTCCTGTTTTTCACCTTTTTTGCACTTGACTATAGGGTTACCCTATCCTTTATAATAGCAAACGATTCAAATTTTCACAAGAAATCTTTCCCATCTAAAGCGTGTCTGAAAAAGGCTTTTCACACATAAAAAGGAGGTTTTTGATTATGAGCCAGTCACTCGCCAAGGATTTCAACTTCCACTCTCTGCTGAAGTTTGCGTTTCCATCGATCATCATGATGATCTTTATGTCTCTCTACAGTATTGTGGATGGCTTTTTCATCGCACAGTACGTGGACAGCATGGCGCTTTCCGCCGCCAATATCGTCTATCCTGCCGTCAGCATTCTTCTTGCCGTCGGCATCATGTTCGGTACCGGAGGCAGCGCCGTTGTCGCCGCAAAGATCGGACAGGAAAAACAGGAGGAAGCCAACCGTAACTTTTCTGCCCTTACCCTTACCACACTGATCATCGGTATTCTGGGCGCAGTGCTCGGCAACCTGTTTTGCCGCCAGATCTGCAGTCTGCTCGGTGCAACGCCGGTGCTGATGGATTACGGTACCGCCTATCTGCGGACGATCCTTTCCTTTGCCCCGGTCTGTCTTCTCCAGGCGCTGTTCCAGTCCTTCTTTGTAACGGCAGGACGCCCGGGACTCGGACTTTCCCTTACGGTGTCCGCCGGCATTACCAACATGCTTCTGGACTATCTGTTTGTCGTTCCGCTCCATCTTGGTGTTGCCGGAGCTGCCCTTGCCACCGGCCTTGGCCAGTGCATTCCGGCCGTTGCCGGCATTTTATACTTTACCTTCGCCCGCAAAGGCCTTCGCTTCACCCGTCCGGAATTTTCCAAAGGCCTGCTCTCCACAAGCTGCTTCAACGGTTCCTCCGAGATGGTCAGCAATCTTTCTGCAGCCGTTGTCACTTACCTTTTCAACATGCTGATGCTGAAATTTGAGGGCGAAATCGGTGTTGCCGCCATCACGGCGATTCTGTACGGACAGTTTCTCTTTGTTGCGCTGTACCTCGGCTACAGTATCGGCGTTGCACCTGTGTTCAGCTTCAACTACGGCAGCCGGAACAAACAGCGGCTGATCCGGCTTTACCGCATCAGTATCCGCTTCGTTGTGGTAAGCTCTGTGATCATCGCACTTGTGGCCGCCTTCGGCTCTCCGGTCATTTCCGCCGTTTTCATGCAGAAAGGCACGTACGGCTTTGAACTGACACGCCACGGCGGATATCTGTTCTCCATCGCTTACCTGTTCTGCGGTACGAATATCGTCGCCTCCGGCATTTTTACGGCACTGTCAGACGGAAAGACCTCTGCTTTGATTTCTTTTTTGCGAACCTTCGTCTTTATCGTTCTCTCCGCGCTGCTTCTGCCGCTCGTGCTTGGCACCAACGGTGTGTGGCTGTCGATTCCGGTCGCCGAATTTCTGACGCTGTTCATCTCCGTGCCGAAGCTGTCCCGCTATTTCAAGGATCCGAAAGTCGCAACGGAGACGCAAACAAGTCCCAACTGATCTTACCGACTTCGCTGATTCTCAAAACCCCGCACAGGGATCCGTTGTTTTCACAGGATCCGCTGTGCGGGGTTTTCTCTTTTGCTACCACTTTTTCCCCGGGCAGTCCCGCAGTGCAATCGCTGCCCGCATCTCCACGTAGCAACCGCACATGCGGCACATGCCGGACAGCAGCTTTTCACACTCCTTACAGATGGAAAGCCGCCGCTCGTATTCCTCCTCCGGCGTTTTATCTTCCGCCGGAATTCTTGCAATATAATCATACATATTCTGAAAAAAGCCTGCCTCGTCCATCTCACGAAGCAGGCATTTTTTACAGATCCTGGTATTTCCGTCCATCAAACTCCTCCGGAACCGAATCTTTTTTCATCCCAGATATCTTCTGGTTTTTATGGTTTTCCTATTTTACGGCGATATGAAGCACACTGCACGCCGGAATGGTAAAGGAAATTCCCTCTTTTGTTGCCTGCACACCGTCAAAGCCCTGAACGCCAACCGTCTCCGGCTCTTCAAAGGTGTTTTTATCCTGCATATGGCCGGTTACGATCTCGGCTTTGATCTCGCCGGCTTCTTTTCCGAGAAGTACCGCCTCTACCGGATATGCTTTCTCCAGATCCACATTCGTCATCGTGATATGAAGTACACCGTCTGCATCTACCGAAACAGATTCCGTCAGATTCGGAACCATGTATTCGTCTTCCAGACCAACCTGCTCCGTTTCCAGAGAGCTTGCCAGAAGATCATTTTCCTGATGTACCTGATACAGATCGAAAACATGATACGTCGGAGTTTTGACCATTTTTTCACCCTCTGTCAGGATCATCGACTGCAGAACATTGACCATCTGTGCGATATTTGCCATCTTGACACGGTCGCTGTGTTTGTTGAAGAGATTCAGGTTGATCCCTGCGACCAGTGCGTCACGCATGGTATTCTGCTGATACAGAAATCCCGGATTTGTTCCAGGCTCTACATCATACCAGGTACCCCACTCATCCACGATCATACCGACCTTTTTGTCCGGGTCATACTGATCCATAATGGCGCTGTGGCGGCGGATCAGCTCTTCCATGTACATCGTCTTTTTCATGGTCTTATACCAGTCTTTTTCCGCAAACTCCGTTGCACTTCCCTTGTGATCCCAGGTTTCCGGTACCGTATAGTAATGAAGCGACAGGCCATCCATCATGCCATGCTGCTGTGGGGAGATTCTGCGGAAGCATGCTTTCATCACTTCCTGCGTCCACTCATAATCATCCGAATTGGCGCCGCAGGCAATCTTCCGGATCTTTTTGTTTCCATCGTAATCACGCACAAAGGTCTGATATCTGCGGTACATATTTCCGTAGAATTCCGGATTCATATTTCCGCCGCAGCCCCAGTTCTCATTGCCGATGCCGAAGAAATCGACGGTCCACGGCTTTTCGTGGCCATTTTCCGCACGAAGGTCTGCCATCGGAGATACCCCGTCAAATGTCATATATTCAACCCACTCCGACATCTCCTGTACAGTACCGCTTCCCATATTTCCGTTGATATAGGTTTCACATCCGATCTGACGGCAGAGTTCAAAAAACTCGTGGGTACCGAAGCTGTTGTCCTCGACAACACCGCCCCAGTTGGTGTTGATCATTTTTTTGCGGCTTTCTTTCGGTCCGATACCGTCTTTCCAGTGATATTCATCTGCAAAACATCCGCCCGGCCAGCGCAATACCGGAACTTTGATATTTTTCAGTGCTTCAACAACATCGGTACGCATTCCGTTCACGTTCGGAATATCGGAATTTTCTCCTACATAGAGTCCTTCATAAATACATCTTCCCAGATGCTCCGAAAACTGTCCCTGGATTTCCTTATTGATTTTTGAAAGCTTTCTGTTCGCATCAATTACTAACTTAGCCATAACTTGTCCCCTTTCGAGATCTTAAATTTGGCTTTATTATAGGAGATGTATCTCACTTGTGTCAATGAGCGTACAAGTTGTTTCCCCATGATTTTTTCAAAAAGTGCGGCCGTCTGGCTGCTGACCAAAAGGCCGCTTGTTTTATTTTTCATTCTGCATACGAAAAAACCGCCCTGGTTTTCACCAGGACGGTTACCGTCCGTGCGTTAGAGGATTCGAACCCCCGACCTTTTGGTCCGTAGCCAAACGCTCTATCCAGCTGAGCTAAACGCACATTTCTTTGTCGCTTTAGAACTCTTTGTTTATCACTCGTTCCCGCTGACATCATGTATATTACACTATCCTAAGAGAAAAGTCAACACCTTTTTGAAAAAATTTTAAAATTTTTTCGAATAACAGTTTTTTGTGAAAATAAGGGCTTTTTCCCCTATTTCACAGTCCGCACCAGGTAGTCTTTCTTTCGCAGTTCCTCTTCAATCAGATCCAGGGTCTGCGCCGAGTCTGCCGATACGGTATGAAAATGTTCCCCTGATGTGATATTCTTCAGCGGCCGTGATTTTCCCTGCCGGATTTCTTCCATAAACAGTGCCACCTTATTTCGTGAACTGATATTAAGTTCCGCCCGCAGTTCTCCGTAAACCTCGTGACGCACAATCACATCCAGCACAACGCCGCCGAAATCCACAATTGTATTCAGCTCGTCCTGCATCTGCTCATCCGTGTGATTCACCTCAAAGACCCGCTTCTCTCTCACCGGGCTGCTGCAGATGTAGCCGCGGTTTGTCGCAATCACATCGTATCCGGCTGCGCGGATCAGGGCAATGTCCTGGACAATCACCTGACGGCTGACTTCACAGCTCTTCGCCAGCGCTGCACCGGAGACCGGCGTCTTACTGTTTGTTATTCTTTGAAGAATCTCTTCTCTTCGTTCCTTTCCACTCATCATAAAACAAGACCTCGCATTTCGTACACTTCCCTTATCTTATCACACTTTCCGCCGTTTCTACAATAGCAGGAAATCATTTTCCAAAAGCTTTGTCAAGGACTAAAACTTTATGAAATTTTCCGGGCTCTCGTATATTCGTCCCGCCAACTGCCAATCATGAACGTATAACAGTAACGAACGGTAACCATACGTTCCATGTTTCAGGAGGATGCATACCATGGCGATCAATAAAGTTGAACTGTGCGGAGTCAATACATCACGCCTTCCCGTACTGAATGCCGAAGAAAAGGAGACTCTGCTGAAAAAGGCCCGCGAAGGAGATGCTGCTGCCCGCGAACGCTACATTCAGGGCAATCTGCGCCTTGTCTTAAGCGTGATCAAGCGCTTCTCCAACAGCAGTGAAAACGCCGACGATCTCTTTCAGATCGGCTGTATCGGCCTGATTAAGGCGATTGATAACTTCGACACGACCTTAAACGTCCGTTTCTCCACCTATGCCGTGCCGATGATCATCGGTGAAATCCGGCGGTATCTGCGTGACAACAATGCGATCCGCGTCAGCCGTTCCCTCAGGGATACTGCCTACCGCGCCATCTGCGCCCGCGAACTTTATCTCAAGCAGAACCAGAAAGAGCCTTCGATCGAGGAAATCGCCGCTGAAATCGGCATTGGAAAAAGAGGATATCGTCTATGCCCTCGACGCAATCCAAAGCCCGATGAGTCTGTATGAGCCCGTCTACACGGAAGGCGGCGATACCCTGTATGTCATGGATCAGTTAAGTGATAAGAAAAATAAAGAAGAAAACTGGGTGCAGAACCTCGCCCTGCAGGACGCGGTCGCCCGTCTCAATGAGCGCGAACGCCAGATCATCCGCATGCGTTTCTATGAGGGGCAGACCCAGATGGAGGTTGCCCGGGAAATCGGCATCTCGCAGGCGCAGGTCAGCCGGCTGGAAAAGTCCGCCCTGCGCTCTATGCGGAATTATCTCTCCGACGAGCGGTAACGCCCGCCGTTCACTGAATTTCTGCAAACTCCAGCCGGTAATCCGACGGCGGCATTCCATAGTGTTTCCGGAACACACGGGAATAGTAAAAGGGATCTTCAAATCCGCACGACAGCGCCGTCTGTTTGACCGTCATCCCCATCTGCAGCAGCTTTTCTGACTGCTGCAGCCGATATTCCAGCAGATACTGTCCTGGTGACCAGCCGATTTTCTTCTGAAACAGACGGTTCAGCGTTGTGCGGCTGACCGCCATTTTCCGCGCAATTGTCTCCGCGCAGAACTCACTCCTGTGATACCCTGCGGCAATCAGAGCCATCGCTTCCATGATCCGCGGATCTTCCTTCTTTCTCTCCTCCCGCTGCGGCTCCGCCAGATCCTGGTACACGCCCAGAAGCGCAAGCAGCACTCCGACGGCCTCCTGGCTGTTCCGGCGATAGAGTTCCATCTGGCAGAGACGCTCAAAATATGGCAGAAGCCTTTCCTGACGGAGAGGCGGCGCCGCCGGCTGCTGTGGGTTCAGTACCGACCGTGCCAGAATCTGCCGGCATTGTTCCCCGACAAAATCAACCCATACATATTCCCACGGCTCGTTCTCATCCGGCGCGTACTGCACCACCTGCTCTGGACAGATTAAAAAGCTCTGTCCGGCGGTAAGTGTGTACGTCTTTTTCCCGCAGGTAAACGTTCCCTTTCCGCTTATAATATAATGTATAATATAGCACTGCCGTACACCCGGCCCCCAGGAATGCAGATCATGGCAGTCCTGCCGCCCGGCATCGACAGGCCGGATCCCGTTCATTTCTGATACAAGCATATTCTTTCCTTTTCCCGTATTTTATTCTTTATGAAGCAAAAATCCATGCTTTTGTCTTAAAATTCCATGGTTTTGCTCTGGAAATCCATCTATACTCAAAGTACATCAAAACTTACGGGAGGTCAATACTATGATCAAACTTACACCGCCGATGGGCTGGAATTCCTGGAACACCTTCGGAGAAAATATCAATGAAAAAATGATTTTTGAAACTGCTGATGTCATGGCCGAGAGCGGCCTGCGCGATAAAGGATACGAATATCTTGTCATCGACGACTGCTGGTCCTTACGTGAACGCGATGAAAACGGCCGTCTTGTGCCGGATCCGGAAAAATTTCCGCATGGTATGAAAGCCGTTGCCGATTACGTTCATTCCAAAGGGCTGAAATTCGGTATGTATTCCTGCGCCGGAAACATGACGTGTGCCGGCTACCCTGGCAGCTATGAGCACGAATTTGTCGATGCGGAAACTTTCGCATCCTGGGATGTTGATTTCTTAAAATACGACTACTGCTACCACAGCCCGATCCTGCACGGAAAATATCTGTACCGCCGCATGGGACTGGCACTCGAGAACTGCGGCCGCGACATTCTCTTCTCTGCCTGCTCCTGGGGTGCTGATGAAACGCATGAGTGGATCAAAGAAACCGGCGCTTCCATGTGGCGTTCCACCGGCGACATCTTTGATACCTGGGATTCTGTCAAAGATCTCGTGGCACAGCAGGAAAAACTGCATCCGTACAACGGCGTCGGCTGCTTCAACGATATGGACATGCTGATCGTCGGCATGCATGGAAAAGGAAATGTTGGACTGGCCGGCTGCAGCGATGTCCAGTATCAGACACACTATGCACTGTGGGCATTCCTTGGCTCCCCGCTGATGATCGGCTGCGACATCCGCGAGATGAGCGACGAAACCCGCCGCATTCTCATGAATGACGAAATGATCCGCATCAACCAGGATCCGCTCTGCCGTCAGCCGTATAAAGTGAAAAACCATGCATGGAATGACAAGGTTCTGATCTATGTGAAGGCACTCGCAGACGGAGATCTCGCCATCGGTATGTTCAATCTCAGTGATGAAAAATCACGTGCAGCCATGAATCTCGATGAAATCGGCCTTCCGTTCTCCACCGGCCATACTCTGGGAACTTACTGAGGTCTGGACCTGCGAGAACCTGTGTGCAAACAATGCATCCCTTGTCACAGAACTCGAGCCGTTTGCATCAAAAGTATACCGTGCAAAGGTCGTAAAACTCTGATGGCACGCTGTATGCAGTGCGGCAAAGAACTCACACATAACGAGATCGGCGCCCACCGTAAATTTATCAACCGCGGCGCAGAACAGTTTTTCTGCAAGCAGTGTCTTTCTAAGCATCTCGGTGTAACGCCGGAGCTCATTGACGAAAAAATCGAACAGTTCAAGCGGCAGGGGTGTACACTGTTTGTATAGACCTATACTGTCTGAAATGCACACAGCCGGATTTCCGCTAAATAGAAATCCGGCTCTATTTTCATGCTGCATAAAAAATCATTTCTTCTTTATTTCTTTCAGATATGCTCCGGCATCCTTTAGAAATCCCGCCACAATCAGAAGAATTACCATTCCGATCGGAAACGCTGCCACGATACTGACCGACTGCAGATTGCTCATAGAGCTTTCGGAAAAGACCAGTGCAATCGGAAGCAGAATCAGCAGAAGGCACCACATAAGCTGAATCGCTTTCGATGGCTGCTGTCCCTCTTCCAGACGGCGGTAGCTGTAGCAGGAAACCGTCAGCGCAATCGAATCAAACGAGGTCGCATAAAAGGCAATCATCGTGAGCAGCAGAACGACAAGAACCAGCGGTGCACACGGGATCTTCTGGATCATGGCGATAATCATTCCATAGAGATCACCGTCTTTGGCATACTGCGCGATAAAATCCGCTTTTCCCGCCATCTGCATCCCCATCGATTCATTTCCCAGGATGATAAAGCTTAAAATCGTGGAGCCAACGCCGAATCCATATCCGCCAAGGATTGTCTGCCGCACCGTTCTTCCCCGGGAAATACTTCCGATAAAAAACTGGCGCCGCCACGCACCATACCATCCAGTATGCCCAGTAATAAATAGTCCAGTTCTGCGGAAAATGCGTCTCGCGCAGCGGATCGGTATCGGTCGCCAACGTCGGGAAATACTGAATCATCCGTCCCAGCGATGAAAATCCCGTCTCGATAATATACCGCGTCTGTCCGCCGAACAGCAGCACGTACGCCAGTAGCCCGAAAAACAGATAGATGCAGAGCTTTGCCAGAAAACCGATTCCGCGGAAGCCGTGAAGCAGCGAATACGTGTACACAAAACACGTAATCAGCAGAATCACAATTGTCACTGCGTTCCGGTCCAGATTGATATGAAACAATGCATTGATTGCACTTGCCATCAGCGGCGTTGCCACGCTAAATGTCGTTGCCGTTCCTGCAAGGAGTGCAAATACCGCCAGCAGATCAATCAGTCGTCCGCCGATGCCGTCCGTCTGTTTTCCCATAATCGGACGGCAGGCTTCTGAATACCGCTGCCGGTTCCGTTTCCGCACGTGCAGCATAAACCCAAATGCGGCAGCGAGAACGAGATAAAAGCCCCACGGAATCAGACTCCAGTGAAACAGCGGGTACACGCCCGCCCACTCCTGGATTCCGCCCATCTTTTCAATCTGCGGATCAGCAGCATACATCACCCATTCTGCAAAAGAATAAAACAGAATGTCTGCCGCAAGGCCGCACGTAAACATCATGGATCCCCAGGCAAAAAAAGAATATTTCGGTTTCTCATCCTGCTCTCCTAACACAATATCGCCATATTTTGAAAATGCCAGATACAAAGAGAGCAGAAAAACGCCAAGGCCAATTGCAAGATAATAGACTCCAAAGGTATCTCCCAAGAAGAAGCGTACCTTCGCAAGAACTGTGTTGGACTGTTCCGGCAGGAGGAAAAACAAAATGCTGAGCGCTGCAATCAGTCCCAGCGGCAGCAGCGTGATCATCCAGTCAATCTGACCTTTTTTCCGTATTTTTCCGCTCTGTTTCTTTTTCACCACTCTGTTTTCATCAACTGTATTCATGTTTTCTGTTCCTTTCTGCTATACTGCCCGATCCAGCTTATTTTTCTTCTGATTTTTCCTGCCCCTGTGCCTCATATCCGCAATAGGACGGATCCAGTTCACAAAGCTCCGAAAAATCGTCAATTTCGATCAGGTCACCTTTCTGCATCGGGTAGATGCCAAGCTCATACTCTTGAAAATGACAGAACATTGCCACATCGTCCCAGTAAATCTGACGGTTCTGGTTTTTTTTCAAATTCCAGTTCCAGGTGGCGTTTCAGCCGCTTTCCGTCCTCCCGGTTCCAACGTGATACACTGAAGAGCTGCCAGCCGCCCTTACCGCCGGTCCGGCTACAGGAACACACGATTCCATCCTTCACCTGCATCAGCCATTCATCCGTCTTTTCGTCCGTCCAGACAGCATTGTAGCCAGAATGCGTAAATTCCGGTGCAAGAATTTCTTTTTTGTATATAATCTGATCCCCATCCAGAATCATTGCATTTTCCAACTGTTCCCGCGCCACATAGAGCGATGCAATATTATTGCAGGAATCCCAGTATGGATTTTCGATCAGTGTCACACCTTTATATTCTGCGGTAAGGCACGCAAACTGCTCTTTCCGATATCCCACTACTACATAAATCTCATAAATTCCATTTTCATGCAGCGCCTGAATCACCGTATCAATCATGCGGACACCCTTCACACGGATCAGCGGTTTCGGCGTAGTAAGCGTTACCGGCCGCATCCGCGTTCCCGTTCCCGCCGCCATGATAATTGCACGTTCTACATGATTTTTCTGCTGAATTTCACTTCCCGGTCTCTGCCCCACATCCATCGCTTTCATTCTTCCACCCTCTTATTCTTCCTGACCTTTGCTTTTGGCAAGCTCCTGCTTAACAAGTTTATAGTAATCCTTAGCATATCGGTACTGTTTCAGCGAATACTCGCCAAACTCCACGCCTAACCGGCTCTTGTACTCACACCAGTTGCTCCATAAAAGCCCGCACACCGCAATGTATGCATAAATTTTCGTGCGCACCTCCTGCGGACAGCCTTCCGTAAAATAACTGTCGATCAGCGCATCCACCTGCGGACGGTCATACATGGCGTAAATGCAGAACATCGCCAGATCCACATGTGCATCCTGCATGCCCGCATATTCCCAGTCAATCAGACGAATTTCCGTTCCGCCGTTTTTCTCCACAAACAGAAAATTGTCCGGCACCGCATCAATATGCGTCAGCGTCCACACCTTCGGCTGCGCTTCCAGATAAGCCTCAAGCTCCAGCACATGCGCTTTCGTCGTGCTGTAATCCCGATAAACAGACGGTTCTCCCTCCCACAGACTTTCATAGTATGCGATCTGGTCAAACAGCGAAAACGTATGCTCCACGCTCAGATGCTCCTCATGGAAGGAACGGAGCTTTTTCATACAGGCCTGCACATCCTCAGGGTTTTTCCGGATCGCAGACACGCGCACCCTCCAGGTATTTCGTAATCTTATAGCCGTTTTCCGGATTGATCGACACGATTTCATCGCAGATGCCCTTTCCGTCCAGTGTCCGATATACCGCCGCCTCCTGCCTGCGGTTGATCAGAAGACTCGTGCCTTCCCCCGGAATTCTCATAATATACCGCCCGCCGCGACAGCGGAATAAAAACGAACGGTTTGTCATTCCCTTTTTCAGGACCTCAATTCCCGTAATCTCCTCACCGGAAACCGAAAGCACCCGTTCAATTTCTGCCATCGCATCCGACTTCAGCTGATCCGAATTTTCATCCAGTTCCCGCAGCTGCTCGTAGGTATTGATCTCCACCACAGCTCCTTCCGGGACAAGCTTTGCCTGCACCGGCATTCCGTTTTCCGCAAAAAGGGCATCCTCCCAGAAAACATGGTCATACCGGCGATCCTGTACCATCGTTTCGATTCGCCGCGCCATCGACTGTGCCACAGAATCCGTCAGATAGCTGATGCCGATCATATGATTTCCTTCTTTTTCCCCGCCTGAGGGCACAAGCTCCCACTTCCGGCTCACACGAACCGTACTGTCTGGATCTTTTGCATCGCTCACCAGATACCAGGAATACCACTCATACTCCGAAAACGGATTTTCCCGGCACCAGAGGTCGCACGGCATAAGATACGTTTCACCAAGCTGCGGCAATACCTTTGCCAGGGAATGCAGGTTGTTTTTCTCTGCATACTCCATATTGACAACCAGCTTCACGCCATACCGGTCAACCAGATAATCGTACTGTTCCTTTTTAAAACCAACGACAACATAAATTTCCTTCACCTTTACCGCATGAAGCTGACGGATCAGCCGCTCGATCAGCGGTTCCCCCTCTACTTCCAAAAGTCCTTTCGGCGTTTCCATATTAATCGGCACCATCCGCATTCCATATCCGGCAGCCAGAATCACCGCGTTTTTCGGGCGATGCTTTGCCATCTCAAGCCTGGCTTTTTCCGTCAGCTCCATATCTGTTGTTAAAAAACCCTGCCCCTGCAGCGCTTTCACCGAACGGTTTACCATTCCCAGTGAAAACCCACACCGCTCCGCCAGCGCACGCTGGTTCCGGCAGTGGTATTGCAGGATCACGTTCAAAATATCCGATTCCTGTTTGTTCATGTACATCTTTCCTTTCGTTTTCGTGAACATCGTTATTATAACACAGCACCGGCGGCATGTCAAGCTGCCAGCCGATCCTGTGAACCAATATGCCCAGATTAAGTTACGGTTCACTGGTTCCCCGCGAACCGTAACATTCGCAGCCCTAATCCATGTGCAAGTTTTTTCACCATCCTCCTTCCGGTACAAGATCCACGCAGACAATCTCCGGAATATTGTTGAACCGCGGAATCACCTCCGTATTTCCAAGCCCCGCGGACAGAACCAGATGCCGTTTTCCATCCTCTGAATCAAAAACACCCTTCAGCCGTCCCGGAAACCAGCCCATATCCGGCGCATATACACCGCCGATCCCAGGTAAAATGACCTGCCCTCCGTGAAGATGGCCGGAAAACACGCAGTCCACGTTCCATTCCTCCAGGGCATCATTTTTCAGCCAGGCAATCGGAAGATGACTAAGCAAAATCTTGTAACGGTCGGTATTCTCAAAATCCCATAAAAACATGCATTCGCTAAGATCAGCTTCTTCCGTTTCCAGGTATTTGTCCGGCAGACAGTAACCGTAAATGCCGCCGATGCGAAGAGACTGGCCTTTTACAGTGATATCCCGGTATTGGTGCTCCAGAACAATAGCACCGGCGTCCTGATACAGTTGTGTGATATCTGTGCCAAAATTGTCCTGGTATTCTATCTCATGATTTCCCAGGGACAGGTAGACGGGAGCAATCTCACAGAGAGAAGAAATTAAATTGGTAGCAATCTCTGTGACAGGCTCTCCGGAATTTAACAGATCCCCCGTAAGCAGAATCAGATCGGGTGACTGACTTGCTATCCGGTCAATCAGCTCCTGATTGTCTTCTCCAAACTCGCTGTTGTGCAGATCCGTCAGCTGCACAATCCGGATTTGGGTGTCGATTTTGTCGGAGGGGATCTGATAGGAAGAGTAGCTTAGGGAGTGTTTCGATTGATCGAGGTTTTGGCAGGTTGTGATTCCGAGGAATAGAAGTACGCTGATAATGAGCGTCCATTTGTGCTGCCGTAACCATTTCATTGATAATGTCCTCCGTTATCGTGACTCATCCTAACCCACACAGCTTTTTGAGTACACGCTTAATTATTTCCTTCTTACTTCGCCTTTGTGGTTGTTTTACTTGAAGTAATGGCAATATTTCCTGAAAATTTTCGCTTTCAATAGTTTTTAAAACAATATCTCTATTTTGTTTATGAACTGATGATCTCAATAACGATGGATTTTCTCTTGCCGCCTGTTCCAAATAAACTTGTTCACATTTTATGTTTTCAGAAACTGCGTTCATCATTTTTTCGCCTTTTGCAGTATGCGTTAATATAAGAGATGTTCCTTTATTATCGTCCATTTTGGGATTAATATTCCATATTCCCCAGAAATCGCCTAATGTTATATCACTAACACGATGATATCCTTTAAAATGACAGCTACTACAAGATTCCCGCAAAATATAATCTTTTACAAATAATTGCATGAAGGGATCATCACCATTTTTACATAAATAGCGTTTCTTGTCTGCATAAGCAAATTTAACCGAGTATGCGTAATGACTCCAACCACTTTCCTTATTTCGCAAATTTATATGCTGTGGAAATGAATCACTATTATCCGTTAGAGATCGATACTTTACATATTTTTCCCATACCATCGGAGACGGTACTCCATGACATACAAAATCTATGCAGACCAAATTCTCATAATCTCGTTTTAAAAAGGCTTTCAATCCGGCTACCTGACAAGGTGTACCTGAAAACAACACTATTCGTCCGGAATCCAGTTGTTTTTTTATGCTTAAAAAGCTGTCTCCTAAAATACTTTGCGAATATTTCGCTCCTCGTAGTTTACCGAGTTCCGTTTGCTCTTTTATCTCAATATGTCTGACTACGCCTTCGTCATCATAGCTTGCACCATAGATCACTCCGCCTCGCTGTAAAATGGTAGCTGCTAACTCAGAGAAAATTCCACCGGAGGAACTCTCCAGTCGAAGTGCATTATTGTTAGAGAATGCCGCATATGCAGACGTTGATAGGTTTTCATCATCTTTTTTCTTCATTAACACGGGACATACTCTTTCACAAGCCCCACAAGCAATACACGCAGACCGCTCCATAATTACCGGAAACTCAAATCCTGCATTATCTTTTTTCATCTGAATACAGTTCCGTGGACAAATGCTTACACAGGCAGTGCAACCTGTGCATTGGTTCTTCTCGGCAAGTTTGGGCATAGTTTTCACCTTCTTATCCCTTTGATTCTTTTTGATTATCCTCTTCAATGGTTCTCTAAAAATCTTCTTTCATATTCATTAAAT
>ENA-OQNJ01000098-OQNJ01000098.1-human-gut-metagenome-genome-assembly--contig:-NODE-98-length-21092-cov-3.073313_pt1 | contig 21092 bp, 19 predicted proteins | sample MGYA00242630_ERZ504882 | MGnify/ENA primary metagenome ERZ504882 (study PRJEB26092, sample SAMD00036408) | human gut metagenome | host: Homo sapiens | study: EMG produced TPA metagenomics assembly of... | reverse complement strand
TACAGCCCTGATGATCTGCATTTTGTGTTTTTGGATTTCAAAGGAGGATCGACATTCAACGCTTTGGAACATCTTCCCCACACCGTTGGCAATGTCTGCGATCTTGATTTGTTCCACGCGATTCGCGCGTTGAATGCCATTGAACAGGAATTGGTGCGTCGTGAGGCTCTGGTCAGCGCCGAACGTGTTTCCAGATTCGACCAATTGGTCCGGCCTCCGGCACGACTGGTTGTGGTCATCGATGAATTCCATGCGCTTCGAGACCGTCTGCCCGACTATATGCAACGGCTGAATCGTCTTGCGTCACTTGGCCGTTCCCTTGGCATGCATCTGATCGTCTGCACGCAATATCCTATGGGCCAAGTCCATGCCGACATGAAAGCCAATATCTCGCTGAGCATATGCTTACGGGTTACAGACCAAATGCAGTCGAACGAATTGATCGGCATACGTGACGCAGCGCTGATTCCTCCCAGCATTCCCGGCGCAGCCTATTGCAATGACGGACAACACACCACACCTTTCCTATGCAGCGCGGTCCGCGATGTCAACCGACTTGTCCGCAATATTGGAACGGCCGCACGATTCCACGCCTGCAAACGCCCCGATCTCCTGTTTTCCGAGCCTCTCACGCAACATGCAACGCAATCCGATCTTTCCATCCCATCAAACCAGTCATGGCATAACGTTCCCTTTGCGCTTGCCGACGATGGCGTATTGGTGTATACCGCCATTCTTGACGTGAGCCAACAGAATATCGCCATCATCGGTGCCTACGGCAGCGGCAAAACCAATCTACTGTTGCATTGCGCACGCTGGCTATATGACACGGGTTGCGCCAATATTCGTTTCACACGCAAAACCGAACATGGCATGGTGACGGATGACGGCAAACCCTTACCGTCGCATAAGCGAACCATCTGGATTGTGGATGATGCGGACGAAGCGCTTAATCCCTTTTCCTCTGCGCCTGAAGCGAACGAATTGCGTGAGGCGTTGGTCAATCCCAATATCACAGTGATTGCCGCGGTGGAAAAACCTATTTCCGCACTGCTGGACCGATGTCCGACTCGTGTGGCGTTCCCCGTGCGGAGAACGTTCCAACGATCTGATGCTCGGCATTCCCGGCGCAATTCGTGGACGGGTTCGCAGCCGACGACTACTACCCTCCCGAGGTCGTGGCGTGCTCATGCAACAGGCCAAAGCATGCCCTATTCAGTGCGTGGAATTCCAAGGTTTTTAACGATTCGTGGGATTCTTTTCGCGAAGACTCTTGAAAAGTCGCACGATTCGTGGTTATCTGAGTAACGGACTTACATGCCGTACATGGCAAGAGGAAGGCGATTATATGAGCAGTGCTTTTGACTGGCGCGCCAAGGCCGCATGCCGCGACAAGGATCCGGAGCTGTTTTTCCCGGTCGGCAACACAGGTGCCGCCTACCAGCAGATCGAAGAGGCCAAGGCCGTCTGCCGCACCTGCAAGGTGATTGACGCGTGCCTGAAGTGCGCGCTTGACACCAATCAGGATTACGGTGTTTGGGGCGGTTTGAGCGAAGACGAACGTCGTGCGCTCAAGCGCCGTGCCATGCGTGCCCGCCGCTCCCAAGCCATGCAGATGCAGATCTGAAATTTTCAAAGATCCATCATTGCATACGCTCTGCGAATAGCGACTTACAACGAAAATGTCCGGTTGACTTCCCCTGGTCAACCGGACATTTTCGTATCTTTCCTATCGTTCCTGCGCCGCACGCAGCTTCATATCGAGCACTACTCGGGTGCCACCGCCACGACGGGGCTCCCAACGGACCGTGCCTCCGAAATCGTTGTTGACGAACGTGCTGATGATCTGCGTTCCCAAACCGGATCCGGAGGAACGTGCCATACCATCATGCTCCTCATTGGCCAAGCCCGTGCCATCGTCTTCGACCACAACATTGAGGTTGTTGCCACCGCGTCCCACGGAAATCGTGATATGACCTTCTTTGCGACCTTCGAAGCCATGTTCCACGGAATTGGTGATCAGCTCGGTCAGCACCAATGACAACGGCGTGGCATCCTGCGCCGGCATCATGCCGAATCTGCCGATGAAGTCGATGTCGATATGCTGGTCACGCATGGTGGCCAAATCCACCGCCATCTTCAACAGGCTGGAAATGACCTTGTCGTAATCGACGATTTCATCGGCGGTCTGGCTCAAGCCTTCATGGACCATGGCGATGGTTTGTACACGACGCTGCGCCTCTTTCAGCTCTTTCTTGACCTCTTCGGACTTGGTCTTACGTGCCTGCAGTCGCAGCAATGCGGAAACCGCCTGAAGGTTGTTCTTGACGCGATGGTGGATTTCGGAAATCGTCGCATCCTTGGTCTGCAGTTCCTTTTCACGACGGCGAAGCTCAGTCACGTCGCGACATAGCACAACAGCGCCAACGCGGCCATTGGCATCCATCAACGGCAGCGAACGCATGGACACCGCGGACTTGTTGGCATCGAGTTCGGAATCGACGGCGGCTTTGCCACTGAGCACCAGAGGCAAGGTTTCCAGCACGGGATCGTTCTCGCGCAGCAATTTGGTGCCGATTTCGCTCAGATACTCCCCCTGCATGGTGCTGACCGATCCCAAACGTCGGAAGCAGCTGATGGCGTTTGGCGAAGCGTATCGCACGATGCCGTCGACGGTAAGCACGATGAAACCGTCCGCCACACGCGCATTATGACGCTGGTTCATGATCGGATTGCGGTACGGGAACTGGTCGCGCGGAATCATCTCATACAGATGCTTGCCCGCGCTGATGCTTTCGGATTCGTAACGTCCATTCGACTCTCGGGTAGCCATGTTCGTCTCACGTACCACCAGTCCCAGCGTCTTGCCGTTGTGGCGCACCGGCGCATACACGTTGCATACCGTAGATCCACCCACCGTGCGGAGCACCGTGGAACGGAACACCGACTCGGAAGCCATCGCGGCATCCAATTCAGCGCTCATTTCCTCCTCGACAACGTCGCCGACCACATCGTCGGCCCTCAGGCTCATCACCGTGGATGGACGACACTGTTCGGCAATAATGTATTTGCCCTCGCCATTTTGCAGAATGAGCAGCAGATCAGCAAAACTCAGGTCGGCGATCACCTGCCAGTCGGCGACCAGATGATGCAGCCATTCACGATCTTCGTCATCGAAATCGGGACGGGTCGTCAAGATATGTGAGAAATCAGCCATGCGCTCCATCATACGCATCACACCAGAGGTTTTGCACGACACGACGCATATTGCAGGAAAAGCAATATTGACATATCCATGAGTTACGGTAACGTAGGTTACGGTTCCGTAACTTACAGTGGAGGCACGCAGATGGCGAAACCCACAGAAGCTCAGATCGAGGAAAAACGTGCGATCATCGCAGAAGCACACGAACAGGCTCTTCAAGCCAAGGCCGATATAATTCGCGTGAAGGCACGCAACAAGGCCGAGAACATCCGCAAGAAGGCCGACGGCAAGGCGAAAATGGCTATCGCCAAGGGCGAAGCTCGTGCCGCAAAAATAGAAGGCATCACTCCGGCGGAGATCGAACGTAAGATTCGTCTTGACGTGCACGGTCGCCCCAAGCCGGCGATGCGCGGCTGGATTCATGCCGTGGCCACTCCTCTGGCATTGGCGGCCGGCATCGTGCTGATCTGCCTGGCACACGGTACCGGTTTGAAGTGGGCCTGCGCCGTGTTCATGACGTGTTCGCTGGTATTGTTCGGCAATTCCGCCTGCTACCATTTGGGTGATTGGTCACCTCGCGTTACCGACGCGCTACGACGCATCGACCATATGAATATCTTCCTGCTAATCGCAGGAACTTATACGCCGGTCTCCTTTGCACTCGAACCATTCTGGCGCAATTCAATCATCGCAGGCATGTGGATCTGCACTACCGTGGCGCTCATCATTCACGTGATCTGGATCAGTGCCCCACGCTGGCTTTACGTGATTGTGTATATTATTTTCGGCGTTTCCGGCGTGGCATTCATGGGATTGTTCTGGATTTCACCATACGCCGGCCCGGCGGTTGTGGTGCTGTTGGCCGCAGGCGGCGCCTGCTACATCGCCGGAGCCATCGTATACGCGCTACGTAGCCTGATCCATGGCCGAAGGTGTTCGGCTTCCATGAGATTTTTCATTGCGGCACCGTCGCCGGTTACGCATGCCACATGGTGGCGATTTACATGGTGATCGTGCAGCTATGGCCGTAAGTTCAGATCATATCTGATTGCAGTTTGACGAAATATATGACAAGGCTGGTTCATCATTTTATTCGATGAACCAGCCTTGTTATATCGCTTTATGTCGTTGGAATATTAGATTCGGCTTATGACGAACACCACTCAGGCAAGCGGCTTGGCTTCCTTGATGGTCACGGAAATCTCACGTCCGTTCGGAGCCGTGTACGACACCGTGTCTCCCTCGTGAGCGCCGTTGATGGCTGCGCCGATCGGGGATTCCGGGCTGATGATGCTGTAGTCCGTGGCGATGGATAGGTCACGCGTGCCAAGCACGTAGACCATTTCACGGCCGTTGACATCCAGCGTCACCAAAGAACCGTCGCCGACTTCACCGGCCTTGGGCGCGGTCAGAATCTTCGCGTTGCGCAGCTTGACGGTCAGTTCCTCGATGCGTCCCTGATTTACTCGCTGAGCCTCACGAGCGGCCTGATAGCCGCCGTTTTCGCTCAAATCGCCCTCGGCGCGTGCCGCGGAAACCTTGGAAAGGATTTCGTCGCGATACTCACCTTCACGCCAAGCGAGCTCTTCCTTCATCTTGTCATAAGCTTCCTGCGTCAGCAGAAGCGTTTTTTCTTCGGCCATGTTGCCTCCTTGACCTTGGAAATTACTCTATACCGCTTAGTTTCAGCGGGTGGAGATGATGTCGATCACGAACACCAGGGTGTCTTCGCCGCCGATGCCGGCCTGCGGAACGCCACGGGAACCATAGCCATACTCCGGCGGAATGGACACCACCAAGCGGGAACCGACGTTGTGCCCCGGAACGGTCTGGTCCCAACCCTTGATGACCTGGCCGACACCGATGCCGAAGCTGGCCGGCTGGTGACGGTCGAAGCTGGAATCGAACGGGGTGTCTTTGCCCCAGACCACACCGTGATAGTTAACGGTGACGGTGTCGCCGCGGCGAACCATCGGGCCATTGCCCTCGAGCAGCTCCACAACCTTCAGACCTGCCGGAGCGGTCTCGGACGGGAATTCGATGGTCGGGCGATCGCCGAACTCAACATTGACAACGGGCATTTGAGATGCCATGGTGAACCTCCTTGAAAAGCACAATGCCACCTAGACTAGCACCAACCACCGCTAGCATTCAACGACATTGACCGCCAAACCACCTTTTGAGGTTTCTTTATACTTGGACATCATGTCTTCGCCCGTGTCTTTCATGGTTTTAATGGCCTGATCGAGGGTCACGATATGCGTTCCATCTCCCAGCATGGCCATACGAACCGCGTTGATGGCAGTGTTCGCAGCCATGGCGTTGCGTTCGATGCATGGAATCTGTACTAAACCTCCCACGGGATCACAGGTCAGTCCCAGATTATGCTCGATGCCGATTTCCGCAGCGTTCTCCACTTGCTGTGGAGTACCGCCCATCACCGCGCACAAACCGGCCGCAGCCATCGAACATGCCGTACCGACTTCTCCCTGGCATCCGACTTCCGCACCGGAAATGGAGGCATTGCGTTTAAACAGGTACCCTACCGCGCCTGCAGTGAGCAGGAAGGCAATAACGCCCTCTTCGTTCGCATGGTCAACGAAATGCCAGTAATAGTGAAGCACTGCCGGAATGATTCCTGCAGCACCGTTGGTCGGCGCGGTGACGATTCGCCCACCGCCGGCGTTTTCCTCCGACACCGCCAAAGCGAACAAATCCACCCATGCCGCATCCGACGATTCGAGCACCGCATCCGCGCGTTTCTTGTCTCGCGCAAGCACATCACTGTTCGAGGCAAGCCTTGCATACATTTTCGGTGCCCTGCGGGGCGCATTCAAACCGCCGGGCAACACGGTCTGCGACGTATGGCATCCGTGCTGTACGCAACGACGCATCACCCGCCACACGTTATCCAGTTCGCTGCGAACCTGCACCGCCGACTGCATGGCCGTTTCATTGGCCCACACAATGTCGGCGATACTCATATGATGCTTCTCGCATAATGCAATGAGTTCGTCGCATGACGTGAATGGATATGGCACATCCGAGCCGTCATCAAGTGAGGAATCACTCTGCTGATCGGCGAAAGACGTTCCGACCGGCGGACGCTCATGAATGCCGATCATCAGATCCTCGGCATTGCCTTGCCGCACGAAGCCTCCACCGATGGAATACCAGACCTGTTCATCAACAAGATTGTTCTGCTGGTCAAATGCTTGGAAACGCATGCCATTAGGGTGCGCGGCCATGCGATGCCACACGTCCATCACCACATCATGCTCATAGTCGAAATCGATGCGATGCTTACCCGCCAGCAACAGTTCCCCACTCGCCTCGCATTCATGACGAATGGTATTCACATGATCCGTATCGACGGTTTGCGGCATGTTGCCTTCCAGACCTGCCACAGTCGCACGATCGGTACCGTGCCCCAAGCCCGTCAACGCAAGAGACCCATACAGTACCGTACGCACGCGGCTCACACGGCCAAGCGTTCCCGTATGCTCAAGGGATTCGACAAATTTGCATGCCGCCACCATCGGACCAACAGTGTGTGAGGAACTTGGCCCAACGCCTATCTTGAACATTTCGAGAATACTAAACATACCAATCGCCGCCTTGCCTCTCAGGTGCCTTGCTCAGGCTGCATACAATGCACGGAACATGAGAATCATAATAATCAAACCAATGATGGCGGCCGCAACTTCCACCACCAGCATGATGATGGCCGTTGTTTTACGATTGCCGAGTTTAACGTCAAGCAACTTGGCGAACAGGAAGGCGACGAAGCCAAGAGCTGTGCCATTCAGCGCAATCGCACCAATCTGGCCATTGGTGAGCACCCTCTCCCCCACCATGGCAAGCACGGAATTGATGGTGGCGGAGAACACCAGCAGGCTCCACACACCGTAACCGATAAGTCCAACAATCGCATATGCGAACGGTCGGAACCGTTCACGCATTTTGAGCGTGAACGATTCGGCGCACCACAGCAGCGCAAAGCCCACAACGAACGTGAACGCCACTGCCATGAACACCGCTTCCATAGCCCATGGAATCAACGCCAACGACGCCTTCAACAACGAGAAATACAGCGGAGAGCAAGCTAGTTCGCCCACAGCCAAAACTCCTGCGACAATAATCGCTTGGGAGAGCATCAGCGGAATTTCCGTATCGGGCTGTTCGATTACTGGCTTGATATCTTTCGACGTCATACTTTTTCCGTTCCAGTCGGCTACTTGGGGTTATCAATGCCGCCAGTGTAATAACGGATTGTTTCGTACGTGCTATCCAGCAATATTTCACAACGACCTCGACCATTAGGCCGTCATCGCAGCCAGAAAACCTGAGATCGGACTATGAATGGCAAGTCATCATTATTGAATAGCATACTGAGAGAGTATATTCTGTTTGAGATTCATCGATTGTTGAACTAGTTGTTCATATGTGAGGCATCCAGACATGTCTTCAACGGCGAGTTTTTTTTAGGAGCAATTTCTGCATTACGTAGCATTTGAGACACAACGTCAAATTTCTTATTCATTTATCTGCATTTCCTTTCGGATACATTAAAAAAAGCCCACAAACTGCAATAATGGACAAAGCCAGCCAATACATCCATGTTGCATGGAAAGCCGATGTGAGAAAAGGCACGAAAAATCCGCCACAAAATGATCCGATGGATTCACCAATGGCTGTCAGAATAAGACGACAATTGAGTATGTCGACAAGAGGCATGTTTTCTCCGGATTCCACCATGGCGACATTTGTCAACGGTGCGTACGTGCATTCCGCAGATGCAAATACCAACAGAGCAGCAAATATGAACCATACCGATTGCATCAACGTTCCCGCTGCGAACAGCACAAAAGCAATGCCGTACAACCTTAGGCTTAAGCCCATGCAATACGTTGATGTTTTTCCTGTATCCATGATGCGTACCACCAGCCTGCTGATGGGGAACTGCAAAACTATCCCAGCAATGGCATCCACAGTGAAGAACAGTCCACTCGGCAGCAGATCTGAAGAAAAACCATGAAATACGAGTGACATGCCAGAAAAAAGCTGCCCATTCATCACACTGCCAGTAACGACAATCAGCAATACCGGCAACATTCTTCGACTGCTCAATAATGTACCGATGGTGGAAAGAATCGAAGTTTTTTCCTCTGAAGGACTATCTGAAGTTCGTAGATAAACATGTCGCTCAAAACAAATTCCGGTGATAACGGATATGACGGCATATATCAGACAAATGATGATGAGAAAGTTGGCGAGACCAAGTCTGCACTGTACATAAGACGCTGTGATAGGACCAATAGCAGCTCCTAAGTTCGCAGACAAGGTTGCCAGCGAAAAGAATGATGCTTGCTCCTTGCTATCTGCAGTGGTTGCAATGATGTGCCCTCGAAGAGTGAAATTCACCAATGAAATGCCAACACCGAACAACATCAAGCCAAGCAAAGCAAATACAGGCGAAACCTGCAATAGCCATGCAAAAGATACTAGTCCCAGTACGATAATCGCCAAGCTGATCTGCATGAGCCATAGTGTTGATATTTTCTCAATCAACCGGCCTAAAACAGTGTATTCCCCGTGCTGCAGCCGATAGAACACCAAGCATCACACCCGACAAAACACTCGCTGAGCCGACACGCTGGGTGAGCATTATCGGAAGCATCGACAGTACCGCACTGTATGCAAGATTCGTTGTCAAATAGTCAATAGATAGAGACGCATATCTTCTGCTTCGCATAGATTGTTCGCCGTTCGCCACTCTCACAGCAGAGAAAACTTAGCCCCTTGCACGACGATTGTCATGCGTTGTTCATCATGTGGACACCGGATTTTGAGTCAACATTAAGCTCATCTCAGCGCGAGATACAACAAAATCCAACCAGTATATTCTGATTGGGTCGCATGGTGCCGCCAGCGGGAATCGAACCCGCAATCCGAAGAGACCGATTTTAAGTCGGTTGCGTATACCAGTTTCGCCATGGCGGCAAGGCATCGAACAAGCCGACGCCCAAGTCATTATGCCACGTTAACGTTCGGCAAGCAATCGCGTGCCGTAATCCAACACAATGCCATCAAGCAAACCGTGTTCGCTGGCCATGAAGGAGTCGATATGCTGACCATGGTCGGCATAGGCCGCTTCGCTGACTTTGGCGAGCACACGATTCCACACCAGTGCACCGCCGCCGACCACGTCAACACGACCCGGGTGAATGGTTTTGTAGGTCAGGCGCTCTTCGCGCGGCATCGTAAGGAACTTGTTATCGACCGCATAAGCGTCTTCCAGCGAGCAGCTGGCACCATCCACCGCGGAGTGGTCGTATTCGGTCAATCCCATGGCCAGAGCGGTCATGGTAGTCACTGTGCCCGACACGCCGATGATAGTACGGGTTTTGCCTGCAGGAACCGTTTTGAACGCTTCATCGATATGCTCGTCGATGTCGGCAATGGCTTCTTGGATCTGCGCTTCGGTAGGCGGATCGTTCTTCAAGTGGCGTTCGGTCATACGCACCGAGCCAATGTTCATGGAGAACGCGGCCTGCACCTGCGTGTTCGGATGGCTTACACCGTCGCCGCCAAGCACCAATTCCGTAGAGCCGCCACCCAGATCAACCACCAAATACGGAGCTTCAACGTCGCGACGAACCACGCTCGTGGCACCAAGGAAGCTTAGATCAGCCTCTTCCGTGCCGGGGATGACTTCTGGACGCACGCCGAGGATCTGCTCGATATTGTCTTCGAATTCCTCACGGTTCTCAGCATCACGAGTGGCCGAAGTGGCAACGAAACGAATGCCGTCCACCGGATGATCTTTCAGCACCTCGGCGAATTCGCGGGCAGCAGCGTAAGCACGTTCCAATGCCTCATCGGCGAAACGATGCGTCTTATCAACATCCTGACCGAGACGAATCACACGAAGGATACGCGGAACAATATCTTCAACGCCGTCTTCACTGACGCGGGAGACCTTCAGACGAATCGAGTTCGTACCGCAATCAATGCCGGCAACAGTAACGGATTTCATTGCTTCTTCTTTCTGCCTGAATATGGTTCAGTCTTCATTTGCCACCGTGCAACGGCATACATTGGGGTCGAATTCATGACGAATCGCCTCCAATGCCATGTCTCCAATCGGGTTGGCGCCCTCGCCCATCACCAGCGTTTGCGCCAACAAGGCGTGCAGACACTTAACGCGAACAGGCATGCCGCCGGCACTGGTGCCTTCGATATGCTCTTCGCTGTCTTCCATGGCAACGGCGATTTCATGCCGGAACGCCAAATACAGTTCGTGCGCACGCTCGTAGGCGGCTTTCAGATCGTCATCTTCAGCCAAAAGATCGTTGTACTCCTTCATCTTGCCTTCGGCTTCGATGTGGGAGATGGCTTTCACCGCTTCCGGGCCAGTCAAATAGCAAGTGGTAGGGAAAGGCACGCCTCCCGGCAGCAGCGGACGCGTGACCACAGCCAAAGGCCTGCCGCACACGCAACGTGCTCCGACAGCCACCATGCCACGCGGGTAACGACCCAACTGACGCTCGGCCACAGCAATATCATGCTCGGTGGCAGGCTGGTCGAGAACCTTCTTCGCCAAGGCTTTGGCCTGTTCGCTGATTGTCATACCCTGTGTCACTCCTGCTGATCTCCTGATTGCTGTTGGTTGTTGTCTTGTGAAGTCTGCTGCTGGCCACCGGATTCTTGGCTTGTTCCATTCGCATCCGATTCACCGGTTGACGTACTTTCGGACGTTTCCCTCGATTTCGATTTCACTTCGTCCGATTGGTCGGCTTGTTTGAACGAATACGCCATTTCCTTATACCAAGGCAGTACGGTTTTCTGCGATTCATCCGTCTTTTTTGCATCTTCTGTGGTTTCGCCGGTCACCGCTTCGGGATGTTCCACACGAATCGCCTGTTCTCCTGGAAATACGAATCCCAGACGATCCCTTGCCTGCGCTGTAACGTAAGCTTTGTCATCCCAACGCGCGATGTCGTTTTCCAGTTCCTGCTTTTGCGCTATCAGCGCAGCTTCCTGCTTCTTCAAGCCATTCAATTCAGCCATATTCAGCGCATAGGTATGGAACGTCGACGCCAGCTGGATGGATCCCAAAGCCACGATAAATACCGCCACAAAGAACGCGATGGGGCCAGCGCTGCCCCTTCTGGATGCTTTCTTGCGTGACTTTGAACTCATAGCAATGAAAATACCCGCCGCGTTCGACGAGGAACACGACGGGCACTCTACATCAGCGCATATTCGATGCGCTTACGCTCACTTGGCGATGTACTTCTTGCAGGCCTTGAAAGCGCTGTAGCCAGCATACTGAGCGGTGGAGCCGAGCTCCTCCTCGATCTCGAGCAGGCGGTTGTACTTGGCAATACGCTCGCCACGAGCCGGAGCACCGGTCTTGATCTGGCCGGTGTTCTTTGCCACAGCCAGGTCGGAGATGGTGGTGTCCGGGGTCTCGCCGGAACGGTGGGAAACCATGGAGGTGAAGCCGTTCTTGGTGGCCAGCTCGATGGCGTCGAGGGTCTCGGTGACGGTACCGATCTGGTTCAGCTTGACCAGCAGGGAGTTGGCGGCGCCGAGCTCGATACCCTTAGCCAGACGTGCCGGGTTGGTGACCAGCAGGTCGTCACCGACGAACTGCAGACGATCGCCGAGCTTGGCGGTGATGGCAGCCCAGTCTTCCCAGCCTTCTTCCTGGAACGGATCCTCGATGGAAACGATCGGGTACTCGTTGATGAGGTTCTCGTAGAAGTCGAGCATGTAGCCGGCTTCGCGATCGTCACCTTCGAAGTGATACTTGCCGGTCTCCTTGTTGTAGAACTCGGAGGAAGCCACGTCGAGGGAGATGCCGATCTGCTTGCCCGGCTCGTAGCCGGCGGCGGAGATGGCGTCCATGATGTAGTTCAGGGAGTCCTTGTTGGACTTCATCTTCGGAGCGAAGCCGCCCTCGTCGCCGAGGCCAGTGGCCAGGCCTTCCTTCTTCAGGACGTTCTTCAGGGTGTGGTAGACCTCAACGCCTGCACGCAGAGCCTCGCTGTAGGTGTCGAAGCCGTACGGGGAGATCATGTACTCCTGAATGTCGGTGGCGAAGTCAGCGTGAGCGCCACCGTTCATGATGTTCATGTTCGGAACCGGCAGGATGTGGCCGTTGGTGCCGCCGATGTAGCGGTACAGCGGCTGGCCTGCGGACTCAGCGGAGGCGTACAGAGCAGCCAGGGACACGCCGAGGATGGCGTTGGCGCCCAGACGACCCTTGTTCGGGGTGCCGTCGAGCTCGATCATGACCTCATCAAGAGCGCGCTGGTCGGAAGCATCCATGCCGATGACCTTCGGAGCGATCTCTTCGTTCACGGCCTTGACGGCATTGAGAACACCCTTGCCCTGGTACACGGACTTGTCGCCATCGCGACGCTCCCAAGCCTCAGCTTCACCAGTGGAAGCACCGGACGGAACGAGGCCCAGGCCCTGAGCACCGTCTTCGGTGTCGAGAACGACCTCAACGGTCGGGTTGCCGCGGGAATCGAGAATCTGACGCGCGTAAACGCTTTCAATTACTGCCACAACTACTCCTTATAAACGTTAGGTTGTGATGACATTGCCTAGAATAGTGCGTTTTGTGGACGTATGGCAAACTTATCCGACACGATTTATGTGAACGCTCACATAAATCGTGTCGGACGCGTCCGGAACTTCGCCTGTTATTTCCTTGGCGCTGGCTTCCAGTCAAGATCGTCGAGAAGTTGGTTAGTCCATCCAACGATCTCATCGGAACTCATTGGCCCGGATCCAAGCGACCCCGCAAACGGGGTGGGGATCACATACGTTTGAGTGACAGGCCTGTACTGGATGCCTTTGTAGATTCGCGCCATGCGCATCTGTACGGATTCACGTGGCTCGAATTTGGACACACGAATGTTACGTCCTTGACCGATGATCTCCGTAATGCCAAGCTTTCTTGCTTTGAATCGCAATCGCGCCACATCGAACAATGCTTCGAAATCGACCGGAGGCTTGCCGTAACGATCCGTAAGTTCATCGCGCAACTCGTCAAGATCGGCTTCCGTACGTGCCCCTGCCAGCTTGCGGTAGGCTTCCAATCGCAATTTGTCGGAATCGATGTAGCTGACGGGGATGGACGCTTCGATCGGCAGATCAATTGTGACAGCAACCGATTCCACGCGTTCCGGCTCCTTGTACTGTTCGACAGCTTCGGAAACCATGCGCACATACAGATCGAAGCCAACGCCCTCGATATGCCCGCTCTGCTCGTCGCCCAGCAGATTGCCAGTGCCACGCAGCTCGAGATCCTTCATCGCCACGTCAAAACCTGAACCAAGCGCAGTGTTCTGCGCGATGGTGGCCAGTCGGTCATGCGACTGCTGGGTCATCGGCTTGGTCGGATCGTACAGGAAGTACGCGTAGGCACGCTCACGGCCTCGCCCGACACGGCCACGCAGCTGGTGCAGCTGGCTTAGGCCGAAACGGTCGGCATGATCGACGATCAACGTATTCGCATTGGAAATATCAAGACCGGTTTCGATGATGGTGGTGCATACGAGCACATCAATGTCGCGATGCCAGAAGTCTCGGATCACACCGTCGAGCTGCTTCTCCCCCATCTTGCCATGGGCGATGCCGACATGCGATTCCGGCACCAGCTCGTGAATCTTCGCGGCAACCGAAGCGATGTCTTGCACTCGGTTGTGCACGTAGAACACCTGGCCACCGCGCAACAGCTCACGCCTGACCGCAGCAGTGACCTGAGCATCCTCATACGCGCCAACGTAAGTAAGCACCGGCAAGCGGTCTTCCGGAGGCGTGGCCAACGTGGACATTTCACGAATGCCTGTAACGGCCATCTCCAACGTTCGCGGAATCGGTGTTGCCGACAGACTCAGCACATCCACATTGGTACGCAGCGCCTTCAACGTCTCTTTGTGTTCGACGCCGAAACGCTGCTCCTCATCGATGATGACCAGGCCTAGATCCTTGAATTTGACCTTCGGCCCGAGCAGTTTGTGCGTACCGATCACCACATCAACGGAACCGTCTTCAAGTCCCTTGATGGTGTCGTTGATTTCCTTGGTGGTTTGGAAACGGCTCATCGCCCTTACTTCCACCGGGAATCCTTCAAAACGTTCGGTGAACGTCTCGAAATGCTGTTGCACCAGCAATGTGGTCGGCACCAGCACAGCCACCTGTTTGGAATCCTGCACCGCCTTGAATGCGGCACGTACGGCGATTTCGGTTTTGCCGAATCCCACGTCACCACAAATCAGGCGATCCATCGGCACGGGCTTTTCCATATCGGATTTGACTTCGTCGATGGTAGTCAGCTGATCGGCGGTTTCTTGGTATGGGAAAGCGTCTTCCAGTTCTTTCTGCCAAGGGGTGTCTTTGCTGAAGGCATACCCCTGCATGCGTTGACGTGCCGAATACAGTTTGACCAGATCTTCGGCGATTTCGTGCACATGCTTACGTGCTTTCGCCTTGGTGGCAGCCCAGTCGGATCCGCCCAGTTTGTTGAGTTTTGGAGCGTCGGCACCGATGTATTTGCTGACTTGGTCAAGCTGGTCGGTGGGGATGAACAGTTTGTCGGCAGGTGCGCCGCGCTTGCTGGATGCGTATTCGATGACCAGATACTCGCGTGTGGTCTGGTTGGCGCCCGCTCCGATGGTGCGTTGGCGCATTTCGAGGAACCGGCCGATGCCATGCTGCTCATGCACCACGTAATCGCCGGCTTTGAGCTCCATAAGGTCAATGGCCTTACGGCGACGTTTCGGTGTTTTTGCCTGTCCCGCGGCCGATGTGCGTCCGGTCAGGTCGCGTTCGGTAAGCAGTGCGACTTTCGCAGCATTATCGACGAATCCGTCGATGGCACGCGATCTGATGCAGTCGAAGTTGGCGATTCCCGTTTCGTTGATGGCACGTTTGAGTCGAACCAAGAGTGCCTTGCGCTCCTGCAGTGACGGTGACGGCATAGCCGGCATCAAGAAGACCTTCGATACCGGAAGCCGTCTTGGCCTCATCTCCGCGATATTCTCCAGGATTGGTGGCGTCGAGCTGAACGCGGCCTTCCCTACTGGAGTCCACACCGAAACTCGTAAGCTTCCATACGTCATGCCTAGAGAACACCAGTGAGGAAATCGTTTCCTCAAAATCGTAGAAATTCGCCTGATCGAATGTGATTGGAGCACCGGTACCATGACCGGATGCAGCAACATGCCAACTGGCTGCAAGGAATTCATTAGCCGTTTTGGCAAGATCGTCGGCAGCGCGACGCAATTTTTCCGGATCGGACAGCATCACCAACGCACGCTTGGGAAGCATGCCCTGCACCGGTTCCATATCATCGACCAATGCGGGAAGCAACGATTCCATGCCTTCGACAGGAATGGCGTTGGCAATGGATTCAAGCATGTCTTCGGCGTTTGGAATGGAGCCGATCAGGGATTTCGCACGCACGCGCACCTTTTCGGTCAGCTGCAGCTCACGGCATGGCGTGGCCCAGACCATCGGAATGTCACTGCCATACGTACGCTGGTCGGATGCATGGAATTCCTTGATGGTATCGATTTCGTCACCGAAGAATTCGATACGCACAGGATGTGGCAATGTCGGTGGGAACACGTCGATAATGCCTCCTCGCACCGCGAATTCACCACGATCCATCACCAGATCGACTCGAGTATAAGCATTTTCCACCAGTCGACGCGACGCCTCGTCGAGCGCCAATTCCTCGCCTTGAGAAAACACCAAAGGCTCCACGTCGGCCAAACCTGCAACCACTGGCTGGATCAGGGATCGCACCGGCATGACGAGAATGCGGATGGGGCCGAACAGCTTGCTTCCCTCTTGAGGGTGCTTCAGCCTGCGGAACACCGCCATACGGCTCGCCACGGTATCGGCGCGTGGCGAGAGGCGTTCATGAGGCAAGGTCTCCCATGCTTCGAGCTGTGCCACGTCGTTCGGATCGCCGGAATACCACGAACGAATCGTCTCGACCGTCTCTTCGGCTTCGCGGCCGGAGGCCACCACAAATACAACCGGCCGTGTTCCCGATGCTCCAGCGGCCAGTGCCGGGCGCAATCCTTCGGGAATGCCAACGGTAATGCTGGGGTCTATGTCGGATTCCGGCACTTCGATCTCACCGGAAATCAGCGCACGAAAATCCTCGTCGGTTTCGAGTACGTCAAGAATGCCAGCCAGAGAACCTGAAGTCGGCAACTGCACCGGTTCAGCGGCCATTGAATTGCTCCTGAGCTTTGGCGAGGCCATTGAAAATGATAGTTTCGGCGGCATCAGCGCCATCGGCGAGGAATTCCGGAAGCTGCTTGCGCTGATCCGGTCCGAATCCGCCCAGCACCCAGTTCACGGTGTTGTCGTGGGCGTGGGCACCTCGCTGCGCGTGTCCAACGCCCATGCGTACACGGGCATACTTCGGAGTTCCCAAGGCGCGGTCAATCGACTTGATGCCATTATGTCCGCCTGCGGAGCCGCCTGCTTTGACTTTGATACGTCCAAAATCAAGATCCATGTCGTCGTGAATCACCACAATATGGTCTGGTTCAATCTGATAGTAGGCACTGATGGAAGCCAACGCATTGCCTGACTCGTTCATGTAGGTGAGCGGCTTTGCCAGGAAGAATTTGACGTTACGGCCAGACAGGTTCATCACGCCTTTGCCGAGCATGGCAAGCCCTTTATGGTCGGAAAAGTTGACCGACCAACGTTCGGCCAACAGATCGGCCGCCATAAATCCCATATTGTGACGGGTGCCTTCGTATTTGGATCCCGGATTGCCAAGTCCTGCGATCAACCAGAAATCAGATGCCATTGAAATCGTTCCATTCATTCATACATACGTTTGTGCGCGTTCATATTGCGTCACGTTGTCTCGTCTTGATAACCGCAAAGATTGTACTTACAGGTCGAGATACCAGTAACTCATGTCACGCATGGTGCCGGTGGAATCGGTGGCGGCAGTTGGCATGAGGCCAAACTGTGTAAAACCGAACCGTTTCATCAGTGCGATCGAACCGGCATTGTCTGCGAAAATAATGCCGCATGCCTTACGCATATTACGCTTTCGACATTCTTCAAGCAGTTTGGTGAGTGTGTATGTACCGACTCCCCTGCCCTGCCATTGCGGATCGATATAATAGGCGAGATCGGTGACGCCGTCGTATCCTGCGCGATCGTAGAAAACGGAAAGCGCGCTGAATCCAATGATCTGCCTCTCTCCGTCATCATCTGCCGTTTCCGTAACGAACACCGCGTACGGATCATGATGCGATTCAACCCATGCTTTGCGCTGTTCGTATGTGCGTGGGGTTATATCGGCCGATGATCCACCTCGTATGACTGCAGCGTTGTAAATGTCGGTGATTGCTTGAATGTCGTTTTGCGTGGCGATGCGGTAGGAATACTCACTCATGTTTTTGAGCATACCGGGCATATGCAGAAGGCGGAAGACCGGTTCCATATATGAGGAACCAGACTCCCGCCTTACGCAAACAGCAATCGTACGGAACTTGTGCGGAAACTACTGCTCGAGTTCGAGCGCCTTGTTCAACGCTTCCTGAAGTTTCTTCTGCGCTTCGCCATAAGCGGACCAATCGCCCTTCTTCATGGCCGCGTCGGAATCCTTCATTGCCTGGGATGCGTCGTTGAGGGCGCTCTTCAGATCGCTGCTCATCGTGCTGGAACCGCCAGTATTGCCGGAACTGCTGTCATTGTCGGAATTCGATCCAGATGACGAGTCAGTACCGTCGGTTCCGGAAGAACCGTTAGCGGAGGCATCCCCACTGGTACCGGCAGTATCGCTCGTGTCGGTCTTACTGCTGGTGGAACCGTCGACGTTTTCGGCATCGCCCGCGGACGCGCCGGAGTTGCCGCCGAACACCTGATCGAGCGCTTCGTCCAATGTGTTGGCGAATCCGACCTGGTCGCCGAAGGCCACCAACACCTTCTTCAACAGCGGGAAACTGGTGGAACCGGAAGACTTGACGTACACCGGCTGCACGTACACCAATCCGCCGCCGAGCGGCAGTGTAAGCAGATTGCCTCGCTGCACATTGGTGGAACCGGATTCAAGCAAATTAAGTTCCTTCGACACGTCGGCCGACGCATTGAAGTTGTTCTGTGCCTGACCGGGGCCTGGCACATTGGAATCCTTCGGCAACTCCTGCAATCGAAGCGTGCCATAGTTCGCGCCGATCTTGCCTTTTTCGTGGCCCGCATCGGAATCGACAGACAGGAATCCCGTCAAAATCTCTCGAGTTGACGTGCCTGCGGGAATATACGACGACGTCAACGAGAACACCGGTTCGTTGGATCCACCGGTCTGCAGCGTCAAATAGTACGGCGGCTGCAGAATGTCACGTTCCTGAGCCTGCTGGGATTCGGTCGGATCGACCGGAGTCTGCCAGAAATCCTCACCGGAGAAGAACTGGCTGGCGCTCGACACATGGTACTTGGTCAACAGTTCTCGCTGCACCTTGAACAGGCTTTCCGGGTAACGCAGGTGGCTCATCAGATCGCCGGAAATCTCCGACAACTGGTGGTACTGGCCGGGGAAGATCTTCTCCCATGCCTTGATTACCGGGTCGGATTGATCCCATACGTACAGATCCACGGAACCGTCATACGCATCGACGGTGGCCTTCACGGAGTTGCGAATGTAGTTGGCGTTCTTCGAAGCCAGCTCACTCACCGTGGCCGAAGATTCCGTGGTGGAATCCTTGGTTACCTCGCCCAGATCGGTCATCTGCGAATACGGGTAGACGTCAGACGTGGTGTAGCCGTCGACGATCCACTTGACACGACCATCCACGACCGCCGGGTACACACGGCCGTCAAGCGTCAGGTATGGTGCGACCTTGGCCACACGCTCCTTCGGGGAACGATCGTAGAGAATCTGTGATGCGGAATTCACACGGTTGGAGAACAGAATCTGGTCGGAGCCGAAACGGATGGCATACAGCAGTCGGGAGAAGATATTGCCGATCTTCGGGCCGCCATTGCCATCGAACGTGTTGGTGGCGCCTTCGGAACCGGTCGGGTAATCGAACTCCCACGACTGCGTGCCTTCCGGAGCGCCCACGATCGAATACTCGGAAGCGTTCGGCGAGAAGTAGATACGCGGCTCATACTGTTCGGATTCGGTGAGCTTGCCTTGGGTTGGGATGCCCGCCTCGAAGAACTTCGGCTGGCCGTCGGCCGTCACCTTGTTGCCGTAGGCGGCCACCACACCATAGCCGTGCGTGTACACGGTATGGTCGTTGACCCAGTTGCGATTGTCAAGACCGGCAAGGTCAAGTTCTCGTGCTGCGATCACCGTATCTTGGCTCACACCGTCGACCTCATACTTGTCGACGGCAAGAGTGTCGGCAAATGTATAATACTGCTTGGATTGCTGCAACTGTTTGAACGTTGGGGAAACGATCTGCGGATCGAGCAGTCGGATCTGCGCGGTCGATTCCGCGGAGTCGGCCAGTGCGCCTTCCTCGCCTTCGGTAGTGGCCTGGTATTGTTCCGTCTTCACATTGTTCAGACCATAGGCTTCACGAGTGGCGTCGATATTGCGCTGAATATATGTTGATTCCATCTCCTGCGCGTTCGGGTTTACACGGAAACGCTGCAGCAGCATCGGCCATGCCACGGTAAGCACCAGGCTCACCACAATGGCGGATGCGATGGCCACGGTCGGCACCTTCCACGCCTTGAGCGCTTCGGAGGCGCGCACCGCGATTGGGGCCTGGCCTTCCAGCGCATGCGATTTCATGATCCACACGCCGAGAACCACACCAAGAGTGGCGGTGATGGCGGCCATGATGAAGGTAACGGGAATCGTGGCGTTGACCGTGGTGTAGGTGGCGCCGGTGATGCGGCTACCCTCCTGCGTGAGGTGAGAGAACACACCAAGCACCTGATTCGCCGCCATGCGAACATGTTGAGCATCAGCCAGATGCCGATCTGCCTACGCGCACGCTTGGTGATGTGGAACAGTCCACGACCATGCACTGGCATGGTGATGCGAATGCCACCCATCATCACATGCGTGACGATGGAGAAGATAATGCCTGCAAGCAACAGCAGCGCCACCGCCGACATAATCAACTTCAAACCAGGCAACACGAATACGTAGAAACCATTGTCAATGCCGAATTGCGGATCAGTGGTGCCGAAACTCTGCGCATTGAACATCAGCAGAATCTCAGACCAATTCGCATTAAACTGCGATCCGAACATCAAACCGACGATCAATGAAATCACCACTGCCACACGACGTGCACTCTTTGAGCTCACGCCCTTGCCCACTTCGATGGTGTCGCCATTAATACGAATGGTAGAACCATCGGCAGCATCGGGGCGAGCCCAGATCGCCAGCGACGCGGAAAGGAATCCGACCGCGGCGATCAGCAGCGCATACGCCACCCACAGGCCTACCCTGGTACCCAACTGCGTCCAAATCACGCTTTGGAAGCCAAGCTGCGCATACCACATGACATCGGTGATGAACTGCGCCAAGCCAAAGAACAGTCCGACGATGATGGCAAGCGCCAGCACCACACCGATTAGAATCTTGTTGCCGTTCGACGATTTGCGCGGACGGTTCGGCTGGCGTGTGATGCGCGGACCGGACGGACCTCTTGGAGGCATGTTCGCCGAAGACCGGGCGGTGTTATCGCCATCGGTTTCGACATTGAGAATGATGGGATCATCGTTGTCGGATTTATTGGCACGCTGCCCTTGGGAGCGGCTCGGGCCGCTTTCCGGGTCGAACATGGGACCAACATATCAAAAAAACGCATACTAATAGCCTATCGACAGGCACGGAACGTGCTTTATGCCACTGGCCTAA
>ENA-OQNJ01000097-OQNJ01000097.1-human-gut-metagenome-genome-assembly--contig:-NODE-97-length-21146-cov-4.469765_pt1 | contig 21146 bp, 20 predicted proteins | sample MGYA00242630_ERZ504882 | MGnify/ENA primary metagenome ERZ504882 (study PRJEB26092, sample SAMD00036408) | human gut metagenome | host: Homo sapiens | study: EMG produced TPA metagenomics assembly of... | reverse complement strand
AAACGGACAGTCAAGCTGTTCGTCAGATGCATCGAGGTCCATCAGAAGCTCGAGCACTTCGTCGATAACTTCATCCGGGCGTGCTTCCGGGCGGTCGATCTTGTTGATGCAGACGATAACGGACAGATCCAGCTCGAGTGCTTTTTCAGCACGAATTTGGTCTGCGGCATAGCGCCCTCGAATGCGTCTACAACCAGAATAACGCCGTCTACCATTTTCAGAACTCGCTCAACCTCGCCGCCGAAGTCCGCATGGCCTGGGGTGTCGATGATGTTGATTTTCGTTCCTTTGTAGTAAACTGCTGTATTTTTGGAAAGAATGGTGATTCCACGCTCACGCTCGATATCGTTCGAGTCCATGACACGTTCCTGAACCTCCTGATTGGCACGGAAAACGCCACTCTGTTTCAGAAGCTCGTCTACCAGTGTAGTTTTACCATGATCGACATGGGCGATGATGGCAACGTTTCTTACATCTTCTCTCGTTGTTTTCATTTCTTCATTCCTCTTCCTATGGGTTGACCCTGCCGGGTTCAATTTTTCAAAATTTCAAGCCGGCCGGGAATGTTTATCACAGCACAAAGGCAGGTGCCTTGCCGTTTTGTCTCTGCTGGATGCCTGCCTATCTGAACTATTATAGCACAGAACAGAGTAAAAAAAACAGGGAAGATGTGACATTTTTTGTATTGCAATGGTAGAAAATACGAAGCATGTGGTGCGGTTTTTACAGAAACATATACAAAAAATTGGGCAGAATGCTGATTTGAATAGAAATTAAAAAAATCTGGAAAAAAGTGGTTCTGTAAAAAGAAATGTGGTTCATACATTAGGATTATAGATCAGCAAAGTACCGATCAGAAATCAATATTCAGAAAGAAAAGACAAAGGAAGGGGATTTTCATTATGGCAGACAAGATGATTGAAAACAATCAGGTGGTTATCATGGGAGAGATTGTCTCCCCGTTTACATTCAGCCATCAGGTATTCGGAGAGGGCTTTTACCTCGTCGATGTGATGGTCAAGCGGTTGAGTGAATCGCAGGACATCATTCCGGTGATGGTCTCCGAGCGGCTGGTGGACGTATCACAGGATTACCAGGGTGAGTGGATCTGCATCAGCGGTCAGTTCCGGTCCTACAACCGCCACGAGGAGAAGAAGAACCGTCTGGTACTCTCCGTATTTGCGCGGGAATTAAGCTTCGTGGAGGAAGAGGACGATTCCGTCAAATCCAACCAGATTTACCTCGATGGATACATATGTAAACCGCCGGTCTACCGGAAAACACCTCTGGGAAGAGAGATCGCCGACCTTCTGATCGCGGTCAACCGTCCGTATGGAAAATCAGATTATATCCCGTGCATCTGCTGGGGACGGAATGCGCGGTATGCCTCTGCGTTTGCCGTGGGCGGCCACGTTCTCATCTGGGGACGGATCCAGAGCCGGGAATATATGAAGCGGCTGAGCGAGACGGAAATGGAAAAGCGGACCGCATATGAGGTTTCGGTGAGCAAGCTGGAATATAGTGAGAGTTAAAGCGCGATCCGCTGTTGACAAGAAAATTTAATGATGCTATAGTAAAAGCAGAACTGAAGTGGATAGAGGTCGCATTACTTCAAGAGTACCTTTTCGGATGCCTCAGCAGCAAAAGAAGAAGAGGAAAAGGGAAGAATGCCGAAGGACATCCGGCGCTGAACCGGTATGCTCCTGGGCGCAGGTTGAAAAAATCTGCGACTGTCATCGAGAGATGGAGAGCTATCTGATCATAGATACTGCGTATGTGTGAATTTGGAGGCGATCTTATCTGGGATGAGGCGCCTCTTTTTTAAACGGAAAGTGAAATTTTCCGTGGGAGATAAGCTCCGGCGACTGATTTCTTATGGTTTTATCTGACACAACATACAGGAGGAAAAGAGAATGTCTATTTTTAAAGGTGCAGCTGTTGCAATTATCACACCGATGACCGAAACACAGGAAGTGAATTACGAAAAACTCGGAGAACTGATTGAGGAGCAGATCGCCGGCGGAACCGACGCCATCGTTATCTGCGGAACCACCGGTGAGGCTTCGACCCTGTCCCATGAGGAGCATCTGGATGCCATCAAATATACCGTGGAAAAAGTAAATCACAGAATCCCGGTAATTGCAGGAACCGGCTCCAACAGCACGGAGACAGCAATTTATCTGTCTCAGGAAGCAGAAAAATACGGCGTGGACGGACTTCTTCTCGTTTCTCCGTATTACAATAAAGCAACACAGAAGGGCCTGATTGCACACTTTACCGCAATCGCAGACAGCGTCAAAGTGCCGGTCATCCTTTACAACATTCAGGGCAGAACCGGCGTAAACATTGCACCGGAAACGATCGTCTATCTGTTCAACAACGTTGAGAATATCGTTGCAGTCAAAGAGGCTTCCGGAAACATTTCCCAGGTCGCAAAAATTATGCAGCTGACCGATGGAAAGATCGATCTGTACTCCGGAAACGACGATCAGGTTGTGCCGATCCTTTCCCTTGGCGGAAGCGGTGTAATCTCCGTTCTTTCCAACGTAGCACCGCGTGAGACCCACGACATGGTACAGAAATTCCTCGACGGCGATGTGGCCGGATCCAGAGAAATCCAGCTGAGAGCACTGCCGCTCATCGATGCGCTGTTCTGCGAAGTAAACCCGATTCCGGTAAAAGCAGCGCTGAACCTGATGGGCAAAGAAGTTGGACCGCTTCGTCTGCCGCTGACCGAGATGGAGCCGCAGAACCAGGAGCGCCTGGCAAAGGCTATGAAAGATTTTGGAATCAAACTGGCTTAAGTTAAGAATACACGAAGTAAAGAAGGAAAAAGACAATGGTTAAAATTATTATGCATGGCTGCAACGGCCATATGGGACAGGTCATCACCGGCCTGGTAAAAGAAGATGCAAATGCAGAAATCATAGCCGGAATCGATATGAACGACAACGGCCAGAACGATTATCCGGTATTCAAAAGCCTGGCAGAATGCGATGTTCCGGCAGACGTAGTCGTTGACTTTTCTTCCTACAAGGCAGCCGACGCACTGCTCGATGCCTGCAAGGAGAAAAAACCTTCCACTCGTCCTCTGCACCACAGGCCTCACCGAGGATCAGCTCAAAAAACGTGCAGGAGACCAGCAAAGAAATCCCGGTTCTCCGCTCTGCAAATATGTCCCTTGGTGTGAATACGCTGATGAAACTGGTACAGGCAGCTGCAAAAGTGCTTGCCGAAGCAGGCTTTGATATGGAAATCGTGGAGAAACACCACAAACTGAAATGCGATGCCCCGAGCGGAACGGCCATCGCCCTGGCTGACAGCCTGAATGAGGCAATGGACAACCAGTACCACTATGTTTATGACAGAAGCCAGCGCCACGAGCAGCGTGATCCGAAGGAAATCGGAATCTCTGCCGTACGCGGCGGCACGATCGTCGGAGATCACGATGTCATCTTCGCAGGACCGGACGAGGTTGTTATCCTTTCCCACAGGGCATATTCCAAAGGAGTTTTCGGAAAAGGAGCTGTAGAGGCTGCAAAATTCCTGGCTGGAAAACCGGCTGGCATGTATGACATGCAGGATGTCATTGCTGCGAAATAAGGCAGAAACAGGGAAAAAGTGAATAGAAACCAGAAAGTGCGCAACGAAAATGCGAAACGTTGCGCACTTTTTCTTTTCTTACAACGGGATTTTCGGAATTGAGGAAGTTATTTTGCAGAATATTTGGCAGAATACACAAGAAAAAATACGGAATATCAAAAGAGAACGTGAAAATCGCAAACGGTAATGGAAAAATCAATGCGCAACAAGGTAAAACGCTAAAGTTGCGCATTTTGCACAAAAAATAGTAAAACAGTATATTTCGACAAGAAATATCTTATAAAAACTGCGAATTGTAAACAATATGCCGAAATGATATGATAATGGCACAAAGAAAAACTAAAGAGTTGAGCAACAAAAAACGTTGCGCAAACAAGAAAGGGAATGAGAAGATGAAAAAGAATGGTTGGAAAGGGTTTTGCAAAAAGCTCTACAAGTACCGGGTATTTCTTCTGATGCTTGCACCGGCAGTAATTTATACCCTGATTTTTTCCTACTACCCGATGACAGGAATTGTAATGGCATTCAAAAAATACTCCTACGCAGGAGGTATCTGGGGAAGCCCGTGGAACGGATTTGATAACTTCAAGTTCTTCTTTAAATCAGGACAGGCCGGACTCGTTACCAGAAATACCGTGCTGTATAATCTGGCATTTATTGCGATCAACACGACGATGCAGATTGCCGTTGCCGTGCTTCTGACCGAGATCCGCAACAAACATTACCGTAAGATCACACAGTCGCTGATGTTTCTGCCGTATTTCATTTCCTGGGTTATCGTAGGAGTTATGGCATTCAATATTTTCAGTTCCGACTACGGTTTTCTAAACCGACTGATTGAAACCTTCGGTGGAACACCAATCAAGTTTTACACGACACCAAAGGCATGGCCGTTTATCCTTGTCTTCTTTAATGTATGGAAGGGAATCGGATACGGTTCTGTTATGTACCTGGCAGCGATTATGGGAATTGACACTTCGATTTATGAAGCAGCCCGCATCGACGGAGCAAACGTGTTCCAGCGAATTTTCAAAGTAACAATCCCGATGATCATGCCGACCACAATCATCCTGCTTCTGCTATCCGTCGGAGGCATCTTCAAAGGAAACTTTGATATGTTCTACAACCTGGTTGGAAGTAACGGTCTTCTGTACAACTACACCGATGTAATTGATACCCTGACGTTCCGTGCCTTAATCAGCAGCAACGACTTCGGAATGTCCGCAGCTGTTGGTCTGTATCAGTCGGTACTGTGCTTTATCACTGTCGTAATCGTAAACAAACTGGTTGGTCTTTATGATAAAGACTACACCTTATTCTAGGAGGGATGAAAAGTGGGATCTTCCAGTCATACAAGTAAAATCAAAAGAGGAAAAGATGCGGTTGCACTTGATATCATCGCGTACGGATTCTGCGGAATCATCGCGCTGGTCTGCCTCGTTCCTTTCATCATGATCGTATCCGGCTCGTTTTCTTCGGAATCGGCCATTATCCAGAACGGTTTCAGCCTTCTGCCGCAGGATTTCAGCCTGGAGGCATACAAAACCGTATTTAAAGATCCTATGGTTGTCTTCCGCGCATACGGCACGACCATCGGTCTGACCATCGTCGGAACGGTACTTGGTCTGCTGCTGCAGACTATGACAGCTTATGTACTGTCACGCAAGGAGTTTGAGTGGAGAAATCAGTTTTCGTTTTTCTTCTACTTTACCACTTTGTTTTCCGGCGGTCTTGTTCCGTACTACGTACTGATGACACAGACCCTGAATCTGCGGGACAGCTACCTTGCACTGCTCCTTCCGCTGCTGTTCAGCGTATACAACCTTCTGATCATGAAGAGTTACATCGTGGGACTTCCGGATTCTCTGATTGAAGCGGCCAAGATTGATGGCTGCGGCGAGTTCCGTATTCTGTTCCGGATTGTAATGCCGCTGATCAAACCGGCACTTGCTACCGTGGGCCTCTTCATTGCACTGGCTTATTGGAATGACTGGTACAATGCGATGCTGTATATCAAAGACACGAACAAGTATCCGCTGCAGTATTTCCTGTATCAGCAGGTTAATGATATTGAGGCATATAAAAAGCTTCTTGCAAACAACGCCGCAGGCTCTGCCGTCAGCGCAATCTCATTGCCGACCCAGTCCCTGAAAATGGCACTTACCATTGTAGTAACCGGCCCGATCGTTCTGGCATATCCGCTGGTACAGAAATACTTTGTACAGGGTATCACAATCGGAGCAGTCAAAGGCTGATACAAATCATGTTAATTTAACTGAATCAAGTAAGTCCCCTGCTTCCATTGCGAAAAGCAATAAGCAGGCGGGTGGGGACTTGCTTGTATCAGGAGGAGTGCAAGCTCCTTCTGATAAACTGCGGAGCAGTTATTCGGTTATGAGCAAGTAGCAAAGCGGATTGCGAATATCCGCTTGAATTACACATTATATTTATGAAGGAGGTTCTTTATGAAAAAGAGCACAAAAAAACTGGTATCTGTATTACTTGCATCCGCAATGGCAGCCGGCATGCTGGCAGGATGCGGTTCCGGCAACGGAAAGGGAAGCACGGGCGACAGCAAAAGCAGCTCCGCAGCTTCCGGCACATCGGGAGACAACCTGAGTGCAGACACTTCGGAGCATGTCGATCTGACGATGTATCTGATCGGCGACCGTACCCCGGATTTTGATGAGGTTTACGCCAAAATCAATGAGATTCTGGAAGAGAAGCTGAACTGCTCTCTGAACGTAGAATTCCTTTCCTGGGGCGAGCATGACACGAAATATTCCCTGCTGTTCTCCTCACAGGAAGATTTTGACCTGATCTTTACCGCATCGAGCTGGTGCCATTACGAGCAGACCGTTTCCCTCGGCGGATTTGCACCGCTTTCTGAGGACTTTATCAAAACGTATGCACCGGATATCTGGGAGGTTGTTCCGGAAATGGCATGGGAGCAGGCAAAGATTGACGGACAAATCTACATGGTTCCGAGCTATGCCAACGAGTTTGGTCAGGAAGTTCTGGCAGTGCGCGGTGACCTGATGGAAAAATACGGTATGGATGATATTACATCCTGGGATGACCTGATGAAGTTCTACAAAGCATGTGCAGCAGACGGTATCTATGCAAGTCAGGGCGGACCGTGGTATCCATTCTTCCAGTCCCAGGGCTATTCCACAACGGGCGGAGCACCGAAGGGCGGCGAGCTGATTCTGTATCATACCCAGGATCCGAAAGATCTTGAATTCCAGTACATCGGTGAATGGGATGCGTTCCGTGAGTACTGCCAGGAGATGAAAGACCTGGTAGACGCCGGAGCATGGTCCAGCGACGTATTAAACAGCAGCGATGAGAGACAGACCGGACTTCTGACCGGAAGAACAGCAAGCATGAGCTGGAATCTCGGAACCTGTCTTACCTACGGAAAACAGGCAAATGAGGAACATCCGGATTGGAATGTAACGATGGTAGACCCGAACAAAAACCTGTCGAAAAAAGTAAACTCTTACATCAACAACGGTGTTGCCATCAACGCAAACAGTAAAAACAAAGAGAGAGCCATGATGGTATTAAATGAATTCTACACCAACCCGGATGTTTACGATCTGGCTATGCTCGGTATCGAAGGAAAGCACTGGGAAGCAGTCGGTGATGATCAGTACAAAGTTATTGATGAGAGCGGCTATGGTGTAGCAAGTAACTGCAACTGGGGATGGAACAACTGCACCATCCAGAGAGAGGAATATCTTGAGAACAGAACGGCTCTGGACGACAAGTATGAAAGCATCAAAGATGCCTTCAACAACAACATCAAAGAAGATCATGTTTACGACGGATTTAACTTTGATTCCAGCAATGTAAGTACACAGTTTGCAGCAGTAGAGGCAGCCATCGACAATTATTATAACCCGCTGATCAACGGTCTCGTTGACGATGTGGACGCTTCCATCGATGCCATGAACGCAGCTATGGACAGCGCCGGAATCCAGGATATTCTGGATGAGATGAACCGTCAGGCAGCAGAGTATGTAGCGGAGAAAGAAGAAAAATAAAACAGTAAAATAAAACAGGGAATGGACGCGCTGGTCTGCCAGAAGCTCCGGCGCGGCCGTTCCTTCTTTTAGAGATCAAGTGATGGTTCAAAAAGCTTTGAGGGATGACTTGATTTCTAACAGCATTCGTATTAAATATAAAAATATAGGAATTTTTCAAATTTAACAGAAAGTGACAGGGTATTTTTATGACACTGGAGGAAATTGCAAAAGAGATAGGGGTATCAAAAAGTACCGTTTCCCGTGCACTGTCCGGTAAGGGCAGAATCGGAGAGAAGACCAGAAACCGGATTCTCGAGGTGGCAAAACGGGGAGAAGAGCGGGAGGAGATGGCGCGGACCCGAACGGTGACGCACAACATCGGCGTGGTACTGCCTTCAGACGTTTATTATGGAAGCGGTGTTTATTTCCAGAACTGTCTGCTCGGCGTCTGCGAATCGGCATCGATGCTCGGGTACAATGTGCTGATTACGACGAGCAACGCGCATGATATTTCAGAGCTGCAGTCGCTGGTGGAGTCGAACCGGGTGGATGGTATGCTCCTGACACGTGCGCTTGAGGATGACCGTGCGCTGCAGTATTTAAGTCAGGCAAATTTCCCGACAGCACTGACGGGAACATGCCGGTATGACAACATTATCCAGGTGGATACCGACAATGAGGGTGCGGCAGAGAAAATGACAACGCTGCTGATCGGAAAGGGATTCCGCAGATTTGCGTTTCTTGTCAAGGATATGAGCTATAACGTAGACCGCAAGCGTCACGAAGGTTTCTGCCGGGCGCTGATTAAAAATGGAATTTCCGAGAAGGATCAGCTTTTCTACAATGGTTCGATCCGTATGGAGTTTCTGGATGCGATCATTGAAAATATTATATCCAAAAAAGTGGAATGCATCATCTGTGGCGACGACGAGATTTGTACGATGGTGATGTCCCGGCTCCAGGCGGAAGGCTATCGAATTCCCAAGGACGTCGCGATTGCTTCGCTCTACAACAGCACCAATCTGGACTGCTATTCCCCTGCAGTTACAGCAGTCAGTGTGGCAGCATCCCAGATGGGAGGCACAGCCGTGCGTCAGCTGATCCAGCGGCTCCGAGGGGAAAATTATGAGAAGAAGACGATGCTGGATTACGACATTTTATTCCGAAAATCGACAAACTAACGTAGCAGGGAGGACAGAACAATGGAATTTCAGAAGGGAATGGATCTATCTTTTATACCGGAGCTGGAAGATGCCGGAGTACAGGTGAAGGACTTTGACGGAACTGTTATGGATCCGCTGGATCTCGTTCAGAAATACGGGGTAAATTCCGTACGGCTCCGTATTTGGAATGCGCCGGAGCATGTCAGGGAGTCCGGCGGATACTGCAGCTATGCGCATACACTGGCGATGGCAAAACGGATCCGGGCACATGGCATGAGCTTTATGCTGGATTTCCATTATTCTGATTTCTGGGCGGATCCCGGTCAGCAGAGAAAGCCGAAAGATTGGGAAAACTTAAGCTTTAAAGAATTAAAAGAGGCTGTTTTTCTTATACAAGAGATACGCTGACGGCATTAAAAGAGGAGGACGTTCTGCCGGATATTGTTCAGATCGGAAATGAGATCCGAAGCGGCCTTCTGTTTCCGGACGGAGAGCTGCCGGATTATACAAAAATGGTACAGCTTGTAAATGCCGGAATCCGCGGTGCGCGGGCTGCAGCCGGAAAAGATGAGATGCAGGTTATGATCCATCTCGACCAGGGCGGACGGTATTTCTATCTGAAAGAGTGGTTTGACTGTTCCTTTGAGGCAGGACTCGAGGATTTTGACCTGATCGGACTTTCCTATTATCCATTCTGGCACGGCACTTTCACGGATCTGAAAGAGACAATGACGAAGCTGATCCAGGATTACAAAAAGCCGATTATGGTCGTTGAGACGGCGCATGCATGGAGAAAGAGTGCGCATGGGTTTATCGATGAACAGCAGGAAAAAATCGCAGGATTTCCGGCGACGCCTGCCGGACAGAAGCAGGTGCTGGATCTGGTTGCCAATATCGTTGCTTCGCTGCCGGATGAAATGGGGCAGGGTATCTATTACTGGGAACCGATCTGTGTTCCGAAAGACGGTGAGGGCGGCTGGTCGGAAAATATGGGTCTGCTGGAGGAGAAGGGAACCATCATGGAGGGCATTCGTTCTTTCCTGTTTACACGGAATGATGCCTGTCCGGAAAAACCGGCCAAGATTTACGAGCCGGAGCCAATGACCGTAGTAAAAGACGAAGCATGCGGTCTGCCGGAGATGCTCCCGGTTTTGCTGTATGACGGAATGGTGGAGCAGCGGCGGGTAAACTGGAACGAAGTGCCGGACACACGCGTGACAGGCGAATATGATGTGACAGGAAATGTGGAAGGTGTTCCGTTTGCTGCACATGCGAAGATCTGCGTGGTGGAAGAGCTGCCGGAGGCGGAGAATCTGTTGCTCGATGTCGGCTGGGAAGACGGCCTGGCGCGCTGGAACGTAGAAAAATCCGAGGATGCCGTTGCAGTACAGCTGTTTCCGGAGTTTGTCGATCCGTTCCCAGCTCCGCCGGTGAATGCGGTACGCGTAGAAGCACCGAAAAACTTTACGTTTTCGATCTGCCAGACGGTAAAGGTACAGGAGGCAGGAACGTATACATTATCTGTTGCCTTTCAGGGAACCGATACAACAAATGTGGATGTGCGGCTGTTCCTCAATACGGAAGAGGGAAAAGAAGAGACTGTGATTCATCCGACAGAACATGCATGGACCGGCTACAAAGTGACATGCGAAATCAGAAAACCGCAGGAAGTCACTGCCGGAATCCGAATTTCATCGCCGCCGATGTACGGCATGATGCGGAATTTCTGTCTGCAGACAGTAAAAAGAGAGGGACAATAAGACGATGAGAGCAGAGTACAGCTATTGCAGGGATTATCTGATTAAAAATGGAAAACCGTGGTTTCCGGTGATGGGCGAAATGCATTACAGTCGGTACCGCAAAGAGTGGTGGGAGGAATCACTGCGCAAAATAAAGGCGGGCGGAGTTTCTGTCGTCTCGGCCTATGTGATCTGGATTCACCACGAGGAAGAGGAAAATGTGTTTGATTTTGAAGGATGCCGGGATATCGGAACGTTTGTAAGACTGTGCCGGAAAGTCGGACTGTCGGTATTCTTGCGTATCGGACCGTTTGTGCACGGGGAAGTGCGGAACGGCGGATTCCCGGACTGGATCATCGAGAGAGAGAAAGAGGGCATGGCGATCCGCTGTAACAACGAGGAATATCTTGGCTATGTCAGACGGTTCTGGAAAAAGGTTTATGCGCAGGTCGATGGATGCATGGAAAAGGACGGCGGTCCGGTGATCGGTATTCAGATCGAGAATGAGTACGGCCACGTCGGCGGTCTGCAGGGACCGGAGGGCGAGGCGCATATCCGCACATTGACAGCAATGGCAAAGGAAATTGGCTTTGATGTGCCGCTGTACACGGCGACCGGTTGGGGCGGAGCCTGCATCGGCGATCTGCTTCCGGTCATGGGCGGCTACTGTGAAGCACCATGGGATCAGAGAACGTGCGAGATTGAGCCGAACGCAAACTTTGTGTTCAGCCACACAAGGAACGATGCACTGATTGCGTGTGATCATCATGTGGAAAATGCAAACAGTTACAACGAGGAGGATTTTCCGTTTTTGACGGCAGAACTTGGAGGCGGGCTTCAGGTTACCATGCACAGAAGACCGGTGGCGAAGGGATGCGATGTCGGAGCGATGTCTACCGTAAAAATGGGAAGTGGAGCAGGGCTGCTCGGCTACTATATGTACCACGGCGGCAGCAATCCGAAGGGAAAACTGTCCACCCTGCAGGAGAGCCGCGCGACAGGATATCTGAACGACCTGCCGGAGATCAATTACGATTTCAACGCGCCGATCCGGCAGTACGGAACAATCTCGGACAGCTATCGGGAGATCAAGCTGCTGGCGCTGTTTTTGAATGATTTTGGCGAGGATATGGCCTCACTTCGGTCTGAAATTCCAACGATAAGGATTCTGCCGGGAGATATGCACACGGTTCGGACAGCGTGCCGTCACGATGCGGACCATGGATACGTCTTTTTTAACAATTACCAGAGAAGATGGAAGATGGATGATCATCCACAGGTGAAACTGGAGGGACTCCTGGATGGAAAAGCGAGCGTGGGATTTCCGGCATTTGACCTGAAAGAGGGAATGTATGGATTTTTTCCGTACAATATGAAACTAAACGATGCGGTTCTTCACACGGCACTTGCCACACCGCTCTGCGTTTTACATACGAAAAAGGGAGATGCGTTCGTATTTTACGGTGATCTCGACCCGCAGATTCAGTGGGAGGGCGATGCGCGCGCAGAACTCTGCCTGATTTCCCGGCAGGAGGCGCTGAATGCATGGAAGGTGCATCTGGATCAGGATTATCTCGTTCTTTCCGAAAATTATGTCTGGGAAGAAAACGGTGAGCTTGTTGTGACAGGCAGTGGAAAAACCATGATCGCTGTGTATCCGGCAGTGGAAAAAGGCATTGTGGATTTCAAAGAGTGTGGAAAAAGAGGAAACTTTACGCTGTATGAGCGTATTTACAAAGCACAGGAGCCGGAGGCAGAGCTTGTCTGCAAAGAGCAGGATAAAGAGAAAGCAGTATACGAACTGAAGCTTGCTTATCCGGGCGAAAAAAATTATCACGATGCGTTTGCTTTTCTGACCTGGTACGGAAACCGTATGGAAGTGTTTGATGGGGAAGAGAAAATCAACGATTATTTCTATACCGGTCAGGAGGCCCTGTTAAGCCTTGGCTATTTTGAGTTTCCGGAGAAACTGAAACTCGTTGTCTATCCTCTGCATCCGGGTGATCCGATTTTTCTGGAAAAGCAGCCGGATGCAGCGGATGGATGTGCCTGCAAAATTGAGAAGCTGCACGTAGAGACGATATTTCGATGAACAGAGAAAGGAAAACGAACATGAACCAGAGTGGATTTATCTATGGAGGGGATTATAACCCGGAGCAGTGGCTTGCGATGCCGGAAATTCTGGAGCAGGATATCGAATATATGAAGGAGGCGCATATCAACGAGGTGACGCTTGGTGTCTTTTCCTGGTCTGTGCTCGAGCCGGAGGAGGGTGTATACCACCTGGAATGGCTGGAAAAGATCATGGATCAGCTGTATAAGAATGAGATTTCAGTAATTCTCTCGACACCGTCTGCAGCACGCCCGAAGTGGCTTGCAGACAAATACCCGGAGGTACTGCGCGTAAACGCGGACCGCACGAAAAATCTGTTCGGCGGACGCCATAATCACTGTTATACTTCGCCGGTTTACCGGGAAAAGGTGGGGAAAATTGATCGCCTGCTGAGCGAGAAGTTTGGAAAGCACCCGGCGGTAAAAATGTGGCACATTTCGAATGAACTGAGTGGAGAATGCCATTGCCCGCTCTGCCAGAAGGCATTTCAGGGGTGGCTGAAGAAAAAATATGAGACGATTGATGCATTGAATATGTCGTGGAATACAACGTTCTGGAGCCATTCGTATCAGAATTTTGAGCAGATTGAGAGTCCGTCCCCAAAGGGTGAGATGGGGCTTCACGGACTGAATCTTGACTGGAAACGGTTTGTGACAGATCAGACAGCAGACTTTGTTGCCTGGGAAAAAGCAGCGATCCGCGCGGGCGGTTCCGAACTTCCGGTGACAATCAACATGATGTATGATTTCCAGGGACTGAATTATCATAAGTTCAAGGATCTGATTGATGTGGTGTCATGGGATAATTATCCGACCTGGCACAAGGAAGCAGAAGAGGTGACTGCGCTTGATGCGGCACTGCAGCACGATTTTATGCGGAGTTTGATGAAAAAACCGTTCCTTCTGATGGAGTCCTGCCCGACAAGCACGAACTGGCAGAGTGTCAGCAAGCTGAAACGGCCTGGGCTTTTAAAGGCGGCATCGCTGCAGGCAGTGGCGCATGGTTCCGACAGTGTCCAGTATTTCCAGATCCGCCAGAGCCGCGGTGCGAGCGAGAAGTTCCACGGGGCGGTCATTGACCACTACGGCGGAAAGGATACGCGCGTGTTCCGTGAGGTGACAGAGACGGGCGAGGCGCTTTTGGATCTGGCGCAGATTGCGGGAAGCACGACGAAGGCACAGGCTGCAATTTTGCATGACTGCGAAAGCCGCTGGGCCATGGAGGATGCGCAGGGACCACGGAATATGGGACTGCATTACATGAATACCGTGAAGAAAGTATATGGCGGTCTTCGGAAACTGGGTGTGAATGTGGATTTCCTTGATATGGAGGAGAGTCTTTCCGGCTACCGGATTGTCTTTGCACCGATGCTGTATCTGTTTCGGGCCGGAATTGAGGAAAAAATCCGGAATTTCGTGGCAGACGGCGGCACCTTTGTGATGACATACTGGTCGGGAGTTGTGGATGAAAACGACCTCTGTTTCCTCGGCGGAACCCCGCACGGACTGATGGATGTATTCGGCCTGCGGAGCACCGAGCTGGACGCATTGTATGATCAGGATGTGAATGCGGGTGTGGGAGAAGGAAAGACATATGAAATCCGAAATTTCTGCGACCTGGTAAAAACGAACGGTGCCGAAACGCTGCTGGCATACCGTGACGATTTCTATGCGGGATATCCGGCACTGACGAAAAATGTATTTGGAGAGGGCGAGGCGTATTATGTCTGCGCAGATTTTGAACAGGCATTTTACGATGACTTCTGCCGGAAATTGGCAGAAGAAAAAGGCCTGGAACGCGCGGCAGCCGAAATCCCGGAAGGGCTCGATGTTGCAACAAGGGAGGATGAGAAATACAAGTATCTGTTTGTACAGAACTACGGAGCTGAACCGGCTGCATTTCCGATGGATACGGAAACATACCAGCCGATGACGGGAGAGTATGATGGAGTGGTCAGAAGATTTGAGACGGTTGTGTTTCGAAAAGAAAAATAGAAGTTAGGGAATAGAAACAGACGGCAGGCTGTGTGTGAGTACACAGCCTGCCGTCTTTTGAATGGACGGTTATTTCAGTTCCTGTTCCGCCTTTTTCCAGACCTCTTCGTCCAGATCGGTCAGTGCCAGTGCATCGGCGAGTTCACGCACTCGTTTTACGGTGAGATAAAAATAATTCACGCCGCAGGTCAATGTCCGTTTTAAGGAACGGGCAAGGACACTGCCATGCGTTTCCAGCCCGGCGCGGTCGAATTCGGCGAGGTAGCCTTCGAGATCGTAGGGAATCTGAAAACATTCGATCTGCCATGTGCTGTTTTCCAGCGTCAGAATCGCGAAATGGGCATGGCCGCCGACTCCATCAAGCGCAAGCCCAAGGGAACCGGGATTCAGGTATGTTTTTTCGGCATATTCTCTTTGCTCCTGCTTGTGGCTGTGCCCGCCGAGCAGGATTGCGGCATCGAGATTTTTCAGATGGGACAGCAAAAGCTCCGGATGCAGACCGAAATTCCCACGGAGTTCTCCGGGCGCGCCGTGACAGAGACGAAGTGCCGGGAAGAGAGATTCGCGGCAGGTATCCGGTGTGATTTCTTCCTGCGGAACAAAAACAGGAATCAGCCGGCCTGATTCATTTATTTTTCCGACCAGAACACCGTCTGTCGGCAGATGTTCGAAAAATTCCAGATCCTGTCCGGTAAGATTCCGAAACGTATAATCCAAAAGTCCGCTTGTCGAGGAACCTGCCTTCCAGTTCTGCGGATGCCGGATATTTTCCAGCAGATATTCTTCCCTGTTTCCCCGCACCAGATAGCAGGGAAACTCCTCCTGCATTTCGCGAAGCACTCTCATCATCCGTTGCGGAAAAGGCCCGTCTGTTACAAAATCTCCCAGCCCGATGATACCGTCGATCTCCTGACTGCGAAGAAATGCCAGCACCTTTGCGAGCGCATAATAATTCCCGTGAAGATCACTGATTACTGCTAATTTCATGTGTCGTCCTTTCTGTGATATTGAGTCAAAAGGTGTTTTGTCCCAACATCTCTCTATATCAAAATTATAAAATGCGAGATACTGTTTCGATTTTATCAGATGGAGAGAAAGAACGCAATTTAAAAACCTGCTGACAGAAAAAGCATGTTATGATAAGATCAAAGGCAGAGAGTTTCGAATATCTTTACTGTCGGAGGGAATGTATGATTAATCGGGAAGACATGCTGGAGCTGACGAGGAGGATGACGCCGGCGCGGACTTCGTTTGTGCGGATGGCGGGTTGCTATACGGATTCGGGTGGGGAGTATGACGGCAGTTTCAACATTCATTTTCTGAAACTGTCCGGTTCGGAAAAGGCCAGGAATCTGGCGATTGCCAAGAAAATTCCGTTTGCGGAATCGAATGAGAAGCTGCGGGAATACCGTTTTCCGGAAACATCCCAGGGGCCGGGCAGTATCTGGCAGATGCTGATGGCGCTGCGGGAATGCGGACTGAAGAACGATGCGCTGTTGGAAACGTTCTATGATATCCTGATCGAAGGATTGCAGATTCACGGGGCTTATGCCATTTACATGTTTTATGACCGGTATGATATTCCTGCAAAGGCTTCCGATAAAGAGCGCCTGGGGGAATCCGAGGAGATGTTCCCCTATCTGATCTGCGCTGTCTGCCCGCTGGTTGGAGAATACGAGCCGGGAAATCCTATCTGTGGATTCCTGTTCCCTGCCTTTGTGGACCGGAGCGGAGATCTGGAACGGGTTGATATTTATGCAGAGCGTGCAGCGTGGGGCGATCAGATGGCCAGCATTCTTGGCGCAAAGGGCAGAAAATTCAGATGCGGTCTGTAAAAGAAAAAATCAAAATTGACGGATCAAACCAGGTGCTGATGTGCCTGGCAGTAAAAAAACTTCCCGGCGAACCTGCATATATCGTTCGCCAAGGGAAGTTTTTTAGATACGGGAGCAGCAGAAGTGCATATTTACTGTGCCATCCCCGCTCCATTCTGTGTAGTTGCTCCGTTTTCCTGCGGATTCTGCGTCTCATTGTCGCCGCCGCTTACCACATCGTCCACCGCGCGGCCGACATCCTCAACGCCCTCACCGACACCACGGGTCACATCTTCAGCGGCGTCGCCGACATCATCTCCAAGGGTATTTCTATCCCCGGTATTTGTACCGTTCGTACCGTTGGCATTCCCATCGGTGCCCTCCGTCACATCATTTACATTGTCGTTTGACGGCATCTCTGTCGTATGGACATCGTTTCTGTTATCCGTCTGTCCCATGTCGCTCTCCGTGTTGGTATTGCCATTTCCGGTGTCATTCGTGGTGTTGTTTCCACAGGCCGTCATCCCGGCCAGTAATACCGCCAATGCCAGCGTCATATACACTCTTCTGATTTTTCTCATCTTCAAAATCTCCTTTCCCTAACAGTGTCTGGACAGTTGCTAGTATTTGAAAAATGCCGGAAAATATACGGAAAAAAGAGGCTTTTGGAAATCTTGACAAAGGAAGTAAAAAACACTAAAACAAAAAGTACGAAAACGGACTAAAAACGAAAACAGGATATATCGAAATGGAAGTCAATCCGGCAAACCGGCGGGAAAAAATCATCAGTCTGACTGAAACGGGAAAACAGTATGCGAGAGAGCTGGTTCTTCCGCTGTTTCAGTCCGAGGAGGAAGCGGCGGCGCAGTTTACGGAGCAGGAGATGACAGAAGCAATCCGGATGCAGGAAAAATTTGCCGACGCACTGGCAAAGAGTATGGAGGAAAAGGTATCCATAGTTCACAATCTGTCCGCTTCGTGATATGATAACAGCAGAATTCGAAAAGGAGAGAAAGAGAATGAAAGAAGAACTGAAGAAATCCCTTCGCACCTACGGCGCCCTGCTGCTGCTCGGTGTGACCGGCGTTCCGCTCGGTGCGGCAGTCGGTCTGATTGAGGCGCTGTTCTGCCGTCTGCTTTTGAAAGTCACGGCTATTCGCGTGGCACATCTTTTCTGGTGTCTGCCGTTTCTCGCTATGGCAGGTCTTGTGATCGTGGCAGTCAATCAGAAATTCGGTGGCAGGGGAAAAGGAGGCATGAGTCTGATTTTTGATGTAGCGTATGAGGAGGAGACAGAGCTTCCGCTTTGCATGATTCCGCTGGCAATGCTCTCAACGGCGTTGACGCATCTGTTCGGTGGAAGTGCCGGCAGGGAGGGTGTTGCCGTTCAGATCGGTGCTGTGTTTTCCTATTTTGCCGGTAAAAAATTACCGTTTAAAAACGCGCCCGGTATCTTTCTGGTAACCGGTATGGCTGCCGGCTTTGCGGGCATGTTCGGAACGCCGATTGCAGCTGTGATCTTTGCAGTAGAAGTGCTCGCTGCAGGTGAAATGCGGTACGAGGCACTGCTTCCGGCGTTTACCGCATCTTTCTCTGCGAGCGCTGTAGCTTCCCTGCTTGGAATCCGCAAAGAAAATCTGGCTGTCCACATCAGCGAAAGCCTGACACCGTTCCTGCTGGTGCGTCTGATTACACTTGGTATTATTTTTGGAATCACAGGCGGCCTCTTCGCCTGGTGCTTAAAGCACACGAAAAAATATCTCGGCGAAAAAATCAAAAATCCGCTGGTGCGTGTTTTCTCCATCGGTGTTATCCTTAGCATTCTGTTCCTGCTTCTGTACCGCGGACGGTATTGCGGCTTTGGAACGAATCTGGTGGAAGCGGTATTTCATGGGGAAAAGGTATATGCATATGACTGGGCGCTGAAATTTATCCTGACAATTCTGACGCTGTCCGCCGGGTTTCAGGGCGGCGAGGTAACACCGCTGTTTACCATCGGAGCAACCCTGGGAGCAGTCCTTGGCAATCTGTTCGGTATTCCGGTGGAGCTTTCCGCGGCGCTTGGCTATGCGGCGGTTTTCGGCGGCGGAACCAATACCTTACTGGCGGCTATTTTCATCGGCGGCGAGATTTTTGGCTACGATTATCTGCCATATTTCTTTATTGTCTGCACCGCGGCCTACGTATTCAACCGCAACAGCTCGATCTATTCCCGCCAGAAACTGACGAAATACAGCTGCTGATAACAGAAACGTCACAAAGTTATCACACACCGTTACGTGTTACAGTTCACTGGTGCCCAGCGAACTGTAACATTCGCAACCCTCATTTAAAGTTTTGCTTCGCAAAAGGAGGGTTGCTCACACCTGAAACATGTTCTTACGCAGCGAAACAGCAAGTGTTTCACTGCTGAGTGAACAGTAACGGTTACGTTACGATACGGGTTGACGCGTTTCCGGGAATGAGGTTATACTAGAGGTATCATATACGAAAAAGGAGTAACGAATTATGAAAGGTATCGTACTTGCCGGAGGTTCCGGCACACGTCTTTATCCGTTAACTATGGTAACATCGAAACAGCTTCTCCCGATCTATGACAAGCCGATGATCTATTATCCGCTGTCTGTTCTTATGAATGCAGGCATCCGCGACATCCTGATCATCTCCACCCCGCAGGACACCCCGCGTTTCGAGGCACTGCTCGGTGACGGCCATCAGTTCGGTGTACAGCTTTCCTACAAGGTACAGCCAAGCCCGGACGGACTGGCACAGGCCTTCATCATCGGCGAGGAGTTCATCGGGGATGATTCCGTTGCCATGGTGCTCGGCGACAATATCTTCTTCGGACACGGTCTGAACAAACGCCTGAAAGCAGCAGTAGAAAACGCTGAGACCGGAAAAGGCGCAACCGTATTCGGCTATTATGTAGATGATCCGGAGCGTTTCGGGATCGTAGAATTTGACTCCGAGGGAAAAGCCATCTCCATCGAAGAGAAACCGGAGAAACCGAAATCAAACTATTGTGTTACAGGTCTGTACTTCTATGACAACAAAGTCGTAGAGTATGCAAAGAACCTGAAACCGTCACCGCGCGGAGAACTTGAGATCACCGACCTGAACCGGATCTATCTGGAAGACGGCAGCCTGAACGTTGAGCTTCTTGGACAGGGCTTTACCTGGCTGGATACCGGTACACATGAGAGTCTGGTAGAGGCAACCAACTTCGTAAAAACCATCGAGACGCATCAGCACCGCAAGATTGCGTGCCTCGAGGAGATCGGTTACCTGAACGGCTGGATCGGCAAAGACCAGCTTCTGACCGACATCGAGCCACTGAAGAAAAACCAGTACGGCCAGTACTTGATGGATGTGATGAACGGAAAATATATCGACAAATAAAAGCGAACAGCGTTGAAGAAAACTGCCCCGGAAGAAAAATCCGGGGCAGTTTTTGAAAAAAGTGCTTGACCATGACATAACGTCATCCTTTATACTCATGGTACAAACAGAAAATCAGACTGAAAAACAAGAGACAGACAAAACATAACGATAACAAAATCAGAAAAAAGGAGAACCATTATGAGAGTATTTGTAACAGGTGTAAAAGGCCAGCTCGGCCATGACGTCATGAATGAACTTGCAAAACGCGGTCATGAAGGAATCGGCGTTGATATTGAAGAAATGGATATCACCGATGCAGAAAGCGTAAGAAAAGTCATTACCGAAGCAAACCCGGATGTCGTAATCCACTGTGCAGCATGGACCGCTGTAGACCTTGCTGAGGATGATGACAAAAAAGAAAAAGTACATCAGGTCAATGCAGTCGGAACCGAGAACATCGCAAAAGTCTGCCATGACCTTGACTGCAAAATGATCTACATCTCCACCGACTACGTATTCGACGGCCAGGGTACCCGCCCGTGGGAGCCGGATGATGAGCGTCATCCGCTGAACGTATACGGCCAGACGAAATACGAGGGAGAGCTCGCGGTAGAGAAATGGGTGAAAAAATTCTACATCGTCCGCATCGCATGGGTATTCGGCGTGAACGGAAAGAACTTCATCAAGACCATGCTGAACCTTGGAAAGACACACGATCATCTGACTGTTGTAGATGATCAGGTAGGAAGCCCGACCTACACCTACGACCTGTCCCGCCTGCTTGTTGACATGGCAGAGAAAGAGAACTACGGCCGCTACCATGCAACAAACGAGGGACTCTGCTCCTGGTATGAGTTCGCCTGCGAGATTTTCAAACAGGCCGCTGAGATCGATCCGGCTTACGGAAAAGTAAGTGTATCACCGGTAAGCTCTGACCAGTACCCGGCAAAAGCAAAACGTCCGTCCAACAGCCGCATGAGCAAAGAGAAACTGACCGAGAACGGATTCGAGAAACTGCCGACCTGGCAGGATGCGCTGCACAGATATCTGCGCGAGATCGAATTCTGATAGCAAACCCCGAAAATAACGCAAAAAAGCAGTGCTGAATTTTTTTATCCTCTTCCGGCAAGAAGACACGTTCTGCGGTGGGAGATGAATTTATAGCAAGACCAGAAAATAACGCAAAAAATTCAGCACTGCAGAACGTGAATTACTGCGTCACGGATTTTCGTCGTACCCCGGTACGCCTTCAAATCCGTTCCTTGTAATTCGCGCCCTGCAGCACTGCCTTTTTTGCGTTATTTTCTG
>ENA-OQNJ01000096-OQNJ01000096.1-human-gut-metagenome-genome-assembly--contig:-NODE-96-length-21163-cov-3.503375_pt1 | contig 21163 bp, 19 predicted proteins | sample MGYA00242630_ERZ504882 | MGnify/ENA primary metagenome ERZ504882 (study PRJEB26092, sample SAMD00036408) | human gut metagenome | host: Homo sapiens | study: EMG produced TPA metagenomics assembly of... | reverse complement strand
AGTTTTCTCTGAGTCATGCTTGTGCCTTCAGGCACTGTCATTATTATTTTAGTGGGTGTTCTCACAATCTTTCGCTGCTTGCCTTCATATATCACCTGTAGGCGATATGGTTTTCCCCACAAATAATGTGACTCCCCAGATACATACTCTCGTTTGCTTTGCCTCTCCTGTGACAGCATCCTATCACGCACCTTGGTAATTTCCTGGAGTTTTCCCAATACAAACAGCTTGACTTCATCCATTGTAATCCCTGTTGGGGCACTCACCGTAATATCACCTTCTGGCGGTTTCACTCGAATATACAGATTCTTCAGATTCTTTTTCCGAGTCACCTCAATTGTTAGTTCACCAATCAATAAATTTTCACTACGCATCATATTCTTCCTGCCTCTGTGCTATATCGAAGACCTGATTAGTTTCCTCTTCAGCTTTGTCTTTGCTATAGCTATGAAGCAATAACTTTTCATAAATAGCAAGTCTAATTTTCTGCTGTTTCTGCCGATTTTTCTTCCATGCTGGTCGTATTGCGATGCGAATAGCTCCATCTACATCAACGGTCAACTCCAAATCCTCCTCAAAGTAATCAAACAGCGCTCGTCTGGCCGCACTATTCTTCACTTCATCCGGATAATCTCCATTATCTTCCGGATGAAGGATTGCCTCAGCCATTTCCACGACCTGTTTCAAATATTCCTGGTAGCTCATCGCTGCCACTTTTCGCTGCATGATGATTTTCTTCAGCATTTCTGACAGCTTGCCATAATACACGGGATTCGAACTCATCTTCTTGACGATTTCATGCTGCAGGTTATTGTCAATGGTCTCTGCCTTTGCCTCATTATCTCCTGGGAGGTCTTTTACCAAATCAGCAGGTGTAGTGGTCTTGCCCTGAAGCAATAATTCAACAATGGACATATTCCCAAGCTCACTGACCACCTTGGTTTCCTCTGCACGAATATAGGTATCAAGAATATAGCGCATGTCTGCCTCATAAGGCTTCAAATCAATATAATCGCAACTTGCCAGTTTAATCATTTCCTTGATTTTGTTATATCCTGAAATCTCTCTGCGCAGATGCTCGACATCCTCCTCTGTATATCCATAATCTGATACAAGTCGATCGCAACAATTTGCAAAAGAACGAGAAAGAGACGCTGTCAGCCCATAAAGAGTATCCCTCCGAGCAGTCTTCTCATCACTTTCGCTATCCTCGCCACAAAAATATTCTATGTAATCTGTATCTGCCTGCGGTGCCGGAACATTTTCGACCAGTGCATCCAATGATGACAATGTTCCTGTCAATTCAGAATTTGCCTCATCGTAGCGATTTTTAATCAGACCTTCGACATCTTCTTTATCATATCCGTCAAACGCCTCTGAGGTATAATCCGCTACAGCAAGCTGCACATTGCGGAACAAATCCATATAATCTACAATGTATCCATAATCCTTGTCTTCTCCATCCGGTCGGTTAACACGACAAATAGCCTGGAAAAGGTCATGATTGCGCATGGATTTATCAATATATAGATAAGTTGCACTCGGAGCATCAAAGCCAGTCAGCAGTTTATCCACTACAATCAGCAGTTTCATCTGCGCCGGCTCATCAATAAATTTAACCTTTACTTCTTCTTCGAATTCAGACAGCTTTTTGCCATTGAGCATTCGTTCGTATATTTTCTTCTTGTACTCTTCCTCACTCTCCTGCATAGGATCATAAGTTGCCGTTCTGACACTTTGCGTTGTCGGTTCATATGATGTGACGATGGCACACTTAGTAAATCCCATGCTCATAAAGATTTCCCAGTATCTGCAAGCCTCATAAATACTGTTTGCAACAAGCATAGCAGTTCCGCGGTCATCTTTAAGTCTCGGCTTTAGGCTCATATCGAACACGATATCAGATGCAATTTTTTCAAGCCTCTGTTTGGAACTGTAGAGCTTGTTGATTGATGTCCAACTCTGTTTGAGCTGCTGTTTTGCCCGTTCTGTCAGTACCCCTTGTTTTAGTTTTCAAACCACAAGTTCGACTTTATCCTGACTCGAAAGGTCTTGATCCACATCGCGTGCTTCATAGCGCAGATCAAGGACAATTCCATCTTCTACGCCTTCATCAAATTTATATGTGTGAATGTATGTACCGAAAGTTTCGATGCTGGACTTTTTATCTGTTTTCAATAACGGTGTCCCGGTGAAACCAATCAGTATGGCATCCGGCATAAGCGTCTTAACTGCTTCATGCAGCTTGCCGGAATTTGTACGATGGCATTCGTCAATGAAGGCTACAATATTGCCCTTTGCCTTAAAATCATTCGGCAGGTCTTTCAGAAGCTCCTTCCGATACTGGTCGATATCTGACTGGTTTCCTGCATTGTGTCCATATTTATGAATCAGCGAACAGATGATAGAATCCTCGTTTTTATCCAAGATTGTCCGAAGGTCTGCGCAGCTCTTTGCTCTGCGTACCTTTTCATCCACGTCAACAAACTGATCTCTGATTTGGGTGTCCAGCTCTTCTCGGTCTGTGATTACAACAACACGACTATCTGCAATATTCTCGATAATCCACTTTGTCAGCCATACCATGATTAAGGATTTTCCAGAACCCTGCGTATTCCATATAATACCGCCCTCTCCGTCCTGAATTCGTTTCCGTGCCGCCAGATTTGCAAAATACTGATTATGCCGTGCAATTTTCTTGATTCCTGCATCGAAAATAATGAAATCATGAATCAACGAAAGGAAACGTTCCTTCTGGCACATAGAAATCACGCCATCTCTCAGGCGATTGACTTCCTTGACCTGTAGCAATTTGATTTCTGCTGACAGATCATCCGTTGCCTTTTTATCTTCTTTCCATTTGAGGTAAAATTTCTGCAAGGTATTGACCGTACCATAGTGCAATCCTTCCGCCTCATTTCCTGCAAAAAGAAGCTGAGCTGTGCTGAAGAAATTCAGGATATTTTCACGCTTTTGGTTTGTCAGAAGCTGACGGATGCCATTTCCAACGCTGATACAGGATTTTTTCAGTTCAAACATACCCATTGCAATGCCGTTAACATACAGCACAACATCCGGACGTTTGTGTTCTCGATGATTTGCACACAATACCGTCACTTCCTGAGCAACTGCAAAATCGTTGTTTTCAGGATTCAACCAATCGATATAGTGAACCGTTGGCCTATGACCATGTGCATCTTTTGTACCTTGACGCCCATAACGGAGCAGAGAATAGACACTGCGGTTGATCTGATACAAGGAGTCCACCTGATTACCAGCCTTATTTACCAGCTCTCCTATAGCTGTCTTAATCTGGTCATCGGTATAGCCACGCTTTTTCAGATTTGCCGAAAGCAAATCTTCCTTGATTGGAGTGTTATCGATATCCCGCAAATCTCCGATATAAGTGTAGCCCAAATCATCTTTGAGCCAATGCAGGACTCTGCTTTGTAATTTTTTCTCAGGATCTACCGTTGCCATCATCATACCTCCCTATGCTTTCAGACGGATGCGGCCTGTTAACAGGTCATCCATCGCACCTTCTCTGATTTGAATCATTTTATCTCGTTCGTTTTCCAATGCTTCGATTTCTTCGTCCATTGCTGTTAGCGTATCCGCAATTGCTTTTTGCTCCTTTATATCGCTTGGAATATATAGCTCTGTTTCAGAGAAAGACTTCTTTGAAACAGAAGACACCTTGATTCCTGTAATATACGGATACAGCTGGTCATGATATGAAGTAGAATTCATGTAATATCCCAAGAAGCCATCTGCCGTCTCATAATTCGGCCGACAGGCAACTGTGTGTAAACCACCAACCAACGGGATAGTAACAGCACCAACTTGAACCACTTTACCTACTGCATCATCCTCTGCCGTATCCGCAATCAGAACATCTTTCTGTTTTAACAAGCTTCTCTCTTTTACGCAAGATGGGTTTTTTAGACGCGGGATGTCATCTTTATCCGTTAAAACGGCACCATATTTTACCAGTACATCGCCATAATGAACATCTCCAATATTGCCTTTATCCGTCAACTGGTCCCTCGCATATGTGTTGGTTTGCAAAAGAGAAAAATAATCGTCAAACGAATATGTTGTCCAAGCTTTATCATAGCCCTTCAATCTTGTGTGACCACCAACCAAATCTTCCAATGCCCCATCACGGATGCCACGTTTTTTTTCGATCAGTTCAGCGAGATCATCGATGTAAGTGTCGAAACTCGATAGTGTTTGAGCAATCTTTTTTTGTTCAGTCAGTGACGGAATACACACAACTACATTTTTTACAACTTCTTTATTCAGGTTTTGAACGCCACTTCCTGCTGCAAAGGATTCATATTGTCTTTGTACATACGAAGAAGATAATAGATAATACAAAAACTCGTCATCTGCTTCCGCTTGAAAATCATATAGACGCAACCAACCATCATGGATACAACCAGCAATACTCAAGATATAGGGTCTTCCAAAACTCATAGAATTTGAAAGTATAAAATCGCCGGGAAACACCCTCACAGAATGTGCTGCACCCATAGTTGTAATTTTCTCTTCCGTCGAAGTTATATATTTTCCATATCTTGGTGCATCACCGATTTTAATCCAATTTACCCCGCCAATGTTTGAGGTAAGATAGCTTTCAATCGGACGTGGTGAAGCTCCGCGCTTAATTTTTAAAAAACGCATTGAATGTTTTTTCTCTCCAATCCTTAGGATAAGTTACCATTTGTACCCCATCCTTTCCAGTGCTGCCATAACAGCCGCCTTTGATTTTGTAGTTCTGTCCTCAATTTCTCCAAGCGTATGCTCATATCGTTTCGCTATCAACAGCACTCTGGAAGACAATGCATTCAGTACCTGCTCAACTTCATCACAAATATCAGTTTCCAACTTTTCCATCCACTTGAGATCAAACAGCAGATGCTTAATTTCCTCAATGGAAAGTTCGCTGTACTTCGTTTCAACCTTGTCATCCAGTGCATTTCGAGCTTCTTTCAGCTCTTTGTCAACGGTATCTTTTTCTGCTGATTTTTCCGCATAAGCTTTCAGTGCTGCGTATTCATCTTGATAGATTTCCGGTACAGCTGCAGATCCTGCTGCTGTTTTCAGTGCAGCTTTCAGCTTTGCCTTGCCAAAAGTACCATTTTATTGCGAAGGTCAAACTTCTCTACCTTAGGTAAAGTCTTTACAAGTGTTTCCATCTCAGCTGTTTTTCCCTCATCAAAAAGAGTCACCAGCTGTGCCAAAACACTCATGGCCTCCGATGTTTTTTTCGCATCTAATTCCTTAATACGCGCATTCAGTTTTGCTTTCGGAATGCTGTCTCCTTTATCGTTCAGTGCTTCCTTTAACAGCCCATCATCACCAGATTCTTCTTCCCTCATTTCATCTAGTTCAGACTCCAGTGCTGCGGATTGCTCCAACAAAGCATTGATGGCTGTTAATTCTTCAGCGAAATACACGTTTTCAATCAGTTCTCTCGGAATCAGTGCACCATCGAAAGACTTCACCTTTGAGGTATCATCTACTGTGATAGTATCTCCACTCTCATCCTTTGCTTTCTTCTGTGCATATACATACTCAATTTCTCTACCTGCCTCGTAGCCGCTGGCCTTGATGACATACACATCATCTTGGAGCTTTGCGTTCCAGTAATTCATTAGGCAATCATAGACATCGTAATTGTCCAGGAGTTTTGCAGCCTCATAAGCATGGAGCAACATAACCGAGGTGGTACGAATCAACTCTTTCGGATTCGTTTTCGAATCAATACCAAGCAAAATATCCTTTACGGATTCTCGCCATTGTCCAAATATCTCATCGGTTTCTGTCTGCTTTTCTGTGCAGATATTACCATCCTGCCCAATCACTGTTTCAATGGAAGCAGAAGGCAATGCAAGATTATATACATCATGTGTCTCATCGATACACTTGAAAATCTGCAACTTTAAGTCAGGGGAGATAGCCCACAGTCGCTTTAACGATTCCACATCCTTTCCCGGAATGCCCCCTTCAGATGTGCTGCAATATTCTGCGGCAGAGTATCGTCTATTTTCTGAATGTAACGCGGAATGTTTAGATTACCGCCGTTACCCTCTAAAATATCGCTGTATTTAACAAAACGGGAATACCCCTTGATCTCAAGTCTGTGGGTAAAGGTCTGAACGATCTTTTCAATATCCTGTTCCCGCAATCTGTTTTTATTTCCATCCTTCTTATATCCACGACTGGCATCGATCAGGAAAATACCATCCCGTTCATCTGCATTCTCCTTGTCGATGATGATAATGCAGGCCGGAATGCCAGTGCCATAAAACCAGGTTACCCGGAAGGCTGACGATTCCCTTGATGTATTTTTTCTTCAACACCTCGATACGGATACTCTCCTCCGCATTTCCTCTAAACAACACACCGTGTGGAAGGATAATACCTGCCTTTCCGTTGCTGTCCAGTGCTTTTAGGACATGAAGAAACCATGCATAGTCACCGTTCTTTTCCGGAGGAATGCCGAAGCCATCAAATCTTCTGAACTTATCCTTTGTAGTCGTAATACCGTCGGTCCAATCTTTATCGGAGAAAGGTGGATTCATAACGATAAAATCAAACTTCTTTAATTCACCGAACTCATCCAAGTACTGCGGATCTGCCAGCGTATTGCCACTCTTTATTTCACCGGTTCCCTTATTGTGCAAGACAAAATTCATTTTTGCCAAGCCAGCAGTATCTGGATATTTTTCCTGTCCGAAAATAGTCACAATAGAATCACCATTTTCATCCATTGGTGCTTCATCTGCTGCCCGGATGAGGAGGCTTCCGCTGCCTGCTGCTGGATCGTGCAGAGTCCATTTTTTGTTTGGCATCTGCTTGATGTCACCAATACCGATTAGACGAGCAATGATGCGAGACACCTCACTTGGTGTATAGAACTGTCCCTTACTCTTGCCAGATTCCTGAGCGAACTTCATCATAAAATACTCGTAGGCATCTCCGATGATATCATCACCGCTGGCACGGTTGTTTTTAAAGTCGATGGCAGGATTCTGGAACACACCGATCAAGCCGGTTACTCTGTCTACCAGTTCCTTGCCGGAACCAAGCTCTTCACGATTGTTGAAGCTGACATCCGGCAAAGCACCCTGCAGTCTATTATCCTCCAGAAACTTTTGAAGAATCTTGTCTACCCGTTCACCAATATCACTTCTACCTTTAGCGGCAATCAGATCATCAAAAGATGCTCCCTGACTTACCGTAAATTCAGCAAATGGTTGTCCTTTATATCTATCGGATACATACTTAAAGAACAGCAGTACCAACACATAATCTTTATACCGTGACGGTTCCACACCGCCTCTTAATTTATTACAGGCCTCCCACAGGAGTGAATATAATTCAGACTTTTTCACAGCCATAATCCTCTTAAATCTCCAATCTAATTGTTATATTGTCACTACACAGTGCAGAATCAGTCCATTGCGCTTTTCCCACTCTCAATCCATTTGTCCAGCTCAGAACATTTGAACTTCCATTGCTTTCCAACCTTACGTGCCGGAATGCCCTTATTGTTTCTAATCCAGCCACGGATAGTCCCAGCCTTCACGCCTAAATATTCTGCAGCTTCATCAATGTTAATCCATTTATCCGTACTGACATCCATCATTTTTCACCTCCAAGCCAAAGCAAAATGCGTACACTAAATCATACTATATCATACCAATTTCTCTCGTGTTTTTCAACTCATCTTCTATTGTTTTTTGTTATTTGTTGTTATTTGTGTGTTCAACATACCGCTATTCATGCCTATTCATAAAACAGTAGCAACACTCCCTTGTAAAAAGGAAATGCATACTCTCATAATAAAACACACATTTTATCGTTACAGATATATAAATCGTTGCGATGGTGTGAAGTTTTTTATCCCTTTACCGTGGCATCTGGGCTGTTCCACAGCTATCCTTTCAATTTCCAGACAAAAAATAAGCCATCTGCCCACTTAGTGACATAAAACCTTTTCTTAGATTAGATAAGATAGATATTATTCATATAAGTCTTAATATTTTCAGTTTCATTACCTTGTCCTTTGAACACTCCAAGACAACCAAAAAAGACATCCCTTGACCCGTAATAATTACGGTTCAGGAATGTCATTTTTTCGCTACTTAGCAGTAAGAAAGACAAACGATACTACTTATACACAATCTATACAATTCCAAAACGCCTGTATAATCGCATCTTCCTTCGCCGGTGTGCATTGTGGCTGTCTCGCATTCTCTGATTTTGGCAGATTAAAGTTCTCCCCCACGTCCAGTCCGCATTTCTTCTTAATCTGTGCGATATACAATGATGAAACCTTAAGTACTGTCTGCTCAAATACATATGCCTTTATCTGCTCATATGTCGCTTGTCTCCGCTCCGCTTCGGTCCGCGCTAGACAAAGGTCCACCGGACCTTTAGCGCCCCTTGAATTCAGATAAATCCATATCCACCAGGGAGAAGTCAACGTTCACTTTTCTACTGTCGACTAGTCTCCGTTCCACTTCGGTCCGCGCTGAGCAAAGGTCCACCGGACCTTTAGCGCCCTTGGAAAGTAAGACAACAAACCGTTTCAATGTGGCTTGTAAATGGAAAGCAGTCATATGGTGTTGCCCGCTTCACTGTATATCCATGCTTTGTAAGATACTTTAAATCCCTCGCCAGTGTTTCCGGACCACATGACACATACACCACTCTCTCCGGCGACAGCTTGACAACCGATGATAAAAATGCCTCGTCGCTGCCGGTTCTTGGAGGATCCATTATGACAACATCCGCTTTCTCACCCTTTTGTGCCATCTCGACCATGAATTTTCCAGCATCATCATTGTAGAAGCGGATATTTCTGATGTCGTTTCGCTTTGCATTGGTAACTGCATCGCGGATTGCATCACGGTTTAGCTCGACTCCGATGACTTCACCTGCATTTTTCGCTGCTATGATGCCTATTGTTCCGGTGCCGCAGTATGCATCGATTATGCGCTCCTTGCCGGTGAGGTGTGCCTCATGAATGGCTTTTTCGTATAAAAGCTCCGTCTGTACCGGATTCACCTGATAAAACGAGCCTGGTGAGATGCGGAAGGTGCAGCCACACAGCTTATCCTCTATGAAGCCCTTGCCATAAAGCGTGATGTTTCTGTCTCCGAGCACCATGCTTGTCTTTTTATCATTCACGTTGAGCACCACTGTCGTGATATTGGGATGCTTTTTCCTGAGTGCTTTTACGAAATTGTTCTTCGATGGAAGTATCGGCGATGCCAGGACAAGCACTACCATTATCTGCCCTGTTGCATAGCCCTTTCTCACGAGAACATGTCTGAGAAGGCCATAGCCGGTGTCCTCATCATAGGTCTTTATCCTGAATGAGCGGAGCATATCCTTTATGTCCCTTATTATCTCATCTGACTCCTGCTCCTCTATCATGCAGCTTTCGATATCCACCACATCATGTGTGTTTTTCCTGTATGCTCCCGCCACAATCTGACCGCGCCTCGTACAGTCAAAGGCTGCATGAACCTTATGACGATAATAGAGCGGATTTTTCATGCCGACAATCGGCTCCACAAAGCAAAAAGGCTTTAGCAGCTTTTTCATGTATGCCTGCTTGGTTTTTAACTGTTCCTTATATTCTACGCCCTGATAGTCGCAGCCGCCACATTTCTTCGCATACGGACATACGTTATCGCTTTTTGCCCGGCTACTTTTCTCCTTTAGTCTCGGCTGTCCGTTGGCTTTTTTGTATTTCTTCTCATTACGCGTGGGGTTTTCCCTGTAATTGCCTTGATTTCCCGCCATATCTGCGCTCCTTAAAATCAGCTGTGCTGATTACTTGCCGTATGTATTATATAAATACACATGATTATCTATACAGTGCCATCCGCTTGAAGCGCCTGCTGTCACACATATATATGTCTTTCCGCTTGCTGCCTTCTCGTAGCTGACCGCACAGTTACCGGACTGATTTACAAAGCCTGTCTTTGCACCGATTACCTCGCCACTTGTCATCCTGTCCTCTATTCGGCGCAGGAACCGATTTGATATGTTCAGGTTCTCCGGATGCTGCGGTGTTGCAGCCGTGCTATATGTATGATTTGAAAGTACTGTTTTACAAATGTCGTCCTGCATCGCTGCCTGCATGATGACAGCTATATCATAGGCTGTGCTGTAATTGTTCTCATCATATATGCCGACAGGGTTTGCAAAATGTGTGGTCTGACCTATACCAAGCTCTGCTGCCTTCTGGTTCATCATATCGACAAATGCTTCCATGGAGCCTGCTGTATAAACCGCAAGCTGATATGCCGATTCTCCACCCGATGGCAGGATGGTTCCGTTAAACACATCGCGAAGAGGCACCTGCTCACCGTCTAAAAAGCCTGTTGTACTGCATTCATGCACATATGAATAATCTGTGGCTTCTCTTGTAATTGTAACAACCTCGTTGAGCTTGTTTTCTATCACAGCCTGCCTGTCTATTTCCGTATTCTCATTCTCCGCTGCAGCAATTGCATTTTTCTCAGCCTGCTCTGCTGCTACAAGCACTGTCATAACCTTTGTCATGGAAGCCGGATACATTTTCTCATGAGCATTTTTCCCCGCAACAACTGTGCCGTCCTGCTCATCAATCACTACGGCATAAGAGCTCTCAAGCTCATCTCCGATTGCTGCTGTAGCATCAGACTCCTTTGGTGCAAAGAGCTCCTTTGCTTCCTCTGTCTCACTTACCTGCTCAGTCACACCGGTCACATTTTCTGTGGCCGTTCCTGTGTCTTTTGCCTTATTACTGTCTTTTTTGTTTTATTTAAAGCACGATATAACTATTATAATCGCTATAACGACTATCACAGCCACTATCCCTACAAGCTTAATCTGTGAAGCTCCTGTATTTCCTCTACGACGTCTGTAATTTTTTCTGCTATTATTTCTCATATCCAATCCCTATTTCGTTGTAACTATTCATCCCCACGCACATTCGCAAAACCGCACTATACTTGTGCTTTTTTGTTCTCAGTGATTCTGAATAATCACATTTCATTTTTATACTGTAACCTATTTAGTATACTCCCTATCTGGAAGCTGTGCAATAATTATCGCAATAAACATGAGCACGCATCCAAAAATTTCTCTGCCACCTAGCATCTGGCCAAGCAGAATCCATCCTGCAATCACAGAAACCACCGATTCAAGGCTCATCGCCACCGATGCCACCGCCGGATTTAAGCCCTTTTGTCCGACAATCTGCAGCGTATAGCCCACTCCGCTTGAGAAAATACCGGCATAGAGAATCGGAATCCATGCATCCCATGTGCAAAGTGACTGTGCCCACTGTGCTAAACCGCCGGCAGACGGTCCCATATCAGTAAAAATCATCACTATACATGAGCCAAGTCCGGTGACAAAAAACTCAATGCATGAAAGTCTGACCGCATCTACCTGTGATACGAAATGGTCTATAATAAGTATCTGTATCGCAAAGCACAATGCCCCTGCCAACAGGAGCAAATCCGAGCCGCTAAGTGAAAATGTCCCATTCATGCACAGAAAATACATGCCTATCAGTGCAATAAATACACCTATCCATATTTTGACTCCGCATTTTCTTTTAAGGAAAATCCCAAGTATCGGCACCATAAGTATATATGTGGCTGTAAGAAAACCAGCCTTGCCGGATTCTGCTCCCATGCTGATTCCAAGCTGCTGCAGGTTGCTCGCAAAGAAAAGTGCTATTCCACAGCAGCTTCCGGCTATCCAAAGCTCTTTCTTTTGCTTTTTGCTTTCAGGTCTGTTTACCGTCAGCTCTTTTACATCCAGTATTTTTATGACCGGCAGAAGGCAGAGCGCACCAATAAGGAAGCGGATGCCGTTGAATGAAAATGCTCCAACTGCATCCCCTCCCTTTGACTGCGCTACAAAGGCTATTCCCCAGACTATATCTGCCAAAAACAAAATAAAGACATGTCTTGTCTTTGAGGCTGTATTCATTATAATAGTTCCTCCGTGTTATTAAATCTATTTAAGGTTACCGTTTGCCATTGTCTCCGGTAACCTTAGTAATCCGTCTTATTTGACAAAATCAGAGATATTATATCACCGACTGCCTTAAATTGCATACTTAAATATGCTGTTACATTTCGTTTGTATATAAAATTATACAAAAAACAGGCGGCAAACACCCTCTTTGGGTATTCGCCGCCTGTCTTTATATCTTATTGCGTAACACTATTATTTACGCTATTCTGCCAGCTTAAAATGCTTTATCTCTCCGTTTCCTGCCACATAGAAATCATTATCCTTGTAAATGCCTCTGTAGCCTTCTGTATTTTTATAGGTCAGTGCCTGCTGTTCCAAAAGACTAAATCCGTTTTCACTGTCATACGAAAACAGATAGTAGTCATTCGCAGTAAATCCTATCAGATTTTTCTCCGGGTCAGCAAGAATAGCCTTGTAGTTGTATACAAACTCATTACTCCAGCTCTCAGAACTGTCGATAAGCTTCTGGTTCACCTCAACCGGCTTTGTCGGATCACTCACATCAAACATAGTAAGCTTTATCTTACTCTGCTGCGAATCACCATAGCCTATTCCAAGTACGTGCGTATCATCCCACATATGCAGATATTCAGAAAATCCACTCACCTCAAGCTCTCCCAAAAGCTTTGGTGCTGTCGGATTAGATATGTCTGCTACAAAAAGAGGATCCGTCTGCCTGTATGTGATGAAATATACGTATTTTCCAACAAAGCGGGCTGCGTATATACTCTCCCCGCGTGCAATCTCGTTTATCACACCGACCTCATTCATATCCTTATCCAGCACATGAAGCGAATTGACAGGCTGGCTGCCGGTATTTGAGGTTGGAAGCACATACAGATACCCTCCCTGCTCATTTATTGCAAATTTATCGTTAAGATAACCATTCACTGAAGTCGTCTCCCCGGTCTTCATCACTCCATCCTCAAACGAAATTTTGCTGATTTTGGTAAGCTCACGGCTTGCACTCCAATCAGAATGATACAGATACATAGCATTGCTAGAAACGTACACCTCTCCGCTATTATTCATAATGCATTTTGCATCTATCGTCTTATCAGGTTTATCCACATCAAAGCTCGAAATAACTGTGCCTGAGTATGTATCCTCTCCTATATAGAAGCAGTCATAGCTTATCACTTTGCCATTTACCTGAGGCACCCATTTCTCCAGATTATCCTCCTGCAGCGCCACATTTCTATTCATATCGGAGGTCTTTATATATGTGTCTGAAAAAACATATACCGTATTGCCGATTTTGCGCGATGTATTGTAAAATCCATCCTGACGCGCTTTACCTATAAGCACCGGTTTCGTCGGGTCAGCTATATCATAGCTATAGCATATAGTCTCATCCTTATCGCCTGCGTGGTTTGATATAATAAGCATTTTTCCGTCACTGATATAAAGCTCCTCTACAGTATCTGACGGTACCTCAAAATCAGGACGAAACAACGTCTCTTCCCCAGGCTTTCCCTTTGAAATATCCGTAATGGATATCTGACCATCCTCGACCATGTAAATGTATTTTCCGTCCGTCTTTACCACATCACTCTCATCAACGCCCTCTGTCATCACGTTGGTTGTTGAATACTCTGTATTGGCTGCCGACTCCTGTTTATTTGTAGACGATGCATCAGACATAATGCCTGTTGCATCCGCACTCTCCAACAGCTCTCCAAATGCGGTATCTCTTATGGAAGCCTCTGCTTTTTTTAACCACATCATACAATTTCCCGTAATCAGAGGCCGCTTCATAATCCCCAAGCTTTGCACCGCTCTTTATCCCTGCATAGACATTATTCTGTGCATTATTCTGTGAAATCACATTTGCAGTTTTTGTTTCCAGCTCATCTATACGGTTATTAAGCCGCACAACCTCCGTGCCTAAGACTGCAACAACAAGGACTGCCGCCACTGTGGCAAGCGCTTTTGCTGCCCGTGCAAATTTTTTGTGCTTTTTCCTGTTTTTGTCTTCTTTTCCGCCGTGATGGGTTTCATGATTTTTTACATAAATTTCATCACTGTACCCTGCCGATTCTCCGGTCGGCTGCGCTTCTTCAATTATTTGGTCATCAATATAATTTAAACCATCAAATAAATCCTTTTTCGTCATAGATATACGCCCTCCTCATCCAGATATTTTTTAAGCTCTGCCCTTATCCTGAACAGTGTGGTCTTTACGCTGCTTTTGCTCCTGCCGCTCATATCTGCCAGCTCATCAATCGTCATGCCATACCAGTAGCGTCTCACGAAAAGCACTCTCTTTTCCGTCTCCAGTCCGTTCAGAAAATCCGATAAACACCTTCCAATGTCCGACAGCTCGCCCTCGTATTTTGCATTGCTGTCTGCAAGGCACTCCTCAAGCTCATCAAGCATACAGTTCATGTTGGAATTTCTCTTTGAAGCATTATTCCAGTCAATCCTGTCGCAGACGATATTGCGGCATACCCTGTAAAGCCAGGAAAGGAAACGCATAGGGCGCTCCGGCGGTATCTTGTTCCATGCTGCTATGTATGTGTCATTTACGCATTCCAGCGCATCCTCATGTGCTATCATCGTGTCTGCAAACCGGGTAAGCTTCGCTCCGTACATCTGCGAGGTCGCACTGACAGCCTGCTGGTTGCGATCAAAATACATATCAAGTATCTGTTCCTGTGTGTACATTTTCCACAAACCTCCCTTCTATTTATTATGTAGGATTTTGTTTGGTGGGGGTTACATTTCATCATTAATTCTTTAAAATTTCCCTTATGTAAACTTTAAGCCTAGCCTATAGGAAATAAAGCTTATAGTGCTGAATAATTGAATTGTATCATATTTCGTCTTAGTTTAAATATCAAAAAAGGAAGATTCTCCTTAGAATCTTCCTCATATGAATTCAAATAGTAATATTTAATTGTTCTTCTTTGCCGTAACAAGCGCAACTACCGCAAGAACTGCATTTATCAGGCACCAGCCTGCCCATATAGCCAGATCCGAAAAACTTCCATAACCCGCAAATCCGATAATTGCCGCCAATCCAAAGAGTACTATGAGTGCGATATTCCCACCCTTGCCTAACGATTTTCTCGTAGCGATTGAAACAATTCCACCTGCAAGCATAAGAATTGCCACAATTATTCCTGCACTTCCTGATGCCTCACCATTGGCCTCCAATGCATTAGATACTCCTGCAGCGCATGACTGAAATGATACAAAAACAAATAAAATTATTGATAAAATACCTGAAACTAATTTCCAAACCTTCATGATGAATTTCTCCTATCTATTTAAATATTTCGTAGCTCTACTGTTTAATAATCATACTTTCATATGATGTTTAAATTATTTACTGTGCCGTAAATGTTATCGCATCTGAATCCGCTATTGTATCGTAGCTCTCAGCATTGTATATATGGAATTTAAGCTCCACCTGATCAACCGACGTGATTCCGTTTGCCTCAAGATCACTTGACATAATGGTTATATCATCTATCGACTTCTTTCCGTCATAGACTGTGGTTGAAAACAGCGGTGTCATCATATATCCATTGATAGACATGTTGTCCACGTTTATTCCGACATTCTGACCTGAGGTGTTTTCGATGTAAAGTAAAATTGCTGTTCCCCAGAAGGAATTTTCATCAACTGTTTTTCCAACAATCCTTACACCATCTGCATTGTAAAGCTCCTGTCCCTCATCGTTTGGTGTCGTATCCATGTTTGCAAATTCAGAGGTCTCAAGCTTTGAATATACATTCTTGAAAAGATTATCCCAGTTTGAATCGTATGCGTGGAAATACATCTCAATTTGTCCTACTGTATCTATTCCGGCAGCTTTAAGCTCTGCTGATGATAAATACATAACCTCATTCGACTTCTTTCCTGCCGCAACATCCGCGCTGAACAGATCTGTGATCATATAATCGTTCACGATAAGTGCATCACAGCCTATTGTATAGTCCTTGGCCGAATTATTTTCAACCAGAAGCTTAATTCCATCTCCCCATATGCTGTCCGTCACATATTCAGTCGCAGTTATTTTGATGCCATCCTGGTCTACAAGCACCTGCTCATTGATGCTCTCATCTGCGCCGCCTCCATTAGTTCCGCTGCTCTCTGCGCCTCCACCGGCCTCTGTTGCGCTTCCCGGTGCAGCTATGCTCTTTTTTTGCCCTGTATCCGAGCTGCATCCCAATAATGTAAAAGTGATTGCTGTGATACTCAGTACAAGAGCCAGTAAATTAGTCTTTTTTTACATGGTTTAAGTCCTCCTCTGTAAATTGTAGGACTATTATACCATCACAGTATGAATACCGTTCTCCCCACAGCGGTGGTAAAATTATATTCTAAACCTACTCCTGCACACCACTTGTCCTGAGCATTTCCATGCCATTTTTGCTGAGTAATTCATTCACCTCTATGATTCCACCTGGACGGTCCTTAAAAATAAGTATAAGAAGAGCATCTCTCGGGATTTTTGCATAGAGCTGCGGCATCTCGTATTTTCTCAAGGCTCTCTGGGTCTGCTCCAATGTAAGCTCTGCAGCATAACATATCCTCAGGATAATATCCCTCTGCCTGGTATGTTTTTCGCCTGACAGAAGCTTGTAGCCGTATTTTTCAGGAATATCAGCCTTCAAAAACACCATCTGCTGTGTTATTTTCTTTTCCTTAAGCAAATCCTTTATGTACTCTGAAAACGCATTTTGCTCCGGATCCATGCTGCCTTTTTGCTCAACACAAAATTTGTCAAAATCAGATATATGAGTTTTTCCAAGGATATCATCCAATTCTTTTGTATTTTTTTGCTTCATAAATTTCTCCTATCTGTTATACTTGTACTTGTAACTATTCCTACCTCATTAGCGATACCTGAAAGGATACATGCACCATGAGCGATTACAAAATAATCTCAGCCTTAAATGAAGAGCACAAGGTTTATCTGGTTCAATCTGCGCTTTCCGGCAATATTTATGTCCAGAAAATCCTTGATGTATACAATCTCCGCGTGTACGAATACCTTTATCGCAATCCTGTGGCCGGTATTCCGCGCCTTATCAATTACTATGAAGATGGCAACCAGCTTATCGTAATCGAAGAATATATAAGCGGAACCTCCCTGCAGGAAAAATAGACAACTCCGACCTTAGTGTTTCCGATATCAGAAGCTACATGATTATGCTCTGCAATATACTTGAAGCTCTGCACTCGATGACTCCGCCTATAATCCACCGCGATATAAAGCCGTCAAATATCATAATCACCAGTTATAACTATGCCATGCTTTTAGATTTCAATGCCGCAAAACAATTTTCCGGACAAAACGAGTCTGATACTGTGCTGATCGGCACTCCCGGATATGCAGCTCCCGAGCAGTATGGCTTTGGCTCTTCATCCCCAAAAACAGACATATATTCTCTCGGCATAGTACTGCGCGAAATGCTTGGCAGCATCACTCCGGTTCCCGACATTGCTCCAATTTTGCACCGGCTTAACATGATTGCAGAAAGATGTACTCAGATGACACCAGCCGCAAGATACCAGTCTGTGGCAGAGTTAAAAAATGCCGTATCGCAGTCATATTATCCTGCGCAGCACAGCACTTCTGCTGCCGGTAATTCAAGTCAATATGCACACCATAACCATGATAATGCAAACAATGCAGCCAATGCCTATACTGCTAAACGAGCTATCCACGACAGTGCTTCGCGTTTCCTCCCACCCGGATATCGCACGAGAACTCCATGGAAAATGCTGCTATCCTCAGTCGCATATCTGTTCATAATATGGCTTTGCCTGTCATTGGAATTAGAAAATACTTACGGTGCAAAGCTGTGGCTTGAAAGAATCTTCTGTCTTGGTATGTTCATATTTGCGATTTGCTGTGGCTTTAACTATCTCAATGTACAGAATATACTGCCACTTTGCAAGAGCAAAAACCGCTTTCTGCACTATGTCGGCATAATACTACTCGATGTGGCAATGATTTTTGCTCTATTTGTGATTATGTTCATTATAGAGTCTGTTGCATTCCCTATAAAGTGATTATTTATATCATAGCACATAAAAATAAGCCATGTTCTCACCGCTGTGGTGGTAACATGGCTTATATTATTTTTCATAAAGATATATTTTGTTATAAAAAGCCGTTGACTTATACACACTTAATGTGTATATTATGATTATGGAGGAGACATTTATGAAACAAAGAGAGCTTATCAAGAAACTAGAGGCTGCCGGATTTGAATTTTCAAGACATGGCGGTAATCATGATGTATATGTTCGGGGTTCAGATATAGAGCAGATTCCGAGGCATAAAGAGATCAACGAAATGCTTGCCAAAGCAATTTTACGTAAATGGGGATTATAGCATTTATAATTTATCACATATTATATATACATTAATTTATGGAGGATATTATATTATGAAACAAGTATATCCAGTTATATTTACACAATTAAATGATAAAAAAGACACCGTGCTTATTAATGTTCCTGATATGAATATATTAACAGAGGGCTTCGGTCTACCAGATGCTATAGAGATGGCTCGCGACGCCATTGGAGCAAACGGAATCACATTACAAGATCTTGGCAGGGAAATTCCGGTTCCAAGTGATATTTCAGATATTGACATCAAAAACGGTCCCTTTGACAATACTGGTATTAGTCATGTTTCATTTGTGGATATAGATTTTGATGAATACCGCCGCAAGGTCGACAATAAAACCGTCCGAAGAAATGTCACTCTCCCTAATTGGCTTAATCAGGAAGCTGAGAAGTCCCATATCAACGTATCTCGCGTTTTGCAGGAGGCTCTCATGGTAAAGCTAGGTGTATCAAGATAAATAAATTTAAAAACCCAAATCAAACTAAAAAGAGTGCAGGTTATTTATTGGATAGCCTACACTCTTATTTTGTTCTCATACCTCAAATAGAATTTCAATCAAGGTATTAATCCGGTTATTTGCAGGAACGATTTATTAGAATGCCGCTCTGTAAATCTCCACAATATCGTCCTTGCTAAGCGGTACAAACGATCCCTTTGAACCCTCGCAGGCCTTCTTTGCCATCACCTCAAAGTTCCTGTCGTCTGTAATTCCCACAGCTCTTAGATTTGCAGGAATGCCCATTGTCTCAAAGAAGAATTTCTTCAGTGCATCAATGCCTGCGTGTGCAAGTGCATAGTCATCATCACCGGAAAGTCCCCAGACATTTTTTGCAAACTCCACAAACATCGGAAGTGTATCGTCATTTAGTATGTGCTCCATCCATGCCGGTGTGAGTATTGCAAGTCCCTCTCCGTGAGTAATATCATAGAAAGCGCTCAGCTCATGCTCCATAGGATGTACGCACCATGCCGGTGAACATCCATCGCCCACAACACCATTGATTGCATGTGTGCCTGCCCACATCAGGTTGGCTCTGGCCTCGTAGTTGTCAGGCTGTGCGAGGGCAACCGGTCCATTTTTAATCATTGTACGTAACAATCCCTCTGCCATAAATTTCTGGCAGTCAGCATTCTCCATAGAGAAATAATTCTCCATTGTATGGCTCATCATATCTGCGGTTCCCGCTGCAGTCTGTTTTTTTAGATACTGAAAAAGTATATTCAGGATTTAATATTGACATAGTTGGCACCATATACGGCGATCCTGTTCCCCACTTTTCATTTTTAGACATATCAGAGATAACAGCAAAAGGATCCATCTCTGTTCCTGTTGCGGAAAGAGTAAGCACATCAAATATCGGAAGTGCCGCCTTGACCTTTGAGCCATCAAGCACCAGATCCCATGCATCACCGTCATACCTTGCACCTGCTGCAACAACCTTTGAGCAATCGATTGTACTGCCGCCTCCTATTGCAAGCACCATGTCGATACCCTCATTTTTACAGATTTCAACACCCTTTCTGACTGTCTCAATCTTTGGGTTTGGCTCCACTCCGCTAAGCTCAAACACGGTCAGCCCCGCATCCTTAAGGATCTTCATTGCGGTATCGTAGAGACCGTTTTTCTTTATAGAGCCGCCTCCGTACACTAAAAGCACCTTGCTGCCATATGCCTTAAGCTCTGATAAGCTCGAAATGGTATCCTTTCCGAAATGAATTTTTGTTGGAATGTTAAATGTGAAATTGTACATATATAATACCTCCTGCTAAATAATAATATTTTTTAATCTCTCCAAATCATCTGAATCAGGATGTGATAAAGCCTTGTCAAAATTTTCAATCAGCGCATCAATATTATCCGGATGCTCCGGGTTTTCTTTCATTTTCACATAGCGCTCCCTCACAGACTGTGGCATTTTGCCCTGACACATATACTCTCCTACAATAGTGTTGCTTGAATCAATGGCGCTTTTAACATTGCCAAGAATCTTTTGAAAATATGCATCACTTCCTCCAAAACCGGCTGTTCCGAACAGAAATATCTTTTTATTTTTCAATTTAGATAAGAAATCTAATGTATCGCTATCCGCGTTTCCCTTGTCCGTCCAAAATCCAATGTATAGCAATTCGGATTTTATCCCCTGCGCATCAGCCGTACCAAAATAATCACAGCTCTCCTTTGGCAGGATTTCATGAATTTTATCAGCCAGCTTACGTGTGTTGCCTGTCATACTACTGAATATTATAGAATAATTTTCGTTGTACATGCAATATCCTCCTTTAAATTAAACTAATATTTGGGCATTTACACTTTAAATTCATCTTCATGTTTTTTGAAGAAATTATAAAAATATCGTACATTATCCAAATCACTCCATTTTGTAACATCATACTCTTTCGTATCAAGATTGTATATTTTAGCATTTAATGTTCCAAGCATAAATGGTGAATGCGTTGCAATAATAAACTGGCATTCTAACAACCTTGCCATTTTATTAATTTCCTCTGCTAACATAACCTGATTCGCAAGTGAAAGCGAAACTTCCGGTTCATCTAACAAATACAATGCATCTGGTTGTAAATACTCCTCAAAATATTGCATTGATGTCTCTCCGTTAGAATATTTTTCCTGTGCAAATTTTATATATTCTTCCTGCTTACACCCTTCTTTAGATGCTAAAAATTTTTTTGCTTCAAGTAAAGACATACCTCTCTTAACGTAATCAT